>Ga0116229_10000838_pt1 | contig 44965 bp, 26 predicted proteins | sample S1TSphgellanicum_3_FD_87313 | JGI IMG/M metagenome (GOLD analysis project Ga0116229, IMG submission 87313) | Host-associated microbial communities from peat moss isolated from Minnesota, USA - S1T2_Fc - Sphagnum magellanicum MG | ecosystem: Host-associated > Plants > Peat moss > Unclassified... | reverse complement strand
TCTTCTTCTTCTTCTTCTTCTTCTCGTTCTTCACCACCATGATCTTCCAAAATTATCCCTCCATCTTCTATGTCCGCAAACCTCACATCCACTCCATTTGCAGCAACGTCCTGCTGCTCCTTCTCCTCATGACCCATCTCCAAAAAACCGCTCCAAAGTTTGATATAGTACAACTTTTGGGGCCCAAACCTTACAAAACAGCAGGAAACGAAACGTACCAAGATCCGTGAGAGTTCTGTTTTACAATTATCCAAATGCAGATAGGTCCCTTCACATGAAACAACACATCCACCAAGCCGCAAGCTCCCGTCAACCGGGTGGGAAGTTTTTTCAGCTCAAAGAAAAAGCAATCCTCAAAAAAGTTGTGGCCTTTGGGTGCATCCTCATTGCACTTGCATCCTCACAATTACTGCTGCAGTTGTAGAAGAAAGCTCTTGCGAGCTGGTTCCTTTCGGTGCACAAGGAGGGAAGCCGCGACCCCATCTACCCCACAGCACGTCCTCGCGCTGCGGTGCAGTTTCCACACTGAGATGTGTGGTGGAGTGAGCGCCCGGTGCGGAGAAGCCCCGACCCCCCGACGCCCTGTTTCATCAGATTATGAACATAGAATGATGCCTTCATGGACGATACCTACTGTCCATGCATGTTCTCATTCACGTGATGCGCGGAATTAGTTAGTAATTACGAACGTATTAGGATGAATGTTTGTTTTTTCTTTTTAATGAAGTAGGTGGAGTAACCATCATCCACAAGAGGAATGAGCCAAGTTTGGGTAGAGGTCAGACAGTAAAGTAGTAAATATTTTTTAGAATCCTGCTTAGTTCTGGCAATCAATGGGAATTCATTGTCTAAATATGGCAACATGTGACCTTTTTTTTTTCAAAATATGGCGACTTTTGCAGTTTTTCTTTTCAAGTAAAGCCTTCATACAAGTGAGTTTTTATTTGTCTTCACCATGGGAAAATTCACCCAAGAAAAAAGCACACATACACAGATGGATGAGGATGGGTTCCCATGTAGGAATTTGGTAGGGGCCATACCTTTCACATGTGACAACAATCAAAAAATTGCCCTTGACAGTGAATAGGCAACTCCACAAGCAACTTCAAAAAATTGCCCTTTACAGTGAATAGGCAACTCCACACGCAACTTCAAAAAATTGTTTTTCTCCATGTCAGCCTACATTAAAAAAATGCTTTTCACATGGAAATGAACTTATGTCATCCATGAATGAAATGAACTAACTATGATTTGCAAGGAAAACTTCAAGAATTCAATTCAAACATCATTTCAACAAAAGCATTTAATGGTATTGAGCCTCCAAATGCAAATCAAACCCTACTACAAGCAAGTCTAGATCCATCGATAATGATTCAATGTTAACACATCATCTTGAGAAGAAAAGATTTCAATTAATTCCATAGGTGAAGAAAGATTGACAATTTGCATTTGTGCAGTGAACCACAACATGTGCAAAATTACAATTTCTACATTCAATTCTCACAAAATAAATGATTTAAAATTACAAGGAATAACTTTATAATATTCACACAAAAAATGTTCACCTTTAATCAACCATACAATTCAACGAGCTTTGTTGGTATGGCAAACGATAAAAATTGTCCTCTAATCCATATTGTGTACTTCAATGTCACCCAATGACATACTTAGAAACATCCAATGTGTTCAAGTTCACACATGATTTGAATATGACTTTTTATTGCATATTGTTTAAAAAATCCTTGTTCATATATGGCTATGCTTGCCAAAATAACAAGTACTTTTTACCACAAGTTCATCAAAATCGTTAATTGGTCTACCAATGATCGTTATGCTCACATCATCAAAACATCATGACTTGATTATATGCCTTTGTTTTCAAATTCACATTTCAAAGTCTCTAAGAATTCAAGCAATTCGGCCATACACAAAGCATTATTAACCTACAAAATTGTGAACTTCATTAACAACATGTCTAACCACTAGGTTGTCATTTAATGTTGTTCATCATCGTTATCAAGATCATGCTTAGGATTGAACAACTTTGAAGCATTGAAAATTGACAAGTCAAGAAATCATTTGTTAAAATTATGTACAACTAACTTCACATGTTTTTCAATAATTGCTTTCATATTTTCCAATGAGTTAAACTAGTTAAATGTATGTGTGGTGCATGTAATGCATCATATTATAATGTATTTTCTGCCATTTAAAAAACCTTTAGTAGAAGAAATAGTTATGAAAAGGTCAAGGTCCTTGGCACCATGTGCAAAGTTATTGGGATTTAAAAGATTATTCCTCAACACAAAAATGGCTACCTCCAAAGAGGAGCCAATGCGAAAAATGTCAACCATGTCCTTATGAAATAATTAATTGAATTCATTCAACTCAATCAACAAATGCACCATTAGATGTAACATAAATTGGAATTGATATGAGGTTTTTTATATATACCAATAAGTTGAAACTTGAAATGAATCAAATATTGCAAGCATATGATACAAGATGCATTTCAAAACCTAGATGTGAAATAACCATCTCATTGTTAATGAAATTGCAAGATGACCAAAGGTGTGTCATCAAATGTCAATTCCATGAGTTATTTCAAGTCCTACACCTTATGTTGTTATGTCTAACCCACTCATTACTTAAATTTAAACCAAAAATTGATTTGTACCCTTCCATGTTTTGTCCCAACAAGTTTTTTCAATTGTCGCTTTATGTTTGGTTACATTTCTCCAATTTTAATTTCAATTTTGGTTGTTCTTTCAACTTTCAAATTTTGATCAATGTTATTGGCAATTATGAGGACTACACCAAGAATGAAGATTTTTATTTTGGGGGTTAAGTTTTGCATACGAAAATCTACCTTGATAATATACCAAATGGTTATTAAGTTGGGCATTTCAAAGCCAACCCTTATGCATAACATATATGTGTTATCAACAAAATAATTAGGGAAATTAATAACCAATTTTATCATTTAAACAATAATGTAATAATATAGTTGGGTTTCAAAAAAATCAAAATCTAGTTATTTGATCCACAAACCAAAAAACAATTCATGCATATGAAAACTTCCCCCTCCCAACTTTCCCCCCTTCATTTTATGAGGAAAAATAAATAAAAATTGCCAATATTGGAACTTGTCACACCCTTAAGTTTGTCTTAAAATATTGAAAATAAACCTTTAAATTGGTAGTAATGTTCAAAAAAAGGGAAAAAAAGAAAAACTTAAGGACGTGCTCCCTAACTCCTTGCATTTATAAAAGAGAAATGTCCAAGAAATTTGAAATGGGATTATGACAATGTGATAGTCATAAGAATATCATGAACAAGTCACCTCCACAAGCCAAACAACGTAGGTGGTTAATGCAAATGGAATTGACTTTTAATCACAAACTTGTTTTGGACTCATTACATTCACAACCCAAACTTGGAAAGAAATCACCATGGACCTTTCCTCCTTATAAATACATTTTTTGATTAGTGGTGAAAGTTTCATGAAAATGGTTAAAAATTTTGCAACTCCCAAGTGCAATTCCTAAATTCCCTAGTTATGAATCCCATGCTTTGAAATAGTCATAAAATTTCCATATGAATTTTGATCCAAAAAGTTCAAATCACAAAGCCGTAATTTTTAACAAGATATTTCCAATGCCATGTTGCACATTTGGATCAAAGGTCAATTGATCCATGTTCCTCAATTTCAATATTCAAGAATCAAATTGTGAATTTGACTCATGATCTTTCTTTGGCCATAACTTTCAATTCAAAACTCCAAATATTGCAAAGTGGGAATCCACTTTTGATATTTACACTTCAAAATGTTTGAAACTCACAAGCAAACTTATCCTTGAGTGGTACCACTAAGAACGTCACACCCCAAAATTTTAAGACCCATCCAACTTTAGGAATCACATAAAAAAACTTTTCATTCCAAATTATTTATCAAAAGGTTACCCAAGTCATACAAAATTCAAAACTCTAATTAAATTTACAAAAAAATGCATTTTGATGTGGAAAATGAATGCATAAAAAAAAAATTCAAGGACTATCCAATGCGGGATTTTCTTGATCAAGAACATAATTTATTTTTATTTTTTTTGAAAAATTTTCTTGGATGTGAGTTTTTAAGAATATTTCAAATGCCAACCTACTTGATGTCCTTTATATATAATTAATTGAATGAATTTTCATTTAGTTATGAATTTTTGAAGTTATGATCATGAAATCCTAAAGGGCCATTGATGTCAAAAACACAAATAGTGACTATTTTCATCTTTTATTATTTTAATGATTTTTTTTATCGTTCCCTTTGCATGTATTAAATAAACAATAGAAAATATCTAATATGTAAATGTAAAAACACTTAAAAGAAAAAAATCAAGAATTGGGTTATGAATGGACAAGAATGGTTCAATAATCAAAATGTTAATGCATATTATAAGTTTTTGGGTGCTCATTATTTTTCACGAACGTGTGCATAGGTGGGGAAAACATAGCCCACCTAATCTAATCAAATAAACCAATGTATAAGTAGATGGAATTTTACTTCTTCATTTGGGTCCAACCTTCTTATGATTTTGTCAAGGTGGTTCCTAGTGGTACCACCCAAGGAAAATTTTACCACCCGTCCCACACTTGTGCAAGTGTGCATGAATCCTAAGATGTTATCCTAGCTTGTACCATCTTTCATGCCATAGCCTTGATTTTCAGCCCATGTTAATATAACCTTTTAAAACCCAACAAATATTGACAACAAATGGAATAACTCAATTGTTCAAAAAACATAATATGAAAAATAATAAACAAAGACAAATGATAAGGGATTGAAAGTCCCAACATAACAAAAATAAATAAAAATCAAAATGATAATTACCTATCTGGAACATTAGTTATAATAAACTTCAACAATGAAAATAAAAACACAAGGAAAGGTGTTATAAGGCATGTAATTGTTGTTGTAGCCCTACATGTTGCCTATCACTTACCACCTACCTTGCTGCAAGTCAACAAAGTAGTAAAATGATTTAAGATCATGAAAAAGGGTGTTGCAATAGTTGTTATTTTCATTACTTCATGTAGGTTACCGCTTACCATCCTATTCATTAACAATGACAATCATTTTTTTTTTAATCATGAAAAAACTATGTGTAGGAAATACAAAATCTTTGTTGTAGTCATGAATTATATTTGTTTCTATATGTTTCTTTTTATAATATTCAAAATGTACATTTTGAGATAGATTTTGTTATAAAAATACTACAATATAAAAGTTATGTAAAATCAATACTACCAAATGGCCATATGTGAATTGCATTGTTTAGATCATGAAATTAATATTTTTTTATATGACATCTAAATAGGCCTTTGTATGTTGAATTTTGTTGGGAAGTTCTTTCGGGGGGAACACTTGGTGTAAAGTTTGGAATCTACGTGCTTCAAATGACCATTTTTAGGAGGGGGTATTAAATAATTGTCCAACCTATTTTTTTTCACCATATTATTATTTAATTTTTAATATATACATATTAAAACCACATTATATGAATTATAATCCCTTATTTCATATTATTACATACCCTATATTATAATTAAATGTATTATTGAATAAAATGTACGCTATTTTTTAATTAATTAACTTTTAATTTTTACCCAACAACTAATATATTGCATGGTACATTTTTACTCGTATATTTTCTACATTTTTTTACAAATGCCCCCTCAGTGGAAGTTTTAACATGTTATTTTTTGTCCACCTTGAATGCATGTACCGATAAATGAATCTTTTGGGTTACATTTAATCAGCCAATAGATGCACAAATAATTCTTGCAAATTCGAATAACCCCATATTAAATGAGCTTTTGGAGTGTGCTTGAATGGTCAATAGACATACATCTAATTTTTGCAAGTTCAAACACCCCAACAAATGAAGCTCTTGGAGTGCATTTAATTGGCCAATAAATGTAGGTATTCATAACAAGTTCAAACAATTGGATAAAATGAATGCAAGTTATGTATACAATGTAAACAAAATATTATAACAATTTGATAATTTTCAACACTTGTCCATGTTTGATGCATGATGGTGGATATTTTTTAAATATATATTTTATGAAAGGTTCATTCATAATTTGAGTTCCAGAAAAAGAAATAAAAGCTCCAACATTTCTTAAGGCTACTTTTTAAAATAACAATTTACATGGAAAAAAACTGAATGGGCAAAATTGAATATGAGAAAATCATGTTTGTTGCGACTAGACTATTTAGTTATAATCTAGTTCTATCAAATACTTTTTAGTTGTAACCTAGTTTTATTGAACATTTTCTAGTTGCAACAGACACAAATTTCTCATAGTGAATATTCAACATTTTTCCAAGTTTGATGCATGATGATGGATATTTAAAATATTTTTTTGATGAAAGGTTCATTCACAATTTGAGTTCCAAAAAAAGGAATAAAAAATCCAACATTTTTTAGGGCTACTTTTAAAAATAACATTTACATGTAACAAAATTGAGTAAACATCATTAACCAAAATAAGATAATACATGTGGTCGTGATTTTTCACATGCATACATAATTGTGCATCAATATTTTGGTTTACATGTATAAACATTAAAAATGCCAAAATGAACTTCTATGGACAACCAAACATGTTTTTTTGCAAGATTATTTTCTACATATATGACTTATGCTTCAAGCTATAAATTTTGAATTTAATGGATAGACAACTAGCAAATTAGTTTAAACAAATGATTTTTCCCCTTGCAACCATTTCATTCAAAATTTAAAAGCTTTGAAATTTTGATATGATTTGTTTTTTCATCAAATTCACTCAATGAACACATATTTGCTTTAAAGAAAACATGTTTTTCTTGTACAAAAAGTTTGAAATCAATTTGCATTACTTTTTACATTCCTTTTTATTACTCAAAAAATGAAATTAAAGAATACATATAATTTAAATATCTCATAAAAACATTTACATAATATCCAAATTAATTTTTAAAAAAATTATCAATATAATAAAACATCATTCTATCTATTAACATGCAACAATCCATTGCAATTGCTATCATTTAAATAAAATAAAAATTCAGAGTTGGACTTCACAATCTTATTAAAATTATACATTCATTTTTGGAACTTTCATTGTGAACGAACCTTGAAAAGTTGCAATATATGATGGTTTATGTCCCAACCTATCGTTATGTTATGGAATTGGTGCACATGTTAATGATTTAATTGTTCAAAAAAATATTATTTTAAGTTGTAAGACCTTTAAACATCACATAATTACAATAAATTAATTTTAAAATACCAATTTTAATGAAATTTTATCCACGAAATTTTACCCATATAAAAAGGCAACCATTAAAATAATCTTCCCCATCAAAGTTTTATAAATTTCTTGAAGACAATCATATGACATTAAAATTTTATTCATTATTACATTGTGTTATGATAATGTTGATGATTATGAAATTTTTAGGTTGTAAAATGTTCTTCCATTAAAGATGTACTTGGGCTAAATGTATTTTTAATCATTTGACAACAATAAATTGGATTTTCAAAATTAATTTTAAAAAATTGTCACATAAAGGTTTTTAAATAATCTTTATAAAATTATTGGTGTACATTTACAATATAAAAGTACAATTATGAATCAATTCAATGTTTAGTTAAATATTCATGATTCTTATAACATATTTTTGTTTGAAACCCAAATCATTTTTATGTGATTTATATAATAATTCAAAATGAATGAAATCTTATTGACACAATATATAGTTTTAGTTTTGCCTAAAATCTTCCACATTATAATCTACATTCATTCAACAACTAAAGCTTTTGAAATGCATTCAATTCCCCAATAGATGTAGGCAATTTCGCAAGCTCAAACATCTTGACAAATGAAGTTTTGGAATGCATTGAATCAACCAATATACATAGGTAAATTTTGCAAGTTTGAACACCCTAACAAATTAAAGTGTTTGGAATGCATTCAATTGACCAATAGATGTATGTAATTCTTGCAAGTTTGAACACCCCCATAACAGAAGGTTTTGGAATGCACTTAATTGGTCAATAAATGTAAGTAATTCTTGTAAACTCAAACACCTCAACAAATCAAAGTTTTGGAGTGCACTTAGTTGGCCAATAGATGTAGGTAACTTTTGCAAACTCGAACATTTCAACAAATCAAGGTTTTGGAATGCATTCAATTGGCCAATAATGTATGTAATTCTTGCAACCTCAAACACCTCAACATATTAAAAGGTTTTGGAGTGCACTCAATTAGCTAATAAATGTAGGTAATTCATGCAACTTCGAACACCTTAACAAATGAAAGTTTTAGAATCTATTCAAGTGGCCAATAAATGTAAGTAATTATTGTAAGCTTTAAAACCTTACCAAATGAAAGTTTTGGAATGCACTTGATTGGCCAATAAATGTAAGTAAATGACGTACCCCCAAGTTCCTTGATGGATTCAACCATGAGTCTTAAGGTGAAGATAACAAAAGGAGAAGGAGTTGGGATGCGCTCCCTGGCTCGTAGCACTTCGGGGGTAGAGGGGCATGCTAAAGCTTCGGGATGGGACTAGGACGATTGACAAGCAAGTCACTTACTGACACAAACCTACACAAACCAAACAATAGGTTGGTTAATGTGTAGTTAAAACACCTTTGGTGCACGGACAAGCCAGAGGTAAATATGGACTCATAAAATTCACCACGACCCAAACTTGGGGGAAGCCACCACCTTCCCTCTTATAGTATACTCTGTGCCTAGCCACAAGACCATCACCCAAATGTCATTTTGTCCCACGACTTCAAATGGGAGTCCCAAATTTCCCAAAGTTGGGACTCTCGTAACTTTGGGGGCCCATAACTTTGTGTGCAAACCTTCGATTAAGGCAAGGTTTGAAGCAAAGTTGTATCCCTCATCAAGAGCTTTCCAACGGTATGTGGCAAGCCACCTACATGCAAGGAAATTGGGGCGATTCCCAAATTTTAATGGTCAAAAGTCAAATTGTCAATTTGATTCTTGGCCTTTCTTTTGGCCATAACTTGTGTTTTAAATGTTCAAATAGGTTATGCAAGCCCATTTTAGACATATACATTCCAAGAGCTTTCCAATGATATAAATAAATTTTCAATCCAATGAATTTTGACCCCTAAAATTGTCCTCTGAAAATTTAGAAGTCCATTGGGACTCCAACTTCCAAAATGAGAGTTCATTTGGGAGTGTGGGGGTTCATTCGCTCACACTCTTTTGCACTCCCAAGAGCATGAAATGTGATTCTTGGGCTCACTTTTCACCCACACCTTTGTAAGCCCTTACTTTAGTCGTGAGCCCAAAGCTAGGGTTACGACAACTCAATTGGTTATTAAATGTAGGTAATTCATGCAATTTCGAACACCTTAACAAATGAAAGTTTTAGTGTCTACTCAAGTGGCCAATAAATGTAAATAATTATTACAAGCTTTAAAACCTTAACAAATGAAGGTTTTGGAGTGCACTTGATTGGCCAATAAATGTAGGTAAATCTTGCAAACTCTAACACCATGATAAATGAAGGTTTTGGAGTGCATTCAATTGGCCAATAAATGTAAGTAATTTTTGTGAGCTTGAACACTTCAAATAAATTAAATTCTTGCAATGCATGTAATTGTCTAATAAATGTAAGTCATTCTTGTAAACTTGAACATTTCAATAAATAAGCTCTTAAAGTGCATTCAATTGGCCAATAGATCTAGATAATTATTGTAATTTGAACAACTCAACAAATTAAACTCTTGTAGTGCATTCAATTGACCAATAGATGTAAGTAATTCTTGTAAACTTGAACATCCCAATAGATTAAATCCTTAGAGGGCATTCAATTTGCCAATAGATGTAGATAATTCTTTCATATCCACATGTTGACATATTAAAGTTATATGGTTCAAAGAATTAAAAAAAATTGTAGTTGATTACATTTCGTTAAATACTTGTAAGTGACAACAATCAAACAAATTATTTGGCAACTTTTGGATCATGCATTCTTTGAGACACAACCATCAAAATTTATTATAATCTTGACCTTTGATGAAATTTTCCACTGTCTTTCGTGAACCTTTTGTTAGGTCAAGTAATTAAGGCTGTGAAATTCCTTTAAGCCATTTTGGAAAAATGAAAGCACAATTTCACAATTTTAAAAATAGATGCTTAAAAAAATTTCCACCACCTATCACATCAAACAAAATACAAACAATTGTCAACATGAATAAAAATAAATTTTCATTCTAATGCCATTTTTTAATGAAAAAATATTACACCTCCTTAAATAAAGCTAAAACTTGTGGTTTCATTTGGAATTTTGACAAAAAATATATAACATAGGATTGCATTAGCACATGTTGCTCAAACCTGATTCTTAAAGATATAGTTGGTTTCCATATAAATCGACTCATTATAACTTTTGTTCCAATATTTCAATTCATGTTTCACAATTGTTCATGCATGTACAAGCCACCATCTTCTACCCATTTGATTAAAGATCTATCTTTCAAGTTTTGTATTTAAGCATAAGGCTTGATGAATCATATCCATTCCAATACATTCGACAAAATGTACTTTTCTTGAAAGTGGAAAAAAATAAAAAATAAAAAAATCCAAAAATATGTCTTGATGTTCCTCATTCTAGTGGTCATAAGAATTTTGCAAAGATTTCCAAAACATTTCATTATTAGACCCCCCTAATTATATTTGCCCACCTTCCAATCATTCCATGCATCTTTTCATATTTTTGAATCATGAATATCATACAAATAACAACTTAATACTTCAAGGCTTAAAGGCCCCCACAAGATTTTATAATCTTTATAGAAATGTTTTCAAAATCATTTGTCAAATGATTTGGATGTTTGAATGCATGAAACATGAAGAGTTCCTTTACTTTTTATTCTTCCAAGAATGCCATGTCCACTTTTGCGAACTCCTTACATGATTTTTCAATATTTGCTAATTTTGACAATTTACAAGTACTTTGCTCTTGCAATCTATATTATTGGCATGCTTGTCAATAAGAAGTTGCAAGGCTTTAAGGTTTTCTTTCATACCAGCATCATACCTTGTTTTCCTTTCAGCCAATGGAAAGGCTCAAGGTGCCTTGCTTTTATTCCTTTTAAGTTTGGGGGGCAAGAAGAATTTTTTTTTTCATTTTTCCTTGTTTCCCAATGTGTTCCCACGGTGTTCCCTCTAAATTCCTAATGGGTTCCCAGTAGAGAAGTTGAAGAAGCTTTTTTCCTTGTTTTTCTCCTTTTCTTTTTTTTCCCCTCTTTTCTTGCATACAATTTGAGAAATAATTAATATGTCAGACTGTGGTAGTTGGTATGGTACTAGTGAACTAGACTTGTGCGAAGATTTCTAACAACAATTGTCACTCTTGATAGTTAAAATGTTCCCATTTGAAAAAAATTCTGAAAAAATAAAACTTCGCAAGTAGAATGTTTTGGAAAAAAGTTGATCTATTAAACTGAGTTGCCAGAGGTAAGAAAGTCTAGATGTCTAGAGTTTGGACCCCCTCCCCTTGTTTGGTAGGTATGAAACAAACAAATCTGCTATGAGTAAATGAAGCCAACAAGCAAGTGATTAAATCTATTGTGATTAAAAAACAAAAAAAAACAATCAGATCTGCCAGTGAGTAAGTAAACAAAGGAATGAGCAAGTAAATTGGATCTATCTCTTTTGAGTAAGAAAATAAAAGAAGAAATTAACAAGAAACAAAATAACGAAAGCATTTGGGATCTGTTGTGAAGTGAAAAAATAATTAAAGAAAAGTAAATCAGATATTATGTTAGTAGATGAGTTTATGATCGCTAGGTTTTTTTGTGTTGTAATGTAATTGGGAAACTCATATGTTGGTAGCAGTAAGTATGGGGAATAAAAATGCAGTTTGCAGTGCACAAGTCATAGGCGACAACCCAAACATGTAGACAAATACCCTTAACGAGGGGACGCAGAAATCCATGTGAGGGAAAAACCGGACCAGTCATATTAATCAAACTGACATATCGCATCTGCTGAGGGAGTTGCTAAAGAGTATTTAGTTGGGCCACCATAAGATGATGACCTCCAACCTGCTCAAGACCCTGTTATTAGTCTTACCTAACCCCTTCCACCAGTTTTTGGTGGGCTAGTGATGAATAAAACTTCAGTAGTAACACATGCAATCCACCAAATTCTGAACCAGGTCCTAGACCAACTCCACCCCTTCCCCTCGGAAAAAGATCTCCCTTTGCTGCCATCATCACATGCAAAGAAAAAAGGAAAGCCAATTCAGACTTTGAATAGCACAAATCCCAATATCATGGCAAGTTCAACATCTAAATGTCCAATAATTATTTTATTTTGAAGATTTCATGTAAAAATAATAATTCTTGTACATATTAAAACACTATTTATTTTCTTTCATAGTTTTTTTTTTGAATAAATATGTTTTGTCAATTTCAATAGTTCTGAAAGTTACATAACTCATATTGAAGTTGCCTAAGTACACAATGTTAAGAGTGAAAAAAATTGGTGGAGAGAGGTGGGAGGGGTGGAAAATTCAAATATGTATGTTAATTCAATTCTCAAATATATGTATACTAACCAGTTGTTACCAATTGGTAACTAGTGAGGCAATAAGATTTTGAAATTTAATTCAGTTATTACTTGGTAACATGATTTTAGGTGCACCAATCTATTGACCAGTAACATGTGATAAGGTAATTAGTGGTTTAAATAAATTGGTAACCAATTTGTTACAATAATCGGTTGTTGACAATAATAGGTTGGTTTTAAATTGTGACCAGTAGTTGTAATAGTTTAAACTCAAAGTTTTATCGGCTAGTGATTGTTTAATTTAAAACAATACTATGTTTGGTATAAATAAAAGGATTGAAGTATAGATAAAGATATTTTTGAAACGTCTTGTAAACTTTTGAACATTTGGAACTTCTTTTTTCTTTTAATTTTTAGATATTATTCTTTGCCATTTTTTGGTTTATGAATAGGTTCATTTATAACTTTGATATTTTATTTCTTCAACTTGTTATGAAAGATTAAATTGAATTTCACTTTTGCATTTGGGATAAACATCTATATTTGATTTCCACAAACTATTGATGTGAAGCAGCCTATTAATATGATTTAATTAGAATTAGAAGGCTTACAAGATAAAAATTCCTAAATTTAAGAAGACTAAAAGAAACCTTTAACATTTTTGCGACCATGTAGTGGAACATAATTGTGAGCAATCACACTTACACTCTCTAGTTTTCAACGATTATTTTGTTTTGGGATTTTAAATTTGAATTTGTAATAAATTTAGTAGGTTTTTTTTTAAAAATTGTGCCTTGATGATTTCTAATTTTTATAGCAACCTATTGATCAAAAAAACTTGAATTAACAATTGTTTCAAGTTAGTACAAAAGATGTCAAAAATAACACTATGAAAAAAATGGGCGTTTTGCAATTAGCTTTGCAACTCAATTTTTGAGTTGCATTGGACATTTGTAACTCATCATATTTACATGTTGTGAGTGTTATTAAACAAGTTGCAAGAATTACAAGAGTTGCAACTCACCATATATATGGTGCAACTCATTACAACTTTGTCGTAACAACTTTTTTTCAATTATTATGTAACTCCCCTGTGACTAAAATTATAATGTTGTGCTAACATCATTTTTCATCCATCCATCAAAATTTAACATGTGACACTATGCAGATTTTTCGTGAATTTTTGAAATATTGATATCCATCGTTCATTATGATTATTTGTTTTAGATGTTTTTGGATTATGACATGTGGCACAATCCAAAGTTTCCTCGTGGCATATTAATTGAATTTTGGAAACATATATATATACTTAGGTAGGTTGGTACATAGCCATAAGTAGGTAAGTTGATTTAGCTCCAACCTACCTACTTACTTACTATCTAAGTAGTTAGAAAAGCATGACCTATTTATTTAAGTAGGCAAGTAGGTAGGTAGGTAGGAAGGTAGAATACTAGAAGAGTAGGTGAATTCAAGAGTAGTCACATAAGCATTTAAATTTGTTTTGTGTTTTGCCTTTAGGGTTAAGTTTTTACGAGTTCATCCTAACATGGCACATGTATTTTAATGTGAGAATGTAAGAGGAGACACCTCTTTTATGAGTTTGTGAATTGAGATATTGAAGACAAAGCATATGGGTTAAATTTTGTAGTGGCACCCTAGTTGCAATTAAATTGTAACTACAAAAAAAAATTCCCACATGTTATTTGTTTAATTTTAATTTTGTAATTAATTTTAAATTTATAATTAATCATCTAACATAATTATTTGGAATTATTAGGTGAATTAAATATATGATAATTAATGATCTAGATTGATTATATGAATTAATTAATATAATTCAGATAATAAGTTAGTTGATAGATTCAAATAATTAATTATCAAAATAAGTATCAGATAACTAATTATCAAAATAAATATTAGATGATTAATTATTTAAATGACTATTAGATAATTAATTATGTTGATAATTGATGATTTGAATTCAAATAAAATTCAATAATTATTCACCTACATTAACAAAGTTGGTTATCTGAAATTATTTGAATTAATTAATTAAATTTATACAATTAGTTATTGAGTGTAAATAATTAGTTATTAGATAATCAATTATTCATTATCTGAATTAATTAAATATTAATCAATCAAATTTGATTAATGAATTCATATGAATAGTTTATTATTTAGTTTACTTAATTAGTTCATGGTAATTAAGTATATTACATATTAATTACTAATTTAAAATTAGTACCAAATAATTCATTTTGAAATATTAAATAGTAAACATGAATTTGAGTAGAAGACATTGAGGTATATAAAGACATTCATATGTACACCCTTATTGAATGTTTAATAAAATATACACATTGCTTTTAATTTCAATTCAAAAATAGACTTTCACCTTTGATGAAATTATATCGTTTGATATGTATGTATACTAACATAATATTGTGAATTCCAATGAAGTGAAATATTACTAACACAACAATTGAACATCTATAAAAAAAATAGGACTATAATATTTATTACATTATTTAAGTTTTATTTTTCTAGATAATTATGAAAATGATTTTTTAATTAATTAATTCAATAAAGGAATTGGCTTGTATCAATGAAAAATTCAATAGTTTAGTTTTAAAAAGTTTGATGTGTATAAGAAATGATATCTATATGTACATATTCATAAACATTTTAACACACCATTCCAATCCAACTAAAGGCCTGCATTTACACTTTCAATGAATTGCACAATTTAGAAATCTTTTAATAGTATGAATCGTCACATAATTGACAACTAATTCTAAATGAGTCGAAACTCTAATTCCAAAATAGTGGATAAAAAATAGTTATGTAATGAAACCATAGTGACACATTTTGTTGTAACTTAGTTATAAAACTAGTTAATTTAATTGACTATTAGTTGCAAATAAGTTACAAGTTCCAAATGTTATGGACCTTTACCTAACTATACACGTGGCATGATCATACGCATCAATGTTGTACGCCATTTGCAAATTAGTCGTTCACTCAACACAAAATGATGCACCCCTAAGCTTTTTGATAAACTCAATAGCGAATCCAAAGTGAACATAGCGGAAGGATAAAGAGTTGAGGCATGCTACATGGCTTGTAGCACTTCGAAGGTAGAGGGGTGTGCTAGAGCTCTAGGATGGTGATGCACCCCCAAGCTCCTTGATGGACTTAATTGCGAATCCAAAGGTGACGACAACGGAAGGAGAAGGAGTCGGGGTGCGTTCCCTGGCTTATAACATTTTGAGAGTAGAGGGGTGTGCCGAAGCTTAAGGATGGGGATTAGGAAGATTGACAAGAAAATCAATTACTTACACAGACCTGCACAAACCAAACAACAAATTGGTTAATGTGTAGCTGTAATACCTTTGGTGCACGGATGAGCCACGATCAAACACGAACTCACAAGACTCATCATGGCCCGAATTTGGGGGAAGCTACCACCTTCCCCTTTATATTATTCTTTGTGCCTGGCCATGGGGCCAGCATCCAAATGTCATTTTGTCCTGGGACTCTAAAATGGGAGTCCCGAAATTCTTGAAATTGGGACTCCTGCGACTTTGGAAACCCATAACTTTTTGTGCAAACCTTTGATTGAGATGAGGTCTAAAAAAAATTTGTAGCCCTCATCAAGATCTTTTCAACAATATGTGGCGCACCACCTAAATGCAATTGAAGACTTTTAGAAGTCGGGAGTCAAATTGGCAGTTTGATTCCCAACCCTTCTTTTGGCCATAACTTGTGTTTTAAGTGTCCAAATGGGTCATGCAAGCCCATTTTAAACATTCAAGTCTCAAGAGCTTTCCAATGGTATAAAGAACTTTTTAATATAATAAGTTTTGACCCCTGCAATCATTCTTTGAAAATTCAAGAGTCCATTGGGACTCCGACTCCCAAAGTGAAAGCTCACTTGGGAATGTGGAGGTTCATTCCTTCACACTCTCTTACACTCTTAGGAGCATGAAATGTGACTTTCAGGCTTCACTCTTGGCCCACATCTTTGCAAGCCCTTGCCTTGGTCACGAGCTCAAAACTAGGGTTGCAACACTAAAACTACACGAATTGTAACACAATTGAGATTAACCATTTTGCTGCAACTTGTGATCATGGTCAAACTATTGTTAATTATCATTGTATATATTTTGCATACATATGCTCGTATAGAATCCAAGTTGCAACTAATGTGCAATTAAACTATAATTATGAAATATTATGTCGTGGCATTTAAATTAGTAATTCATTGTTTTTTTGTATTGTAATTATATCCTAGTTGCATAGTAATTTCCACGACAATCTAGTTGCATGCCATCTAGTATCTGTGGACACGATTTTTCATAATGTAATCACAAGGGGCCTTAAAAAGCAATCATAATTAGGAGTACCACAATAACATGTTCATGAAGTGGTTGAATCACAAAAACAACCATGTTCTTAAGCCAAGAGAATTCAACTAGTTGATGCTCCCAACATTGAACCTCAACAACCGATTGTGGCAAATTTACCTCTTCAGCAAATACCAACACAGTAGGAGGAAAGAAGGGAACCACAAGTACCTTCAACTAGTCAAATTTTGACACCTTAGCAATCGTCAACAAAGGCTGAATGCACAACCAAGTGGACAAAACACCACACTTGTTCAACATGTTAATGAAGTAACCTTTGTAACATAGAAGTGGCAGTCTGCAACACCTAATTATTACATTCCCAAAGTTGTTATACCATCTCGATCAACATTTGTTGTTGGGTACTACACATTTGAACTGGTTTTCATTTTGAATCCAATTGCAACAAATTCAAAATTGAAACATGATCAATTTTTAAATCGATTGGAATGCCTACACAACTTGGATCAAAGACCTTCACACCAATCTAGTTATCAACAACATGCAAAACCAGTGGATGTGGTCACAATACCAGTTGATGTTCTACAAACACAACATGTCACTTAAGGTGTTTAGTCAAGTATACTTGTTTGAGGGACTATTGAATGACCACTTGTTCAACAAAGTATATATGTTACAACCCCACAATCCACTATTGAAATTACATTAACATGTGCATATTGTCCATAGGTTGGACATGAATTCAAAAATTGTCCTTTTGTGGATGATAAACTAAAATGATTAATGAAAGAATATTCATAACTTTTCTACCACCTACCGCAACGAGCACACCAACAATACAGGTTGGTGTACCCATGTCACAAATCCAATCACAATTGAGTTTAATGATTCATCCAACATCAGTTAATCAAAACCTAAATTGGCAACTTGTTACACCACTGATAGTAGGACAACCTAGAGTTGTACCATATCCAATGTGGTAAAATACAATTCCACCTTTTATACCCATAGATCCTAACATGTACTCTATGTACTATTTTGGAATCAAAGGACTTGATCCTTTTTTTTTTTGGAAAAGAGGAGAGATATGCATCCAATACTACCCAAGCGGACATCTTGGCTTGTCCAAAAATAAGAAACCAACCCTCTCCAATGTTACCACCCCAATTTGAATGAAATTTATCCATGCTTGCATAAACCATAAGGAAGGCAAGACTAGCCAATTCATAGTAATTCACAAGTCAGATTTGATCTCCTTTTCATGTTCCTTTTGGATGAAGATCTTGTTTAATTTTGGTTATCCTAAACATTTATAAAGCCCTTTTGCATAAAATACTTTGCTAACTCAAATTAAATCAACAAGATTTTCATCCCTCTTTGATTTGGTCATTACATGGGGAGGATGGACCTCACACTGAGTGCCTAATAAAATGAGCAACTTGAAAAAAAAAAACTCTTACCAATGTGGGCATCAATGTTAGTTTTATTCGTAGTCCATCAATTCATAAGTGATCCCACTTGCTTGTGCCCTAGGCCTTTGCTTGAACAATTGCCCAACACACAAAAAAAAGATTTACCTTTTCCCACACATGCACACACACAAAATAGAAAAAAAAAGAACAATTAAAATTAAAAACCCCAAAAACAATATTGAAAAAACCAAAAGAAGGAGGCAAAAGAAAACCAACAAGAAAAATAACGAAAAATAACATGTTCAAAAGAAAAATTTAAAGAAAAAGATAAACATCACAAAAAAGATAAACAACAAAATTTTTTAAAAAAAGAAAAAGAAAATAAAATAAAAACCTAGTTAGAAAAATAAACATATCAATTAGACTTTGAGAAACTCATAAAGTGTCAACAAGTAAAAAAACAATTTGTTTGAATCACTCTCTACAAACCAAAAAGGCGCAAAGCAAGATTAAAGAGGCCACCCAATAAAGAAATTATATTGTTTTCAATTATACTATTTTTGTACTTTTAAAAAAATTTGGTATTTTAAATAACAAAAAAAAGAGAAATATATTTTTTGAAAGTACAGAAAACCAAAACCAAAAATAAAACAGAAATATAAAACCAAAAATTTAAAGAAGTACAGAAAGAAAAGAAAAAAAGAAAAAAAAAGGGGGAAAATCGAAAAAATCTAGGAGAACAAAAAAGAAGAAGAAATATATATGTTTTGAATTACAGAAAATGAAATGAGAAATAAAATAAAATATATAGAACCATGATTTTAAAGAAATACAGAAAGCAAAAAACAGAAGCCTTTTTTAAAAAGGTGAAAAAATCTAAACAAAAACCAAGAAAACAAAATTAAAAAACCCAAAAAACCAATATTAATAAAACCACGAAATAAAATCGAAATAAAAGAAATTAAAAAAAGAAGATAGAAATTCAATTTTGAAATGGTATAGAAATTTTTTTAATATATAAAAACATAGTTTAGGAAATTACTAAACATAAAATATATAAATAGGAAAAAAAAAAGGGGTGGGGGGGGGAATCAGAAAATTTTGAAATTTGAAAAGAAAAATGGTATTAAAAAACCAGCAGAAAATTATAGGGAAAAATTGAAAGAAAAAGAGAAAATAAATAAATAAATAAAAGAATTTTTTTTTAAAAACCAAAAAATCCCGGTAAAAGTGGCAAACCTTTATTGTGATCAAGAGCTCATGGCAGTGGTAACAAACCTTTATTACTATTGTTGTTTTGCGGGGACTAGACTACAAGAGACTTACCTCTACCGATTGATCCTCATGTTGCTCTTCTTTTTTGTCTCTCTCCTCCCTTTTTTTGTTGATCTTGTCCTCCTCTTCCACAGCTCCACACACACATAAAATTTAAGACACACACAAAGACGAAAGAAAGAATAAAAACAAAGCCAAAAGAAGAACAAAAAGACCACAAAAGTAAAAACAGAGAACAGAAAATTAAAAGAAAAAAAAACCAAAGAATGACGAATGAAGAGGTCCCCAGAAAAAACAATTATGAGTGGGAAAAGGGAGGGGAAAGAGGAATGAAGAGGAAAACAAGAGTAACGAGGTAGGTAGGGAAGGGGTGGGGCAAGAAAAAAAAATTTACTGTTGAAAGTCAGGGTGTGTGAAAAAAAACTATGAACCTAGAACCTTGTCTTGGGGTTGGGTTGGGTTTCATCCCATCCAAAAAATCCCAAAATGAGATTTTTTTGAGATGGTGCAGTGGTGAGTCATTCAAGCCCATCAATATGTCCAAAGAGTTAACAAAAAGATTAGTTTCTACGAAATTGTGTTGTGATGGAGACATTTTATAACATGTATGCTTTTGAGAGGGCAAAGGACTTCCAGCAAGTTTTAGGAAAGCAAAAAGGGCAGAGAAAACATATAGGAGAGTAATTTGAGTAGTGAGAGATATGGAAAATTCATTCTCTCACCGTAAGAGAAAAGGTGTTGATGTTTCACAAGGGCCACTAGAAAAAAGAAATGGAAATGTTATGCGGATCCATGGTGTGATTAATACAATTCCAGTCCTAGGTGAAAATGCTCCTTCAATCTCTAAACAAGGCACCCATGTGGTGTGTCCTCTTGATTTTATGATTGAACTTCTTTTGCACAACTATTTTTTTGGGGTTTTCTGAAGCTACATGATGAAATTTGATGTTAGTTTATGAGCTTCCTTGTTGAATATCGATAATTTTGCTTGCTTTTTGTTGCATCATTTAAATCAATCGATATGAAATGAAGTGATATCAAAACAAACTCTTACATTTGTGATTCGCTTTGCTGTAACAAGTAGAATTGGTCAAAGGAAAATTTGTCAATTGGCATTGATTATGTACATCTATAAAATTTGTAAGGATTGCAACTTTCAATGTAGATTGTGAGTAACTCCAAAGTGGTCTAAATCCAACAACATAATTATTAAGAATTATTTTGAACATGGTTCTTGTGATTGTGTCCCAATTGCTTAGGAATTGCAACCCTTGGTGGCTAGAATTTGTGGAAAAAGTAGTGAAATGAAAATGAACTAGATTGATTAGGTGGTTGTAATTAAGGAAGCCAAAATTTGAAGATTTCAATTCTTAGCATAAGTCCTTAAATTTATTGCCATATTTCCACCATACCATAATGTGATGATTATTAATTATTGAATTATATTCTGAAACTTACTTTGCATGTAAATGATTTTCTTTTGTGACTCACTTGATTTTTTGAAAGAAAATTAACAAACCTCAAAAATTACAAATATTGGAATGGAATCAAAATTTAAATTTAAATGAAGTTGCAAAATGAATATGGTATTGTTTAATTCATTGATTATTGTCTTGTTTTACTTTACATTTCAATTAACTATATCTATTTTGTCAAATATTGTGATTGTATATGTCATGAATATTTCATTTCTTTGATTTTATGTACAATCAAATTATCTTCAAGACTTATTTGATGAATCTTGTTGACATTTCTTTTTCTTTTTCTTTTGTAGAAATACCCAGTGCATGATTTAAATCCTAATTGCATTTCAAAGAACCCGAATTTGACCATAATTTTTTTCCATGGGATTGCTTATGGGATTTACAATGAATGGAAGGAAACATGGACAACACACCCCATCAATCGTAAAGAAAAATGCATATGCTAACCACAAATGTTGATTCCAAAAGATTTGAATGACAATGTTAGAATTTTGTCATTATCATATGAATATAATGTTATGGCAAGTGTTCACAATGATGTGACTAAAATTGGTTGAAACCTCATTCAAAGCTTAGTTGTAGATTCAAGGTGTGACAATATCCTTATTTGTGGACATCTTATTTTTCATTGTGTATTTCAATTAAAGATAATTGATTACATTCTAACATCTTTGAATAAATTGTTCATGTGGGGCATTATTGTGGTACACACCAAATGTTGAACACTTTGGAGTTTTCAAATTTATTGAAAAGAACATGAAGCAGGGCTTTTATGTTAATTCCCATATTGGAGATGAATTATTAACAAAGTTTGTGGTCACATTATCAAGCCTTGGGAATCTAATTTGGTTGTAGTGACAAATTTGTGATGAGAGCTTTTCAAAGTTTCATATTTCGCGATGGAACTATATTCAATTACCTATATGATTTATTGAATTTGAATCCACTTTGTACCTATATTTAATTTTAAAACAAATATACCTTACTTCAAATTTCCTACATTCTAGTATTTGAATTAAAATTTCAATGTAACACATAAAGACTTATTTGTACATAAACACTTGGAAGTAAATACCTCAATGCTTGTGCATAATAACTTATTTACCCACATGTGATTGGAATATTTTATAAGTTGACTTTTAAAAGAAAATAAAAAAGAAAAAATAACTTGCAAACAAATATGTTATGGACTTATTGTTTAGCTTGTTATGTTATTTGATAATTTGCACCAAATACAATATATGACTATTTCTACATGTACATTGCCATTAAAAATGTTGTTGATGCATTTTTGGTCCATTTTGAAATATTTTGTAGGTATAAAACTTTTTGGGATGAACATGTGGCAATGGTTGCTTATAATTTCAAAGGTCTTATCCTCAAAAGCTTGGTGGTTGAAATGCACAAACATGTGTATCAAAAGCAAATGAATAAGTTGCATGTTGAAGTACAAAAAATTTGTGTGAATTTTTTGAAATTTTTTTAAGGTGTGGTGTTTTATATTGTACCACGTGTTGGTGGTACCCAAGACCTATCAAAATATTTCAAATGGCAATGTCAACAAATTGCCAAATATATAACTCAATTACGTCTTTTGAAAAATGTGGAATCTTTTGACCTAAAAATGGAACAACTTTCAATAGACTTTACACTAGTACACAATGAGTCCAAATCCACTAATGAATTCATTAGATTTTGTAGTGAATTAGGTGAATTTTGATCCTAATGAATTCCTAGCAAATTCATCAATTGCTTAGTGATTGGTGACATGTTGCTATGTAGAAGTAAATTCATTAACATATAAATAACTAGGAAATTTTGAATATTTTAATTATTTGACTTAGATGATTTAATTCAGAATATTTAATGCAGATTATTTAATATTAATTACTTAATTCATAATATTTAATATTAATTACTAATCCAAATTATATAATGTATTATTTATTTCGGTTTGTATTGGATTATTAATTAAAATTATTTATTTATTTAGCTTTTTCTTTTAATTTAAAGTTTCAAGAATATTCAAACCTACCTACCTACCTAAATAGAAAACTAGCACCTATTTGCTTGTGTAGGTATTCAAATTGATAGGAAAGGAAAAATGTAGATGGAATGAATAGCCAAAAATATATTTCATTTACTTTGTAATTTCCATTTAGGGTCAAGCAAATTTTCCCTCATCCCAAATTGGCATATGCATTTCAAGGCATGTGACAACTCAAGACAAAACATGTTGGTTATATAGTTTGTGAAATGAGATTCAAAACTAAAACATCTAGGTTAAATGTTTTACTTGTACTTTAGTTTTAAATTGACATGCAATTAAACCTTTTCTAAAAGCCAATTTTAATTAGTAATATTTTTCTCATATTATGTTTAAATGCAACGATTTAAACTTCATTCTGAAAGGTTTTCAAAACTTTAGACAAAAAAAATTATTAAAATTATTAAAATAATATTTGAATTGAAAAAAATTGCATGTAAATCTTGCATTTCAATACATTTCAACAATGATGTCTTGAAGACATTATCTTTCTTTAACTATCATTATCTTTTTTATACTTTGTCAAATGAAACAAAATTTTAAAATATGATTTTTGGTATTACATAATACATTTTAATTACAAAATTTAATACAAATAGTTCATGAAATATGATGTATCAACATATAATAACGTTATTTTCAAAACCATTTAATGTTTAGTATATTTAGAAAATACAATGCATTTAAATATGGTATATTAAATACATACGTGTTAAATTTTATATAATAATATGAGTTTGATTATATAATGATAGAATATAAATTAATTTGAATATATAATCATTTTTTAATGAAATCTGTATTACAAATTATGAATACCTTTAATATAATATTCATTTTATTCACAAACATTTTTTTATTAATATAATATATAAATAATAATTATTTACATATATCATATATAAGTTCTCTTACATGATAAAAAAATTGGATGAAAAAGTTATATTTCCATGGATGAATATTATATTATCCATTTTTATCAAGTGAAGCCCACAATAAAATATTTGTTAATTAAAAACTTTATATGTAATATGTAAATAATTTTACATGTTATTTATTTTATATCTTATAAACATATGAAATATTATATTATATTAATTATATATTTGTATGTTTTAAAATTTTGATTTTGATTTTGTCTTGTTGTAAACGTTTTTTAACATTTTATTGAATAAAGGCAGAAAATAAAATCTGGCTTATTTTTCAGAATTAAAATAAAATTTTATTTCAATAATATATATATTCGATTTATGACTGATAATATTTGTACATGAACTAAGAATAAATTATACCATTAATTGATATAATAAACACATTGAAATACATTTATGTAAAAATATTTTACATTAATTTTCAATATTAAGAAAGTAGGTAGATTATATTATTAAATATATTTTAGTTAATTATAAAAATCAATATAATATCATATTATTATTATTTATTACAATAAAATATTTAATGTAATCCAAAAATAAAGTAAAGTACATTACAAACTTTTATTTTGATTATATATAAATGGAATATGAAATTTTAATATTAAAAAAATTTCATGAAATAAGAATATTTTAAATAAAATGTCTTAAATGGTTTTAAATATTTAAATAGTACCTAGATTATGTAATTATAAATAATATGCTAGTTGATAATATAAAATATTCTAGAAAATTATTAACAATATTCCAATTAATTAATATGAATGATTAAATAATTAAATATTTATTTATTTATTTATTTGGAATTTTAGTGTAGTTCATTTGGGTTCAAAATAATGGAATATGTTGATCAATTCTAAATTAATCTACATATCATATTACATTATATTATTGAAATATATTGTTATATATATATATGAACACATATGATTAAGATTGGATTTTCATCCTTTTATTTCTTTAAAAAATGTCTTTACATTGTAAAAAATGAAGGCCCAAATTATATATGGCAATTAAATTCAAAATTGTATGTAAAATAAATAACTAAATGTATCTCAAGTTGGTTTAAATTACCTTTTAATTTGTCATATCATAACTATTTGATGTAATAAAAGGTTACTGATAAATAATATTATATTTTATAATTATATTATATTAAATAAGTAATTACATGGTGAAATTCCAAGTGAAGAGATTTCAATGAAAGTGGTTGATAATTCTTTGGCGGTAAATAACTCCACCTAAAGTGGGGCACAATGACTATTGCAAGTAAAATCACCTCACCTAAAGTGGGCCAAAATGACTTCATGGTGATTATGCAATAGGCATGGTGGAATGGGGAAAGGATGCAGTCAAATTATTTCACAAAATAAGTAGCATAGTGATTTAGGCCATTGAAATAGGATGGATTATGTAATAGTGTTAGCAAATCTATTTGTGAAAACATCAATATCTATGCATTTGTTGAAGGATTACCTATTGACAATAAATGTGTAAGATTTTCATCTAAACATATTGAGTATCCAATTAGGTTCTATAGTTGAACACTTTTTATGTTATAAAAATGTGTGTTGGTTAAATTTTTAAACTATGAGCATTAGTTGTGAAATTGGTTTTATGTTTTCCCTTCTTTGTCCATGAATTCATTATAATATGTATTCATAATAGAAATTACAAATTCATTGTGAATATAATGCCAATCAAAAGAAACACCTTTGTAGTTTTCTCTTAAATTCATTTGAAAAGGGTTGATGATTCATGGTTGATAAGTTCCATATCATTCAATTTTCACTTCAAATTTGCATTATGCTTCAAACATGTGTTTTCCAATTTATACTCATTGGTTTGTGTGTATGTTCACTTTAAGATTTGAGTACCACCAAAGAGGACTTCGTAGCTGATTTGGTGAAGATAATTTTGGCAAACTGGCAATTATACACTTAACAATATGTTCAATTTGCACAAAATGCAATGGCATACTATCGGAGTGCAAATGGATTATCATTGAAATCTATTATTGAGAACTTTAATGAGAGCAATTAGCTCGACATTCCATTTTTGATCTAATAAACATTTTGTACCATCTATATGATATCCATGAATTTTCAATGCCACATTTTTGTAGATTAGTTTAGCCTCCATGGATATAGCCCATTGGCATTGAAAATGAATGTATGTAAAGATATCTATTTGTAAAAATTTTGGATTTTATTTGTATAAAAACAAGGTTATTAAAATCCATATATAATGTATGTGCATCTTGCATTAAACAAAAAATTGATTAGATGTATTGTTAGTATATGAGGGTATTGCATTTAAGTCTATAAACATGATTGTGTGCAATACTCTCATCATAAAAACAATCCCATATTTCATAGTTAGAATTTTGAAATAATTTATATATGCATGATGAAGGTATTGTGTTTACATTTTTGCTATGCAATACTTTCGGGATAGGACAAAACAAATTATGCCAATCCTATCCTTAAACTTAATACACCCATAATAGTATTGCATAGGCTTTAATCATTCTTTAGTCCATGCAATACCTTCACCCTTAAACTGAACCTTAATGCACTCATGATGATATTGCATAACCCCAATAGGAATAGGGTAAACCAAATAAAGGTATTGCAATTGAACTAAATTTCTTTGCCTTAGTATTATGTGAGGCCACAATTGAACATTGGTTAACACCCATATTAAGGTGTTGCATATAGGGTCAACAAAAGTTATTTCCAAGATGTCTTTAGGATATTGCATTTTTGAGTTAGATAAAATGAAATACTTTCAATTGGCCTAAAGGTACTACAAAACACCAAAAATGATCCAAAGGATATGCACTATCTTAATGAAAGTAATGTAAATGTAAATATGGTGGATATGATATTTGTGTTATGTCTGAGGTGTATTGCATCACCTTGATGAAGGTAATGCATGTGTGAATTGGGTTGTATATGATATTTTCAATGTGTTCATAGGGTAAATTGCATTGTTCAATTAAATGATATGAAATATAACCTAAGCATGAGGATATTGCATAAGACCAAAATGATTTAGTTGTTGCACTTGTGAATCAAATGAAGTGAAATATATTATCTCAGGCATGAGTATTGCATAATAACAAAATAATCTAGTGCATTTGCATTATTTTGATAAAGGTAATGCATGTGTGAATTGGGTTGGATATTATATTGTCAATGTGTCCATAAGGTATTGCACAAATGAAACAAATGAAATAAAATAGTTACAACTAGGCCTACTTGGGTATTGCAAAACAAGAAAATGATCCAACGCATTTGCATTACCTTAATGAAGGTAATTCATATGGACATTAGGTTGGATATGTTATTTCCAACGTGTCCTTGGGGTATTGCATGGTTAAATTAGATGAGATGAAATTAATTTAATAGGATTGAAGGTATTGCATTATAGTAAATTTGTTGTGTTCATGCACTAATCTATTAAGGGTATTGAAAAAATAAATCAAACGCAATATGATATTTTCCCTTTGCCCTAATAGTATTGCATTTCAATAAAATCATCCAGTGGTGTGCATTACCTTAATGAGGGCAATGTGATGATTAATTAATATATATATGTTTTTTGCAAGTTGTGTTAAGGGTATAACACAAGTTTGAAATCTAATAATTGTGAGGAAGTTCAAGGAGGATATTACAAAAATAGTTACATCAATGGATTGATGTGGGCTGAATAAAGATATATCAAATTTATTTGCAATACCTTCATATGGGATTTAATTGTTGAGTTTTATAAGGTTAGAAAAAAAATTAAAAAATAGTTGCAAAACCCTTAGTTGGTCCATTGTAACATTGTTTTAAATAGTCATAAAGTTACAAGGTTTAGGTCGGAGGTAAGTAGGAAGGAAAATGAAACAACCTACTTGGTATATTGCATTACTTTCATCAACATGCATTGGTGGTGATTAGTGCGTACATACATGGGTAGGTAGGTTGATGGGAAGGTAGGTAGATGGGTGTTAGTAGAAGTGGAATCCACATTACTATAACAATAGATTTGCACGACAATACGCATACATTCACAATCTTTTCCCTTATTCTAAACACACATGACTGTAGTTCATTAAAACACCAAATTTGTGGTTATTTCATATAACCAGAATCTGCATTTCAAAACACAATGTAGAAAATATAGTGATAAAATTATAATTCATTATGTTACATTTTTGATATTACAAAAAATTCATACAACAATATGGATATGAAAATCATTACAATTTTTTTTACTTTTTTATTTTACTACAAATTCCATTAGAATTATAATGAAATTCCATGTTCTATTGAATTGATATTAATACGGCCCATCACTACCATTTTTTGTGTCCCTTGTATAGCCACATGGAAGCATTTTGCATCATCATTATGAATGAAAGCTTCATATTTCATCTTTCAATTAGTCCACGTCCATAATCTCCTTACATTAATTGTACTAACTCCACCTCGTTTGCCTTGTACACCTTCTACTAATTATGCCCATTTATTTGCTAAATGTGTCAATTCATCTACCAACTATGGCAATACATCTATTGATTATACCTATTTTTCTACTAACTATGCCAACAAATTTGATGATTGTGCGAATACTTCTATTGATTCAATCGATACCCTTGACAAATGATCTTCAAACCTCTGCATCCCAAATCCTTCACTTGTTTAATTATTACTTATGGATTTGTTAGTCATTTATAATTCCAAATCAATATTGTATTGACCGCAAGATCTTTCATCTATTATTCATCTTCATTATTCCGTAGCTATAATTTCTATATGTCATAGTCTTCATCTTCCACCTTTATATCAAAATCCTTTGCCCGAAGTCCACCTATACTATGTTCCCAATACATTGGCATCTATTGCTCTTGTTTATGAATTTCAGATTTCATGTATTTGTAGGATTTGAGTTTATTCACATTGACCAACACAAGATTAGTCTCAAATTTCTGAATTGTCACTAATAACACAATGTTATTTGTAACACATATTGTACTTTATATGAACCAACCATTTTTTAATAACCTTCCTTAAAGTGTGACTTATTTCCCTTTGGAAACCACATAACATAATCACCAAAATTGAATTATTTTTCTAGAAACTTTTGTTGACTCCATAATGTTTTATTCCACTACTGAATACCTATAGTTTTTATAGCTTACATTCTAGCTTCCTATAACTTTTCCAACTCTATAATTTTTTAAATTAAAATTATCATTAAAGTATTATTTCTTTCATTTCCACCAGCAATTGACACTATGTATTTTATGGGCATCAATGGATGTAATCCATACACTAATTGATATGGTGTATACCATGTTGCTATTTTGTATGTAGTTTTGTATGAAAGTAACATTATGGACAAATGCTCATCCCAATTTGTTCTATTTTCACTAATTAACTTGGTCAATAGTGTCCCAAGTACCTTGTTAATAAATTCAACTTGCCCATTCCCTTGAGAATAATAGGTTGTAAAACTCACATGTTTCAACCAAAAATGATCTATCAAATACTTGATGGCATCATTAATGAAATAAACTCCTGAATATGTGATTATAGTCAAAGGACATCCAAACTTGGTTAGTATGCACTCATACAAAAATTTAGTTGTTATTACTAAAGTATTAGTTTTCAATGCTCTTGCTTCCACCCACTTAATAGCATAATTTGTGGCAACAATAATAGATTTGTTTCATGTATATCTTCATGATAGCTTAATAGGCCCCACAAAATCAAGTCCCCATTTCATAAATGGTCCCTTTGGAAGACTTGTGACTAGTTTTGCAAGACTTTGAATTGCTAATCCTCTTGTTCTTTGACATGCATCACAAAATCTGCAATAATTATGCACATCTTTGTACATAGTTGATCACTGATATCTAGCATCCAACATTTTCCTTTGTGTTATTTCAATTACAGAATGCCATTTTGGTGGTCCTTCATGTAATTTTCTCATCACCATCTATGTTGCTATAGTTGTCAAACATTGTCATAGTTTGTTATCTTGGCCCATTTTGTACAATTCACCATTATTTAGTGTGAAAAGTTATGCTCACCTAACCAATCTTTGCTTTTGATGTACTAATAACGTGCCCTCAATCTATCATGTCTTCCAAAAAAAAATTACATCATTCAACCATTCAAGTTCTATGTAAAATAAACTTGCATCTATGGTTTAATACGGCACACCTGTGGGTTCTGTAATATTTGGTAGTCTTGACAATGCATCTATAACTACATGAGTTTTGCATGGCTTATACATTATTATGAACTCATATTTATGGAACAATAACAACCATCTAGCTATTCTCCCTGAAACTTGTGGTTTGTTGACCAAATAGACCAATTCCATATGATTTATAGAAAAGACAAACTTATTGCCCAACAAATAATGTCTGAACTTGTGCAAAACAAAAACCATTGCTAAAGCCTTTCTCTGTGTTATGCTGTAAATATAATCTATTTTATTCATACCCCTATAAACATACACTATTGGTTGATCACTCTTCCCTATTACATTCTAAGATAGCATAGTCCCCATAACTAACAAGATGCATTTGTATGAACATGAAATTCCACCTATTAGTTTGGTGATATCAATATTAGTGCTCCAATATAATTTTGTTTAATCAATTCTCAAGCTTTTTAACATCTCTCTATCCAAAAAAAAACTTTATATTTTTAGTCAATTTAGTGATAGGTGCCATAATAGTAACAAATTTTTTAATAAAACATCTATAAAACTATGTCATCCCATTGAATACTTGAATCTCTTGTGGATTCTTAGGTGGTTGCATGTGTACTATTGCTTGTATCTTCTTTGGATCTTGTAGTTTCCCTTCTTTGGAAATAATAACTCAAGATCATCCCTAAAAATACCATACATGCACATTTGTTTAGATTCAAATTGATGCCATATTCTCTACACTTTTGAAAACACAGTCTAAGTTTCTATAGATGACTTTCCATGTCACTATACACTATAAAATCATCTAGAAATATCTTCATCAAATTGTTCAAATATTTTCTAAATGTTTTGGTAACAACTTTCTAATATGTTGGAAGTCCATTTTAAACTCCAAACAACAACACTTTCCATATAAAAGCCCCCCAGTCTATAGCAAATGAAGTTTTATATTTGTCCTCTAAAGCTATAGAAATTTAATGATATCCTGAATATCCATTTAAGAAAGAATATGCCTCATACCCTCCTACTATGTTTAACACTTCATTTGTGAAAGGTAATGGTTATGGATTCTTTTTTGCGACTGCATTTAGTTTTCTGAAATCTATACAAATTCTCAATTTGCCATTTTTCTTAAGTATTATTACTATGGGTGACAACCATGTAGCCTCCTTCACATATTGAATGAATCCAATTGCTAACAACTTGTCTATATCTTGTTTGACTGTTGTAACATAGTTTGGATTTAATTTGTACATGGCTTGATGTGTTAGTGGTATAGTAGTATCCAACTTAATTTTGTGTTGTGCCAACTTTAGTGGAATCCCTTTCAGATCTTTGTATGTCCATGCAAAGACATCTTTGACCTCCTCCAACAGCTACTCCATTTCCAACACCTTGTTTGTTTCTAGCTATGCATTAATCGTCACCAACTATGGTTCTACATTAGTTCCCATATTACGCTTCATCAATTATTGATATTTAGTTAACGTCCATTAAGCTATTGCAATTCATGTGCTTTGATTTGTGCTAGAGTTTCATCCATTATAACATTCCTTGGTTGTTGGTTGTAATACATCTCCAAATACACCTTATTTTCTAGAATTATTTATGGCTCATATATGTTGCTTGCTATTTTTTATTTTCTTTTTTTGTACTCCAAATTTTTATTTTGAAATACTAGTATTCACATTTGGATTCATGATTTCCACATCTATGGTTTTCCTAGATTGAATTGTCTCATCATGTAAACTAATTGTTCCTATTGAGAACAATTATAGCTTTGTAGCAAAAATGATATCTTTTCATCATCTATGATACCATTTTGATAATCATAGCACAATAACACTTATGGTTTTCTTACTTCACCTCCCAAATGCTTAGTGATTATAATTGTTCTAATTGTCTCATTTCCTTGTATGGTAATAATGTTACTCCCCCAATCATGTGCCACTTTAGCATCCCTCAACCACATTATTCCGAAGTATGGTAAACATAGTTATGCAAGGAATGTCATGAACATATATCTTCATATCTCTAATCAAACCCATTGGTTTTGTGGTAATTTGATCTACCATCCTCAAATTATATGGTGGAGGTTTAGGCTTTGGAAGACCCAACTTCAATCTCAATTGTTGTGTGATAATATTAACTCCAGAACCTCCATCTAGCACCACATCTTCTATTGTATTCTTTCCAATCTGTACTTGGATAACTGCCATATCCAACCTATTGTTACAATAATTGTCCCTACCTTTTGTACTGAAAAACCAACTTGTTTCTTTTGATTGCTTTACTTAAATTTTGAATTTTTTCTAGTTTAGCTTCTACCAAAGATATATTTTGAACTCAAGTGCTATTTTAAGCAATTATCCCAAGTTTAAAGTATAACTTGTTTTTAACATCAGCTTACCAATGTCTAGAAAAATCTCTTGTACTACAATCAGTTTATCTCGTGAATTCATTACCTCGTGAGATTTTATGCTTCCACAAGAATACTAAATGGCATACTTGGCTAGGTTGTGTTCCATCCCTCCATGGATGTGGATGGCCCTTTTGTCTAGGTCTGTTTTATGAATCTATTGAATTGTTTCCACCATTGACTTCTTCAACTGTTCTTCTTTCTCCTAGTCGGTAGCATTCTTACTTTCCTTGGCTCTCTATTCTTGAACACATGTTCTTCAATTGTTTTACTTCTTGTTGTAGCATTACCATCCACCACATTCACATCTATAGTGATTGTTTGTGTCTCAATTACAGGTTGAACTTCTACTATTATCACAAATTTCCCATGAGACTTCTTCTACATCTTAATAAACTTTGGATAGTCTATCATTTTTATGTCCATTCAAACCATAGATGTGGCATGTATATGAAGATGTCTTTTGTGGTTTTTGACTTGGTTGTGCTACTTTTCTGGTTGCCACTGTGGTCTATTCTTTCTTTTTTCTACATGTTTCCACATTATGATTCGTCATACCACAAATTGTGCAATATTTATCAATCTCCCATGTATTACTCTATGGTTTTGTTGGTGCTACTTGTTTGGTACTCTATGGTATTGAAAATTCATTCCTTGCTTTTGCAATAGTCATGTCTTCTTCACGCAACATCATTGCTTCCTTATGTTGTTGTAGTGTTGAGCACTTCATCCTTATAGTCGCAATTTTGAAGTATGATTGTAAACCCATTTAAAACACATTAATCAAGAAATTGTTTGTGGTTAGTATTTATAAACCATGAGCCAACTTCTGAATTTGCTCATAATAAACCTCCACCTTCTCAGTTTGTTCTTGCTTCATGTTTTTCAGCTCCATGTATATTTGTTCATCATTTTGAGGCTTCCGATGACATTTGCAAAATGCTTATGTAAGCTCTGAAAAAATCTAGTCAATAAATTGTGACATGTAATTGTGGCACCACTTTGATGTTAAATGCATTAATAATATATTTTTCAAAAATCTCTACATTTTCCTTTCCTATAGAATTGAACATTTTGACGTGAGCATTTAGATCTACATGTTTTTTGAAATAAGGATATTTAAGATGTACTTATTTGGCCTAACAAAATGGCCATTTATGTGATAAAAATTGTGTGTAATTACAATAGTTGGTTTTCGATATCCTCTTTTTAGATTTGTTGGATCCGTATTTATGTACCCTCCAATAGCCATTGAACTCATTAGTGGTCGATTTGTAGTCCTATTCACATGAGTAGTCATTATCAAATTGGTAAACACCATATGTGGTGCACCAACAACTCCAATAGTTGTCGTTGGTAATGTTGAACTTCGATTTACATTCCTTCCTTCCTACCAAGACTCCATTCAATCCACTACCCAAATTTGCTACAGATCCAATTAGTACCCCACCTCTAACAACGTTTGTGTTGGGTGCAACCATTGTTTCCACTCCTACGGTTGTTATGATAACATTAGGTGATTGAATAACCTTTATTCCAACAAGTTGTTCCAAATTTTAACAACTATTGCTTCTGACACTCTTGGTGAAATTGAGTTGATTCAAGTTTGACAATGCCCCATTTTGTGGTTACCCATTGGTATCCTTTGTGGTGTAAAATGTGGATGTGAATACACCTTTGGTACTTTATTCTTGAATTGAATGGATGGACAATTTTGTTGATTTTGTGGTCCTAATTGACCTCTCAAGTCCATGCCTTTCAATTTATTCTAGATTATAGAAATTCTTGGTTCCTGATCCTATGATTGATCCATCAATGTTCTACCACATTCTACAACTCCACATGTCTAGCAATACCTAATATGATGTGAAAAGGCACAAAAAGACAATCCATGATTACATATCCTTCTTCCTCCTAGAATGCATAGACCTTTGAAAATAAATTGACTACCTCCGAATCCACATATTCCTGATATTGTTTTTCAACTATGTATTTTATTCAATCCAACTTTGGATTTCTTTGATGTGAATATGACTATGGTACTTCATCTTACACATTCACTTGTGCCTTTGCATATTTAAATGATCATACGTAATTTTCCTCAATTTCCTCAACCACATCAATATTGGTGTTTTCTTCCACCTCCCAATCTTCCACTAGGTGATAGTAATTTAAAGATGTAGATTAACACACACACTTGGGTTGTATACCTCCTGTAACATCCCTTCCTTAGCTAGTCACCAACTTTAAACTTGAGATTTCTTGCGACTTATTAGGTACTATAGAAATCCATGCTTCGTCTTGATCTTTTCGATTCTGAACCACAGATTGCAACTTAGAAGTATACTGCACCCACTCATTTGGGTGAATAATCGACTACATCTTTGTCCATGGAAATCATGTCTATGATTGTGCCTTTTTTAAAGACCCCCAATCCATATTTCACGCCATACCACCTCTTGCGATAGAAACAATGTATGCCCTACAAATCTTTTTTCTATTATCAAAACTCATGTGTCCAACATCAAACATTTTTTTCCATTTTCAAGATTGTCTTCTATTTGTTTTTTAGTGATTTGACCATTTGCCTCCAAGTTCAATTGTCGTTGTAAATTTCAGGTCACCATTCAATTCATTCTTCTTTCACAATCCTTTGTCTTTAAAATCTATAGATCATCATGTAATCCTTACGATGTCAACCGTTTCAACCTTCAATACTTTCTAACATACCCTTTTAAATTTTGAATTGAAAAACAAAACCACTTGTTTGAACATTCTCATCTACAATACAACAACAAGAATGTAAGAATGTTTTCTTGTTATTGAAAAAACAAAATAAAAATTCCCCACAAGATGGTTGTCAAATGGTACAAATGGATTTAATTCTTGCAAAATTATTCCACACTACTATAACAACAAATTTGCACTACAATATGCACACATTTAGATTTTTTGCCTTGATTTTAAACACACTTGATTATGTAGTTCATTAAAACACTAGATTCATGGTTATTTCATATAACCATAATCTACACTTCAAAATACAATGTAGAAAAATCTAAAGATAAGATTACAATTCATTACATTACATTTTTGATACTACAGAAAATTCACACAACAATATGTATGTGCAAATCACTGTAGAACTTTATATTTTGCCATTTTATTGAAAATTCCATTAGAATTATAACAGAATTCCATGTTTTGTTGAAATGAAATCAAAACAACAAAATAAAATCTATGGTATATTAAATTAATAAAATTAAACCCCACAACTATTCATACTCCCAAAACTGTGTCTAGATTCACTTTTTAATTTAAGTTAAGATTAGGGGGCCATGTTTAGACCTAGCCCTTCCTAGGTAATTAAATGGTTGCCTATTATTAGGCACCATATACATGAATAGGCCTAGATGATGCCACATGTCATTTAATTATTGGTTCATCCCAAATCTTATTAATTCACTAGACACATGTCATCCCACCATTGGCCAAATGCATTGAACATCATAGTTGCAACATAATTTACCTTTCGATTTAATTTTTACTATGGTTGATCAATGGTGGACTATTTTGGGTGAGCCATGTGTCACCACATCATTGGTTAAACATTCAATTCACATAGTTGAAATGTAGTCAAAATTACAATTGAATATTTTGCTAATGTCATATGTAATTAGTAAATGAAGTTCAGTCATTAATCGAGGGTAGTTGACAACATCTCATGATTAGGTTGGTAAGATAATTTGCAATTAAAATGGTTAACGATGGCTATTGATGTGGTGTTGACACATGGCAAACTCTTTCAACTTGAATGTCATTGTGGACTTGTACTTGTTAACTTTTTTGGTTTATAGTTGAGAAATACATTTTTCAATTACAAAAAATATTTTGCAATTGTTTTTGTTAGTTTCAACTTTGTTTTATAGTCGAGATGTAGTTGAAAACGTAGTTACAAAAGGGGGGGTTTTCAACTAGTGATTTGTGAGAAGAAGAATTTATGAAGAAACGAGAGGAAATGAGTAAGGGAAAAATGTGGAAATTTTAGGGAGATCGTGAGGAGGAAAGGCATCAAAATGGCCAAAGTCCACTAGTGCACCAATGTGGATAAATGGTGCATTGACGAGTGCACCTTTTTCATCCCTCCCTATCCCTGGGCTAACTAAGGTGGTGAACTCAAGTTGCCTTTTATTTTTCCTTTCTTCAACCCAAGGTGGTTTTGTTTGGGGAATTTTTTTTTTTCACCCGCCATGCATGTCAAGGTTTCACTTGCCTACTTACATTTATACTACTTGCTTATGCACCCTTGGCCCCCTCCCTCTCCCACCTACCCCTCCATCTATTTACCTACCCACATGTTATGGGGGTAGGATGATTACATGGTTTGGATGAATAAAACATTTAGGATAGGGATTGCTTGTGGAACATTGTAGGTTTGAATTTTGAATTCTTGTTGGTTTTGAATCATGATGATGTGACTTGGGACTACCCAAAGATGGGAGATTTGGGGAAAATGATTCATTATTAACACCTAAGTTAGGCCTAGACATAAGTAGCCACTTAGCTTAACCTAGGGCTAGACTTAAACATTACATTAGGCCTAGACCTAAATCACAAATAAAGTCCTATTTTAATTAACCTAGCTTTTAAGGTTGAGCCTTTTTCAATGATTCATCCCAAATGGCTATTACATTTTCATGTTTACTTTGATTCTCCATCATCCCAATGCACTTGTTAATATATATTTTGGATTTTTTACATGGAAGCCAAACAATATGGGACAAACATTTTAGTTGCCACCTTGGGAAGACAAGCTTAAAAACACACATAGGCTTACAACAAAACATTTCTAGATTTATTTCATTTATTGTCCAATTTGAATGATGTAAAAAGTTACATGAACACCAATGTAAGCTCTAGATTATTTCTTCAAGCTCCAGAAACAAAGGAGCAACATAGAAAAAACATAAAACATGTAAAAATCAGATAATGTGTTTTTTCATAAAATGACCCATTATTTTATAATGTCATATCTTCTTCATATCTTATTCATTTTGTGTGATTTAAATAGCTATGGGTGCATCAAGTTAAGTTTTACATTACTTCTTTAAGATTCAAAGGAAAATGACAACCATAAAAGAACCAAAAAAAGAATGAATGTACTAAATTTTAATGTGTGAATTAGGCCCATGACCGAATATTTCCCCACCTAGTTTCAATGTTCGTATCTTCTTCATTTTTAATCTATTTTGAATGGTCTAAGTGGCCATGGGTGCACCAAGTCAAGCTCTAAAACATCATTTTGGTCTTGAAAAGCAAAGGAAGGATGTATTAGGATTCAAAATTCTATAATAGCTTAAGTGTATGGTGGTTGACTAGTTTACCTTAATTATAACCTTATTATAATTTAATTGCAACTTAGTTAGTTGCAACCGAGTTACAACCTAGTTTTAATTTAATTAAACCTAGAGCTAAACTAGTAGTTTTCCTAGCCTAGGTTTATTTTTATGCTACTTACATGAAGTAAATATTCAGCAAAAATTCTATAATTAATTAAAATTATTCTAACAAAAAAACTTAAATGATCATTTATTAATATTTCATTAGATATAATAAATTCATATATTAGTCAGAATAGCATTAATATACATAGATAATAATAAATTATTATAGTTATAAATAATAATTATGAATACTATTGTAACTAATATAAGCTAAATTTTTATTTAACTATTATTATTTGCATTGTTAATTAACTTGTTATAACTATTATATTAATATATATTAAACAAAAATAAAATATAGTAAAAATATTGAGGTAAATATAATAGTGCCAAAATAAATAAATAAATAATTGACATTATTAAATTAATTATTAAATTATTTTAAATAATCATAATTATATTTTACTACTTATGTTGTAAATGAAAAATTAAATTACATATAGCTAATTATTATTACATGTGTTGAACATATTGTTATTAACTTCTGCTTCAATACACATTATTTTATATTTATACTTCAATTTATCAAATTTTATTTTTAGATTTAAGTTAATATTTAAATGAAAAAACTATTTGCATAGTACAAAACCTTTCATTCTTATAAATAAAAATTAAAAGTAATATCAATTTAATGAATTTTGATCATTTTAAACAAGTATAAAGCTATAAAAATGACTAAACATTAAAGTTACACAAAATAATAATAATTTGTTATTACTTGATATGTTGAAAACTAAATTTGGTTTACAAAAAATTTAGAAATGAGATTTATTGACATTTGGATTATTCTCAACTTATATTTCAACTTTTTAAAAAAATTATTTCAATTTATTAAATATTATTATTTAATTTCACATAAATAATATTTACATCAATGATCATACATAACCACTCATTTTTACAAATAAAATTACATGTATTTTAATTTTTGATAAATTTTGGTCATAGTTTTTAATAAACATTAAGCTATCACATGAAAAGAAATGAATAAACATTAGGATTCCACAATTTAATCCTTAATTATATATCATTATTTGACATGTCCTAAAATAAATTTGGTTTATGTAAAAATCAAATATTACATGTATGAACATGTACAAGCTTAAATTATTAATTCATATTCAAGAAAATTTATTCAAAATTTATATGCATTACAAAAATCATATCACACATAACTTATTCATTTATAAACATTAATTTTACATGTAATTTAATGTTGGCATAATTTAGCATAAATATTAACATATGTCATATGTATAAAAACAAGTCACATATTAATTGTTTAATTGAGTTGATAAATAATTGCAACAAAGTTGCAAATGAAATTGTATTTCATCCATCCGTTAAAATAAATTTTGTCATCCATACATGTGTTGATGGTGCCACCAAAATAGTTGAACATTAGTTAACGTCTTGACTATGTGCCAACCAGAGAACCTTTAGTCAAGACATGTTTTTCACTATTTACCAACATAATAGACATTTCAACTTGGAGACATTGTTGATGTTTAGAATATTCAATGGAATATTCGGCAAAATATCACCTAGTTGGAAAATTACTTTCAACTATATACTAATTCAATTGATGAGTTGATTTAATTGGTAATTGCCATTATTCTATTTTTAAATAAAAAAATTCTAGTTACAACATAGTTGCAAATCATGTTTATTGAAAACTTTTTGGTTATAAAAGGGTGGTTTTGTACTAGTGAATTTTTTTAATTTGTTGAATCTATGCGCCCCTTTAACCATTATTTTTTATTTGTGCACACATGTGTATTTCCTTCTCATAATTGAAGATAAGGTTTGCAATGTAAGGTTGATAGGTAAACATGTTTTATTGTTTCCATCCAAGCTTCGTTATTGGCACAATTCTTATTTTACATCAACACATTTGATTTCCAACAATGTCCTTATTTAACCCTATGGCAAAGATCATGTTGGGAAAGTCATTTTTACTTGGTGATAGGGTGATTATGATTTTAGTAGCTTGAGCCTTTGAAGGAAAAGGAAGCTACATGGATGGTCATAACAAAGAAATCCAAAGTGGAAAAAAATATATTGTAAAAAGGTAGATATGTTATAGATACATGTGTGGTCTTGGTAAACCCAACACCTACACTAGTACCATGTGTAAGGTAATGGTCTTTTGTTACAATGATGTGGAAAACTAAGATGAGCAAAATTGAGTTGTTGTATAAAAATGTTGGATCCAACGATTGAGATCAAACATGGAAATTTGCAACATCATTTAAATTTTGATTTTGATTCCATTCCCATATTTGCAATTTTTTGAGGCTTGTTAATTTGTTTCAAAAAGTTAAGTGAGTCACAAAAAAAGATCATTTACATGCAAAGTAAGTTTCAAAATATAATTCAATAAATGACTATCATTACATAATGGTATGATGGAATATTAGCCAATAAATTTAAGGACTCATGTTAACAAGTGAAATCTTCAAAATCTGGGTTCTTTAATTAAAACCACCTAATTAATCTAATTCATTTTCATTTCACTATTTTTTCCACAAATTTTGGCCACCAAGGGTTGCAATTCGTAAGCAATTGGGACATAATCACAAGAACCGTGTTCAAAATAATTCTTAATAATTATGTTGTTGGACTTAGACCACTTTGGAGTTACTCAAAATCTACATTGAAAGTTGCAATCCTTACAAATTCTATATATGAACACAGTCAATGCCAATTGACAAATTTTCCTCACCAATTTTACTTGGTATAGCAAAATGAATCCCAAATGTAAGAGTTTGTTTTGATATCACTTCATTTCATATTGGTTTATTTAAATGATGCAATGAAAAAGCAAGCAAAATTATTGGTATTCAACAAGGAAGCTCATAAACTAATATCAAATTTCAACATGTAGCTTCAGAAAACCCAAGAAAAAGAGTTGTGCAAAACAAGTTCAATCATCAAATCAAGAGGATACACCACATGGGTGCCTTGTGTAGAGCTTGAAGGAGCATTTTCACCCAGGACAGGAGGTGTGTTGATCACACCATGGATCTGCATAACATCTCCTTCTCTTGTTTTCCCCTGGTGGTCCTTGTGAAACATGAACATCTTTTCTCTTACAGTCAGAGAATGAATTTCCCATACCTTCCACTACTCAAATTCCATTCATTGACTCTCTCCTAAATGCTTTCTCTTCCCTTTCTGCTCTCCTAAAACCTGCTAGAAGTCTTTTACCCTCTTAAAAATATACATGTTATAAAGTGTCTCCATCACAACACAAATTCACAGAACCTGATCTTTCGGCTAGCTCTCTGGATATATTGATGCCTTTCCTCTTCACAATCTACCTAAAATTTCTGCACTCTTCTCTTACTCCTTTCCTCCCCTTTCTTCATAAACTCTTCTCATGTATCTATCTTGTTTGTTTTCTCCTGCCCTAGAACTTCCTAAAAGGATTGTGCCACCACTGATGGGAGGGACATGTTTACTGATTCCGTGCACACTCAACCATCCATTCACCTCTGTCTTGGGCACAAGTAGTCAATTTCCATGTCATAATCGAGGATAGAGTTTGCAATGTAGGGTTGATTGGTCAACCTGTTTATTGGTTCCTGTCCAGGCTCCATTGTTGCCAGGATTCTTGTTTTACATCCACACTTTTCCTGTTTGCTGATTTCACCTGTGTCCATATTTAGCCCATCATCTTGCACAAGTCATCTTTACTTGGTGACATGGGTGACACAGTAGCTTGAGCCTTTGAGGGACAAGGAAGCTACATGGTTGGTCAAGGAAGAGTGGAAAAAGTATATTGTAGAGAGGTAGAAATGTTACACATAGGTGGGTGGCCGTGGTAAACCCAGCACCTACACTGGTACCATGTGTAAGGTACCTAATGATCTTTTGTTGCAACAATGAGGAAAACTAGGACGAGGAAAATTGAGTTGCTGTACAAAAATGTTGGATCCAAGGATTGAGAGAAAGCGTGGAAATTTTGGAAGTATACCACCCACAGATCCTTGGTCCCGTGCCCTTGTACTGCATGTGTGGGTTGGACATGGGACCATGGGTTTGAAATGTGGGAATCTACCTCGTATTTTATTACGAGGGTACATGCTACCAGCTTTAGAATCCTATTCTTAATTATTTCAACTTTGGTTGTAGGGGAATCTTGAAGGTTGGCCCCCCTCCAATTTGGAGGTAAATATTCCGATGACGTCTGGGTAGAGTCCAGAGAAGAACTATGACTCGCTAGGGAAGTAGACAATTGTTGGGTGGGTATTATAGATGGCACAAACCCCTGATGGGTATCATGGCGATGATATAATCACAATTCCCAGAAATATCAAATACCCATTTAAAAATGAATAACCCATAGTCCACAAAAACAATTTGAATCAGTCAAATAACCACCGGTTCTTCTTGGCGGTTTTAAGGTTTTGATATATACAGAACCGGCGGTTCTCCGGATCTGAAACGTTTGAAAAACCAGGCAGTTATTTCTAAAAATCAAATTTGGCCCGGACACTGATATCGGTAGACACTAGTGACAGGGGGGGGGAGGGGCAATGAAATAAGGAGCGCTTCCTTGGCCTCACATCTTTACGCTTGTGGATGTGTTGAAAAAGCAGGCGTTGGTGGGCACAGCACGCAAGGCATTTTCACCTATACAAAGTTACCGGGAATCAACTGCCACCCAACCCATTACTGACGTAGTCCATATTAGAAATCAGTGAGTTATTAGTGACCCCGTCAAAAGTTAGTGACCAGTCTTTGAGGAGGCGAGAGGCTAAATACTAAATCCCCCCATCTAGCACTGGCCGGCGCCCTTTCTGGTCCTGACAGTGCAACCCTGCGGAGAACCGTGTGGTTCGGCCGCAGAGTTTGACTTTTTGACTGTGAAAGTTAATCAAATAAAAAAGAAAGCATCCTTCTTTCAGCGCCTGAATCGAGCCAAGTATACCTGTAAAGTTCAGAATTCGATTTTGCTGGGCTGCTGCAAAAAATAGAAAAGATCGTGAAATAAAAGAACATTTCCCTAAGTTGTTTTGCAGAATGAAAAAAACGCGTAGAACCATGCTGTCTGTTTCTATGCAGAACCATGCATAGCCTAAAGACATGTGCAAGAAGTTGAAAAACAAGCGCCGGTCAGAGGTAGTTCGGCCGCATCACTCTTGCCAATTTGAGGTCTTGAGACCTGATTTGTTCTTCTCTTTCTCTCTTTTGCTAGCTCTCTTGCTGACTCTCTCTCTCTCGTCCACCTAGCCTGAAAGTTTACTGTTCATAAATTTTATTTTGACTAGTGGGAACTAATTCGAGGGTTAATCCTTTTGGGAAATAAATTAATCTGGGTTTAAATCATTTTGAGAAATAAGATTACTTTGAGGGTTAATACTTTTAAATCCCTTAAGTTACTATACTTTATAATGAATCTAAACACAATATCCTGATCTTGGTAGGCCAAGGCCAATAAAATAATGGAATACCATTTGCTGAGCTATTTAGCCATGTTGACTCTACCAATTCACCAACGCTAGGTACCATCTCAACTTTGTCATCCGGAATGCTGGAATTCTGAAACACTTACAAAGCAGCTCTCTGGATCTGAATTGTTTGAAAAACTGGGCAATTATTTTTTTAAAATCAAATGTGCCCTGACACTGAATAGGTAGTAGGGTGTTCTTTGCAAGGGGTGTTAGCCCAGGCCAAAAATGGTGACAAAGTCGTTTGGGAAGAGAAATTTCATGCTGCCAATGGATAGGCCCAGGCCCAAGCATGCACTCAAGGTGCCTTACTTTTTTTTCCTTTTATGTTTTGGGGTGGGGAGAGGGGGAGAGAGATTTTTTTTCATTTTTCCCAGCTTCCCAATGTGTTTGCACTATGTTCTTTTCAAGTTCCCATTGGGTTCCCAATATTTTCCCCAACATGTTCTCCATATCACCTCACTTTTATCCCATATGCCTTGGAAAATGGTATCCTCCTTTCACCTATATAGGTGGGCCAAAGGGGAGGAACTGTAAACTTCAAAATAGAGCCTTTTGTTTTGGGGAGTCTCCATAGTTTCATTTTTTTGAGTGATGGACCAATCAAAGTGGCACGTCGCCAAATAAAATTAAAATAAAAAACTTGGGGGCCACCTCATCTAATTAAGAGGAGAGGTGTCTATGTCCCCAAATTTATTTCCCTGCCATTAGCCTAGGCCAAAAATGGTGACTAATAGTTTTGGAAATAGAAATTACATGCAGCCAATGGGAAGGTGCAGCATCCACTTAGGGGCCCCAGTTTTTTAATTTGGGTTTTGGGGGGAGGTTTTTTTTTTTTGAGTTGCTGATGTGTTCCTACATGTTCCCAAGTTGTGCCCCAAATTCTCAATGTGTTCCCCAAGGGCACCTGATTTCAAACCCATATGTTTTGCCCAAAATTCTCCCCTTCTCACCTATATAGCTGGGGTGTTCTCTGCAAGGGGTATTAGCCCAGGCGAAAAAATTGTGACGAACTTTTTCGTGAAGAGAAATTTCATCCAACCAATGGGAAGGCCCAATCATGCTCTCAGGATGCCTTGGTTTTTTCCCTTTTAAGTTTGGGGGGTGGTGGAGGTTGGAAGGGAGGTTTTTTTTTCAAGTTGTATTTGGTGTGGAGAGCGGATTGTCACGTGTCCACTTGGGCAGTGGAGAGTGGATTTTCCATGCAAGTTTTATTGCGGCGAAGGGGGGGGGGACGGGGGGGGGGA
>Ga0116229_10000835_pt1 | contig 45016 bp, 51 predicted proteins | sample S1TSphgellanicum_3_FD_87313 | JGI IMG/M metagenome (GOLD analysis project Ga0116229, IMG submission 87313) | Host-associated microbial communities from peat moss isolated from Minnesota, USA - S1T2_Fc - Sphagnum magellanicum MG | ecosystem: Host-associated > Plants > Peat moss > Unclassified... | reverse complement strand
CCAAAAAAAAATTATCTGAAGATGAGTACTTCAATATTCTTCTTGCATGTTTCTGCTGCAATTACTCTCCGTTCAGCTTCCCTTCGATGCTCATCATCCCTGTCGAGATCTGACCTCACTACAACAAGCATACCAATGTCCAACAGTTGAAGCCCGCATTGAGTTGTAGTACAAAAAAGGAGTCAGAGTCTCCTCACAAATTCCAAAGAAGCAGTCCAATCAAATTGCATTGTTACTACTGTAGACCAAATCCGATTGAATGTAGTTCAACCCTAATCCCATTCCAAGATTAAATCCAATGAACCATGTTTTGCACTCATCATGTTCTACTAGTTCTTTGCATGCCTGTTGCTTTTTAGTTACCTGCAAAGACCTCAGAAAGTAGCTGTGGGCTCAACCAATTTGGGATTCCCGAAGCCTGAAAGGACAACAACAGATGCAAAAAAAATTATACCCATTAACAGGACTCATGTACAGAAGTTATGCACAGAAAGCCCGCCTCATGGAAAATTTACAATTTTGGGTTTGCGAATTTAATACAGTGCAGGGACTAAGAATGAATTACCCGGGCCTCTTTGAGCTTGTTGCCAAGTTCTGTCAGTGGATCAACCTCCATCTCCTGGAGATAAAACAACACACTTTATTTGATGACTCGCAGAAAGCTAGCATGACAATTTTTCAGATTACGTCATGCAAAGAACAACCTACATTTGTTAATTTGCAAAGAAGAATGGATTCGCCCAGTTTTGAGACGCCACTTTCGACATTGTTCAACACTTATACAATAAATACTTAGAAACAACTGCAAACAATTTTTCTGCTGCCATGAGTCAATTTTTTTCCTCTTTTTTCCAGATTCTTTCTCACCAAGTTTGAGATGTCATTGGGACTCTGATGCAAGATGTAGATACAGTACTGGTCTCTAAAAAGCCTAACCTCAGCAGCCATTGTTTCAGCATCAACAATTGCAATGCTCGTGCTAGGTCTTCCAATTGAATTCACCATCTCCACCAAATTTCCAGAATCCAAGTTTGGCAAAAGTGTCTCGATGTGCACACCCACAGTTGTCCATGTAATTCCCCACATAGGCAAGGGTGGTGCCTACCACATGCATATCATTGACAACCCATTCACTCAAATGGAATATATACATATATCTCATACATGTATGGCAATGTGATAAATCGCCAAACCTGCAATCTGGCTTGAGGAATTCATATCCGCTGACAAAGATTTCTTTCTTTTTTTTTCTTCTACCACATTCTGATGCCAACACAAGAATGGTGATGAGGCATTTTTTGTATGCAATAATATCTCACCTCCCCTTCCTTGAACCGTGGTGGTGCTGGACTCCCTTTCTTGGCTCCTGCAGGTGCAGCGGCTTTGGCAGCTTTGGCAGCCTTGGCAGGTGCAACTTCCTTTGCACCCTTCTTGGGTGCCATAGCCTTATTATTATTATTATTATCCTGCTAGCAACTCAGAAGTAGGTACTTATTTGGAAGGAAGCTGTGAAGAGATTCGGGTGGCAAGTTTCATTCACAGTTCCAGATACACTAAATTCACATCCTTTCTCAATGAGACGACAACAAACAGCAAAGAGCATCATCATCATCAATCCCTTTTTTTTATTTTGCTTGCTAGCAAGCAGCTCCTCCGTAAGATCAATCTTGTGAGAAATGAATGACTCATTCAAACTTGCTCATTTTTGTTCACTGTTTTCGTACAAAGAACAGTCAAGGTCACCGAAACCCAAAACCTGAATTTACATACACCATTAAAATCCCAACATGTTATTATTGTCTGGGATGAAATCAATATGAAACCTCAAATACGACACTCAAACTGTGTGTGTAAGGAATCACTGCAAACCATAAATTTTTTTTCTATTTCTCTGGCAGATCACTTAGCAGCAATTTCTTACATATATAATTCAAACTGGATCAGATTCAAATCTCCCACTTAATGCAATGAAAATGCAAAGCACTTACATACTTACTTACTTACTGCCATAATTGTTGTAATCATCGATCGAGCTCTAATCATCTGCGAGTTGTGATCAGGAAATTTGCTTTGCTTGTTAACTGAAACCCATTTATATTAAAAAAAAATTGAAGAAAATCCAGAAATTCATCAAATTACTCAAAGGTTGCAAAGAAACCCACCTTGGAATTATAATGACCAGGCCAATCCAATCAACGATGCCCTCGCCCCCCCCTGCCCCCCACCTCACCCTGCTCAGGCTGATGATGTCTACTCGTGTTCTAGAAACAGAGCCTCATCATGCTGATGCTAACGGTATAGCAGTAATATTTCATTTTTTTTGTGGAAAACGAGTGAAAAAATTATAGACCTACTTGCAGCCTTCTTTGTCTACTACGCAAGAAGCAACAACAACGAGAACAACAACGACAAACCCATGTTTGAGTCTTTTGTGCTGGTATCAGATCAGATCAGATCAAGCTTGTGTTGAGTGATGCAAGCATATCACCAACCCATTTACTCACTCATTCATTCATTCCTTCATTCATTCAATTTGCCCTTGTTTGCAAAAATGCATGAGCAACTTTGACAACACAAGAAGGGGAGAGCAGCATGAATTTATGTATAAGAAGTTGTTGGGAGTTTGAGAGGCTGGTGTGTGTGTGTGTGGTGGTTGGTATAGTTAGAATGTCCCACTGATGAGATACCCTTGCTAGGACCCGGCAAATATGACAACAAATGCATGGGAAGGATACCATAAGGATAGGACTCATGTTTTTTTGGCACAAAAAAAATTATTTTGCTAAAGGTCAAGCTGAAAAAAAAAAAATTTAAAACAGAAAAAAAAATTATTAATTTTTTTTGCTGAATTCTTGGTGGGGAAAAAAATTGCAAAATTTCGTCCCAATTATTAGCATTGGATTTTACCATTAGAAATATATAAAATAGAAGGTGTTTTTTTTTTTTTTTTTCTAAAGTTTATTTACTTACTCCTTTTAAGTGTTTCAAAAATTATGGGAAATTAATTTTTGGGAGTGTCACACACCTCATTTTCTGAAATAAGTAAATAAAATATTCGGTAGCAATGTGGAACATGAGTTCATTGGTATGGTGTTATTAGGTGTGGTATGAGTGGAGCAAGAGAATTGGGCTTGTGTGGGTCAAGGTCACCAAAAGCTACTACGGTTTTTTTTTTTTTTTTTAATTTAATATTTTATTTAAATTTAATTTTTTCTTTCGGGCACGTTGGGTTTCACTCAGGGTATTACCTTTTGTGATACCCATCAATTTTCAAGGTGAGAACCGATTTGAAACCCCGAATGCTTAGAAATTGAACAATCAAAACATGCTCCCTTTCTTTCATAACCTAATTCTTGACATTTGGCTTTTGCTTCAATCGTTAAACCTATTCATTTCCACATTTTACACACATGTTTCCACATTTGTTATCACATTGAATGGAAACAAAACCGAAAGCTTCAGATCTTGTAAGTGTCAAGTCTCAAGTGGTGGCAATTTTGGCTACTTGCTCGGTACTTAAGATAAACCCTAAACCCTAATTCAAGAACCGGAGGTTCTATGGCAGGGGATGAATCAAGTTTTTGGGTTGATGTCTTGAGTGCCCTTGGTATATGGTGGATTAGGCATGGTTATGAATAATTGCATTCTGAACATCCTCAAGTACATGAGTAAGGGTGGAGACTTCATTATTTTGAGAGGTGGGTTTAAGGTACCGAATGTGAGTTCATGGTGTAAAGGGCCCTGCCGCTCATGCCAAGTTCAAACCAGCAACAACAGTTAAAACAGGACATGTTCCATGTAGTGCATCTCTTGTTGTTACCGACCACGCATTTTACAGCTCCTGAAAGGTCTGAGCAAACATCATTTTTGGCTGGTTTCAGCCAATTGATGATGTAACGCTCCGCAGATTGCGAGTTTTTTTCCCATTGCTGTCTGCAGAAGGAGTCGACAATGTAAATCACAATAGAAACAGAAAATTTGGACCTGGTCAAGAAAAGGATGTAACTGTGGCAACTGCCCAACAGTAATGGGAACTCCCAAGTCCACATTGGCTGCAGCATCCACAACCCGGCGGGAGGATATCAGTGAAAGCAAATTCTCCAGACCTGGGATCATGTGTAATTTCTCTGTTGCCTCCTCAGTCTGTTTCAACATATCGGAAATTTAAACCAGGCCAGGGGCACAGTTGGTTAGGTGGGTCAAACCCCTGGATATTGAGTTTCAAGACCCATGGACACATGAAAACCACACCACAATTTACATTAGTGCAAAACATAGGTGGACTTTAGAGATCAACTGCATATTTCTGTAGATCTAATTGCAATGAAACAGTAACAGTGAATCACTTCTTTCAGGTGACATTGCCTGAACCCTAATCATATCATACCATCCTTTCTCTACTAACCTAGTTGCTGCTTTAGGTACAGGGAAGCAGGCTCCGAGGCTCCAACAAGAGGTGGGTAGTGGGTACTTGGGGGGCAGAAGAGAAATATAGCCAACACCCAAAGGTCAATTCTTTTCTTACGGTGCTCCAAAGGTGGACATGTCTTTTACCAGTGGATGAGCTAGGTTGTCAAAGTCTATGCAGAAATCATTGTCGTCTGGCTGTAACTCTACCAAACTGGGCGCAAGTGGATGCCTCATTTCCTCCTCTGTCATTCCCAAAAACCTCATTTCCTGCAGAGAGTTCAAGGTCATATTTTTCTTCCAGTAGTTAATGAATAGATCCAATACAAGCAGCCACATTTTGTATGAGTGACATAAACTGTAGAAATTCTCTCAGTGTACTACTGTGGCAGAAGTTGCTACTGGCAGTTATGTTGATAACAGCTCAAAGGCCATCATCTGTGGCTGAGATGAACGTTGAGGCAGAGTTTGAACAGAAACAAAAGACAAACAAATGTGGAACTATCTACTGAAGGCCAAAGGCAATTCACACTAAACCCTAAACCCTAAACCCTAAACCAGCAAGGGACTTGTTAGGAGCTATCACCTTTACAAATGGTACACAAGGGACCTGTGCAAATTGGGCTCACCACCATCGTGTGCCCAAGCATGTTTTGGGAAGTGGTGCAATTGGGGTACCAGTTGACCTTGTCCTGGCGCTGCCAATCCTAGTAGTTAACAAACTGTCAGAGTTGACAGTCTGTCCCCTTGGAGGACTTGCTAGCCTTGAGTAGAAACTCTTTGGAAGGGGACTTGATGGCCTAGATTGTGCACTCTTTGTGATAGAACCTCTGGAAGCTCCACACTCTGTGGTCCCACTCAAACCGGCAGGTGTGTTCAATGGGTTGTTGGCACTGAGAATCGAATGTGAGTTGTAGAGCCTGTTCACTACTTTCCAGACATCTTCATGGGCATTGGATGAGCTTTGAAGCTGGAGTTCCCCAAGAGGGAGCCTTGAAACAATCACATTCATCAGAAGCGTTGCCACAAGTGGTGTAACTGGGATCTGTTCGTTGTAGAGGAGGAGGATGGGAGAAGAAGTGGTCTGTGGCTTGAGAGTCACATCCCGCAGAATTGCAGCTGATGTGCCAAACTTGTGCACCTGCACAGAATCAAGAGTTTTTTATTTATAAGGTGAAAGTCTCAAATTATTGGTCAGTGTTGTTGGGTCAGGATGAACCAGCAAACTTCACATGGGGTTGTGTGAGAAGAGAACCTCTGGATTGTCTTGATATGCAACAACAATGGCCATAAACTCGACTATCACCTTGTCCCTGATCACAGGCAGACCAAATTCATCACAGAAATGAGAAAATACAAACTCTGGCATCTCTTGAGGCATTTTGTTCATGCGCATATTAGCAATGTCATCTTTGATCTTGGAAAGATAGATCGCACTTATAAGTTGTGCAAGTGTCTTGTCACTTGAAGGCCCCACTGTCTGTGGTTCATAGGTTCAAACTGAAACATCAAACAATGACATTGAACATGGGACATAGAATTCTCTTTGTTATATACTCTCAAACTATCTCAAGAGATCAGGGGAGCTGAGTACTAACTGAGTGTTTGACGTGGTAATCCTAGGCAAAAGAATGCCAGAAGAAAAGAGGGTTTAGGGTTTAGGATCACAACCCTTGAACCCATACCTTGGACTTTTCCACAAGCTTGTCCCAGTGGATATGGAAGCAGTCTGAAAGCTCTGGGTCATGCACCTGGAGGGGACTATGGCTTTGAGAGCAACAATCTGTACAGACAGTTTGCACCACTCTCTCGGTCTTCAGTACTCTATCCCCAGCTCCAATCTGCCCCACCCAACAAATGATATAGTTTTACTCATCAGCTCTTCACAGATATCATTGGAAACATTAGATTGGATTTTTGCCAAAGCACATTTGTAGCCCAAGAGAAAGTCAGAATCCACCTGTGATTTGAGATCAAGAAACCTATTGACCAAGTCATTGGTGTACTTGTCCAGCCATCCTCGTGCCACCTTCTCTGCCTTTAGCATTGCCTTCAGCTCTTGAATTTGTGATTCTAGAGCTACCTTGTCTTCTGCAGCTTTCATTTCAGATTGCAGTAACATCATCGACTCTTTGCTTCCAGATCAGCTGCATCTTCTTCTACCTTCCTCTCCTGTCTTTTATTGTCTTGTGCAGCAACTGGAACTTTTTGTACCCATTGTGGCACTTTTATCTCTGGCTACTCCTCCACTCTCCCCCTTAGCTGTGTGGTGAGTATCAAACAGACTCCTTGACTTGAAGACCTCACAATTCGCCTGTTCCAAGGCAGCTGCATCTTTACTCTCCACAGTTCTTTTCTCTGTAACAAATTCTCTACTGGATCCAGTCTCTTCAAGAGAACTTTGTTCTCTTGCTTTCTGGGATGGTTTCTTGTTACTCGTGGAATTCAATCCAGTGGCAACCTCAGTACGGACTCCTTCTCTCTCATCAAGTCTTGAACTTGTGAAATGCATATCAACTGCTACAGTAGTAAAACCCATATCATGTCCTGCTCTAACCGTGGTTGAGCTGGAAGAAAAAAGATCCAGTTCTTCACCAATTCTCGCAAATGCATATCCCTGCGACACTTCTTGAGCAAGCCCCTGCATCTCCTGCTGCCAAATTGCACCACACCAAGCCATGAAGACCTCTATGCACAGGAGTCTGGAACTCTTTGAAGGTGTGCATTGAAATTTGCTAAGCATATCCAATCACTAAACTCCCAGCTTTTTAATGACCATGAGAAAGCTAAGGACCAACTGACACTCTGCTGAATGAGACCCACTAAGCTTCCAGATCATCTCATCTATCACTCAATGTTTTCCGTCACACCTTGCACAGGATGAATTCCATATCTTCATGTCGTTCTTATTAGCCCAAGTCTTAGTCTGTGGGTGGCTTCAAGGTGCAAGCGATACCTGTGTCAAATCAGCATAAAACTCAGACTGCAAATCTGCCAGTTTCTGAAGCTCTGCTATCAATCCCTGGAGGCTGGTAAACAATAGGTTTTCCTCATTCACATTGGTGACTTTCTGGCCCAAGCTTAGCCAGAGAGTTTGGGATTGTTCGCCCAACTCTCTGGATATGGGCTTGAATGCCTGGGCTGTCTGTGATCCTTGCTTCATCACCTGACAAGAAATATATCTCTACAACCAGCTCAGACCATCAGTTGTATCCAGCACCCACAAGATGAATACTAAATCTTCAGAGAGGATCCTGAGAGACTGACTGACTCTCTCCGGACAGCATCATTGATGAGAGATACACCAACAAGCAATAGAAATGCAGGTCCTTAGAACTGTAAGGGTGAAAAAAGAGTGAGCTTACAGTCCAGATCTTTTTGACCATGTTTAGTAGAAGGAATTTCTTTGCCGCTAACTGTTTATCCAGGAGCTCATTCCTAGAATGTAAGCCTCCATTTCTGTTTTGCAATTGTCATACCTTTGACCACTGAGAAATTCCTTTCTTCAAGATATCTTTAGCCTTCATGTCTTCAAGCACTTTGAGCTCCTCAATTGACTTCCAGGCATTACCCTGAATGAAATTTCTGTTCAGTAAACACCTTAGAGCAACCCCACCAGTGCGCAGTACAGCAAATTTTGGATGAAAAAAATTCAAAACATGCCAGTTTGGCTCTGCAAAATTGTTTTGATCCAGCATTTTTGCACAAGCGCTGAGGCTGGCAAGAGGTACAGCAAAGGCTAACACATGTTGTTGATTGGCTAGACCGCTTAATTGGTCCAGGTGGGTTGCTATTAGTAGTCTCCCACCTTTTGCAATCCAGTTTCAGTTTTATGGGTGGGGTTGGGAATAAATAAATAACTAATCTTGAATGTGAGCAATACCATTGCAGGGCCACATACTGAGCATGGATGGAGATGCTCTTAATGCCATGAATATAGCATTGCACAATAGAACAATGGTAACAGCATTCTCACTTCAACATCTGCATTTCTAAGGCCCACAGAGAGAGATACTGTGTGCACCCACTGACTGTACTGTTATGGACAATGTGAAGTCACTGACCAGTTGTACCTCTGTTGTTGACCTCACATCGTTTTCCTTCAACTCACTTCCTGGAATTGTTAACACCTGTTCATCCTGTAGCTCACATTCAAGAGCCACTTGAATTGCATCCAATCCTTTGACATGTGCTTGAAGAGAATGATGAAACTTTGCATTTGATTGCTCCATCAGCACATGATGTTGTTTGGCATTGTCTGCTGTCTGTTTAAGTAGCCTGGCAAGCTCAGTTGCTGCATGTGCACTGGCCTCACACTCCACTACAGGACCAAAAGTCATCCATGGGTCAAGTGATAATAGCACCACCAAGCCATGAATCAAAGCTATCAGATTTGTAGAAAGGCTCACAGGATTTGACTCTGAGATTCAATTTCGATCTTTATTTTTTTGTTTTTCCCACTCACCCACCATCTGTTGTCTAGTATTCTCGAAGTCTATCTTGGCTGCCTCATCATTTTGTTTCACAGTTTGCAATTTTGATTGCAGGTCATTCATGAATCCCCGTATATCTCGTTCTGCAATCTCCAGCTGTAAACTTCTCCTTCTCTCTTGTGCAAGATGATTTTGCTTATCAACCAGCTCCTCTGTTGCTGATTCCAGCCTAGCCTGTACTGCCTGTAGTTCGGTCTCCCATATCTTTCTAGTTGCCACCTGCTTTTATAGATGAAAATGACTCCCAACAGTCATGACAAAATAGCTAGCTTTCACTTCTTCATGGGCCTCATCATCTTATGAGTATGGGTGGGAGCTAAAGACAAACAGTAAAGCATGATTCTGGCTGGCATTTTACCTCTGCTTTCAATTCCTTAACTTGTGATCTGAGCTGACCAACTTCTTCGGATGCAGTGTGTTCCAATTTGGCATGTTTTTCATACGCTTTCTCCAGTGCAGTTTGCATAGCTTCTATCTCTGTCTTCCCGACAGCAAATTGTCCCTCAAGGTTTTCGTGAAGTGCTTGAAGCTCCAGTAATGCTTCCTCACTTGCTACTCTGTCTGCCTCAGCTTTCATCATTCTCTCTCAAAATAGAAAGTCGTGGATGTCTGCTTATCTAACTCTTGACTCAGCCTCTCCTCCATCTGATCTTTGAGTTTTTTCTCCATGTTCTCACTTTCCACCCACATTGCTTTTATTCTCCTCTCATTTTCTTCTGCAAAGTCTTCTGCCTCTTTAACCATCTGATCTTTGAGGTTCTTCTCTCGTTTCTCATTTTCCACAGCCATGGCTTTTACTTTCCTTGCATTTTCTTCTGCCAAGGTAGATACCCGCACAAGCTGATGATGCCCCAGCTCTCTGGAATAGAATTAAACATTGCCAGACAAAATTCCCTCTATCAGCAAAAACACATTCCTGCCAGATCCTGGCTACCGAAGCTGTTGCAGTTCAAATCAAGAACAATGGGTATGAAACTAACTGCAGTGGAATTGTGTACAAAAGTTAGCTATCATTTTTCTTGTACAGATAATGCAAAGGCAGTGGATGGAGGGAGCAAGTTGTCACCTCATCCTCAATTGAAACATTTCGTCTAGCTTTCTCCTCCATACTGTATATCTTCATCATCAACTCTTGGAATAGCTGCTTGTCTTGATTTGCTCCGGCTATGGTGTTTTCCAGTACACTTAGTCTTCCATTGCTTCAACGTATCGATTCCACATGGGGTACAAGCTTCTCCTGGGTGCATTCACACCACTCAAATCTTTTTGATAATGTGCTTGAAATACGCTTCTGGATTGTGCTGCCATTTTATCACTCCCATGACTTACATTGAGAAATGGAAGGACCATCACAGGGACATCTTGATCCCCTGCAGTTTCAACCTCTCTCTCATCCTTCCAGATCTGTGTATCAGGATCTTCTTCCCCTGCAGCTTCCAATTTTCTTCTCTCCTCTTGCCTGACCTCAGTGGCATGTGCACTGACTGGACTTTTGGCTTTTGTCTTATCTGTTGTTATTACAAATTTCCCTGTAATTTCAGCTGTCCTTCCACTTTGTGGATCCTGCTGTCCTCAGGAACTTCTTCTTCCAGTGCAGTCTCCATTCTACAAGACCCATTTTCAAATAGATCTCCCTGATATGGGAAACTCTACCGTGTTGACTTCACTGTCGAACTCACGAACACACTTTCTGCTAATGATTCATCCATGTCCAGCAGCTGCACACTCAAAGCTCCAATCTCTTTCTCAAGTTCAATGATTTTCACTCGCAGTTTTGCCACCACTAGATCCAGATTACCATTCTCTCGTTGCAACCCTGTCACAACAACACCACCACAACCCTGAGCATCATGATAAGTCTAGTAACATTCTCAAAACTAAAATTTGGATCTTTATGACCAACCCATTTGGCCACCAGGGAAGCATGCAACCACAAAATCCCCCTGGGAAGTGGGGAGTCCTGGTGCGTACCTGAGATTTGTGTTGCTTGCTCAGCCTGCTTGGCCAGGAGTCCATCCTTCTCCGTACAGAGAATTTGAAACTGCTCATGTTCCTTTTGCCAATCCACTGATTGCAGCCTCAACTCTGGCAACCCATAGTCATCCCCATTCAATACAACTAACTGACATACACAGAGAGGTCACTTCAAGCTTAGGAGATGGAAAGTTTGATCTTAAGACGTTTTTTGGATGCACTTCATTAGTTGACTTCAATAATGCAGAATCCCTTCACAAATACAAGTCTAGGAGATCTGCACAAAGAGACTCAGTAAATCAAAAAGCAGAATCTCCTGACGTGCACAGGCTGTGGCTTCTTGTTGGTAGAGGTTTTTATATGCTTCTACATCTCTCTCGAAACCTGCAGTGCGCTCCTGAACATCCATCAATTCAGCCTTGGATGTTGCCAGACTATTTTCTAAGGACTTGATCTGATTGCCACTGCTGATCAACATCTCTGTGGCTCTCTCCAGCTGTTCTGCTGCCTGGTACAAATTAGCAGACAATTTTCTCATGCGTTGTTGCACACCTGTCCTCAACTCAACAATAATACTCATCATCTGTGTTGCTTATTGTGCAAATTCATAAGTTTGAAACATTACAGACTATTTGCAAAATGTACAAGGATGGATGTAGAGAGCATGGATATACCATTTGTTCATTCTGAGCATTGATATTGGCATTGACCTCACGGTCAGCAAGGACTGATGTTACTTCTTCAACATATCGCTGAGATTGTTTTCTGAGTTGAGTCGTACATTGTTTCTCTTCCACCAGAAGCCTGTTAGCTGCATCCAGTTGTTCCACCAAATGCATCTTCTCCATATGCCAATCCACCTTCATCTACAGCCAAATAACTTCAGGGTCAACCTTGATCTGCACTTCACATGAAGAATTGCTGTGCCACCAAAGCTTTAGTGGGGTTGTATGGAAATTCAGAGACATAGTGACAGAAGCTCTGTGCAAGCAAGGGAATGATTCGACCACCAAACTCCAAAACTAAAGAGGCCCTGAAAGGAGGATACATCTACATCAGGAAGCATAACATTCTACAGTCCAGAAGCAATGGCATTTCTCACCTCCTCCTCCATGCATCATCATTCGTTTACCTGCATCTCTACTGCCATATCTTTCTTCTGGATGGTGTTCTCCAGTTGTGCAATCACTGCTTCAAGCTGCTTTGTTTTTGCCTTCTCGGCTCGCACCTCTTTCACCATTAGCAAGCTCTTCACCTCCAATTGGCTTCGGCTCTCAAACAGTTTGTTTTCCTTCACGTTGATACCTGCCATGCCAATTGGTACCCCAATGCCCACCCTCTGAACTCATGCTGCATTGCCTTCTATTCTGCAATGGTGATGATGATGGTAATGATGATGATGATGCCTGGCATCTGCTGAATTCTCTGCCGCACAAAAGACAGTCTCTAAATGGTGCATGCATGTATGTATCCATCACCATCACTGTTGTTATGTGACAGCGTTTGGAGACAGATCCAAGGAGCCGCAATCAATCAGCTCTGAATCTAAGCACCCTGACATCTGCTGAAATCTCTGCTGCACAAAACACATCTCCAAATGGTGTATGCATCACTGTTGTTATGTAACAGCATTTGGAGACATCTGAGCAGCTGCAATCAGCTCAGAATCTAAGCACCCTGACATCTACTGAATTCTCTGCCGCACAAACACAGAGTCTCTAAATGGTATATGCATGTATGCATCACTGACAGCCTTTGGAGACATCCGAGCAGCTGCAATTAGCTCAGAATCCAAGCACCCACAAAAGGAAAAAGCACCCTGATATCATATATGCATGTATGCATCAGTGACAGCCTTTGGAGACATCCTTTGAAGTAGCTGCAATCAGCTCTGAACCTACTAAGCACCCACAAAAGGAAAGAGAGAGAAGAAGAAGAAGAAGACCATAGCGAAAGCAATTGTGGTTTGCAGAAGAACAACAACAAAGGGAGATGAGGAGGAGTAGCCAGAGCTGCTATGACAGGAGTTGTGGGTGGGTTGTTTGTTACCATCTAGTTTGGAAGCTTCATCAGGAGATGAGTAGAGAGCAGGGATGATTGCTGCTGCTGCATCTGTTGTCCCTTGTTGCATGAGATTCATGAGGAGTTTGAAGGCGACAGACAAGCGCTCCATCTCCTCGGCATCGACTTTGAAGCCTTGGCCGCCGTGCAGAGTTTCGTAAAACCCAGCGGAATGCGCATAGAGAGCTCTGTAAACGAAATCGATATGGTTGGCCGGAATGCCTCTCTGCATCAAGCGCGTGCGATCCAGTCCTGCTCCTCGCAACCCACATCCCTCCAGAGGAAGAGAAGAATGCTGCTGGTGCTGCTGCTCCTCCGCTACATTTTCTTCTTCTTCCATCTTCAGCACCTTGGACAACATCCGACTGAGCCAAGACTCCACCAGCTCTGCCTCTCGCTTATCCACCTGCTCTTGCACCATCCAGTCCGCTGTCCAGGCATCGATCGTCGCCACCACGTCTAGCGGCTGCCGCAGCATCATGCCCGGCACTAGCTCTTGTTTTTCTTCTTCTTCTTCTTCTTCCTCTGAGGATCTCTCCAGGCCCCCAAGGAGACTCTCTTGCACCATCATGGGTGGTGGTGACATCAGGCTGCTGTCTCTTCTGCAACGACCCTCAATTGTTGAAGAAGAAGAAGAAGAAGAAGAGCTTGCAGCTACTGCAGCTGCTTCCCCTCCTCGCATCAACTGACCATTGTTCTTCATCGCTATTTTTCTTGGCTTTCCTTGAGACATCTTCTTCTTACTCCTTCGTTTTCTTCTGATGAGATTGGAGGTTTGAGGTTCTTGGGTTCTTGGTTTTTTTCCACTGTTTCCTACTGCTGCTGCTGCAGCAGCAGCAGCAGCATGTTTGTTGTTGTTATTGTCATAGCGGATTTTCCCTGGCTGTAGTAGAAGCGAGAAATACTAGTGTCAGACAGACATGCTTGAAAACCTTGCTGCTGCACCAAGAACAAAGAAACTTGGGTGGGTGGGGATGGTACACCAAGAACATGGACACTGGGTGATGGGTGGTGGAAGTAGCAAGCAGAGATTGCAAGTGGGTCTGCTGCTACTACAGCACCGAGAACAAAGGAACCTGGGTGACTGATGATGCCGCACCAAGAACATGGAAACTGGGTGATGGGCAGTGGGAATAGCAAGCTGAGATTGCCAGTGGGTCTGCTGCTGCTGCTGCAGCACCGAGAACAAAAGAAGAACCTGGGTGGGTGGTGATGCTGCACAAAGAACATGGAAACTGGCTGATGATGGTGGCACCAAGAACATGGAAACTGGGTGATGGGTGGTGGGAATAGCAGGCAGAGATTGCAACTGGGTTGCAAGAGTGGAGAGTGGAGAGGAGAAGGAGAAGGAAATTCTTGTGGGTGGTGATGGTGATGCTGGTGCTGTTGGTTTCTTTGTAATGGGCTGTGGTTTCTTCATCAAAGTTGCTGCCTCTTTGCAATGGGGGATTTGGAGGGACACACTTCATTTCTTTGTATGTAGATATGTATGTCTTTCTCCATCTACTTAAAGCAAAAAAAAAAACAATCAATGAATGTGACTCTCTGTTTTGTCTTTATTGCTGCAAACCCAACCCTGTGATTCTTTCTCTGTTTGTTTCTTTCTTGCTTGCTTGGTGAAATTGCTACTTGAGGAGGAGATCTCTCTCCCTTGGGGATGCTACCAACCCAAACCATGTGATACTTTCTTTGATACTATCTTTCTTTCTTTCTGCAAATTGCTGTATGAAAGCGGAGATCTCTTCCCTTTGGGATGATGATGCTACCATTCATTCCTCATCATAAGCACTTTCTACTCTGTCAATTAGGATCTCATGAATGATAAGTCTGGAGATTAAGGACCACTTCAGATGAGGGGACAAGGTCCAGGGTCCAATGAATAGAGCAATCTTATTGCCAGAGAGCCATAAATTGGACCCATGGCCATTGGATGCAGTTCCAAGACCAAAAAGTGGCAAATTGAGGCTAAACCAACATGGCTCATGGGTCCAAGATTAAAAAGTGGCAAATTGAGGCTAAACCTACATGGCATGCAGGTCGAAGACCAAAAAGTGGCAAATTGAGGCTAAACCTACATGGCACATGGGTCCAAGACCAAAAAGTGGCAAACCAAGGCTAAACCTACATGGCATGCGGGTCCAAGACCAAAAAGTGGCAAATTGAGGCTAACCTACATGGCACACGGGTCCAAGACCAAAAAGTGGCAAATTGAGGCTAAACCTACATGGCACACGGGTCCAAGACCAAAAATTGGCAAATTGAGGCTAAACCTACATGGCATGCGGGTCCAAGACCAAAAAGTGGCAAATCAAGGCTAAACCTACATGGCATGCGGGTTCAAGACCAAAAAGTGGCAAATCAAGGCTAAACCTACATGGCATGCGGGTCCAAGACCAAAAAGTGGCAAATTGAGGCTAAACCTACATGGCACCATTTCAAAGGGAAAATTAATTGGTTTGGACCCAAAAAAAGAGCTCAAGAGAGAGAGAGAAGGCCCACACACACATGAAGGCATACAGCTTTCGTCTTCGCCAACACCCATCGCGCAAATCACTTGGTGAACAGCCTCTATTCCAATGAAACTTGGAGACCTCTCAATATCCTACTTTGCCTTTGTTGGTGAATGAGCTTCGCCACTCCTCCTCCACCCCTTCCCATCCACCCAAAGTCCTACCCTCTCGCCTATTAGCTTTCCTCACTCCTTATTTCTTACCATTGCTTATTAAACAAATAAATAATAAAAATATTCAATAAATTCCAGTAACAATGATTTCATCGAAGCTAGTTTGGGTGGGATGGGCTGTAATCGTAGGTCGAACAAAAAGACAATTCTAAATTGTAAATTTATTAGAGGTTGATTTTAAATTGAAAATTTTTTTAAATAAACATTTTAAAAGTTGTAATGTTTCAAAATGTTTTTATGGATCCTAAGATATCGAAAGAGAAACAAATCTTTCTTCTTTTTTTTTCAATGTCTTTTGGAATCTTTGTGTCTTTTCAAAAAAATAATAATAATAATCTTTGTGTCTTTCCAATTTCATACAAATGTAAATATGTGTTATTTCATTTGAATATGTTGAGTTTATTTCAAAAGATTGACATGTTTTTTTTTCTTTGAAATTAAGTTAGTTTTTAATAAAAATTTCTCCCTTAAATACTTAATTCAAGGATTTAATCCCCACTTGTTTAGATGATTAAATATTTATCCATCCTAATTGCTTCCAAATTTTCAATGATTTAAAAACAAGGGTGACTAATTAAATCTCCTTTTGGATGTTAATTGGGCAGTATTTTGTACAACTTGAATTTTATATATATTTAAAAATAACAAAGTTTTCAAATGTTAAACCTCTTTTTTTTTGGTCATTTCATCATCATTGGTAGTGTTGAGCAATGCACAGCCCAAGGCCAAAAAGTAAAATAACACTTTAATTAAAAAATTTCAAATGACACTTCAAGTTTTTAACCCCAACTTAATTTCTTAATTTCTAATTAGCTTTCTAACTTTCAATTAATTTCCTAATCTCCATTTTCATCAAAATACATTATTCTTTTCATTTTTTTCTCATTTTATATTTCTCATCCATCACCATAGCCTATATTTCATTGCAACTTTGACAAAACCTTCCAAAAACAAAAGTGTGCATTCTTTTACATTAAATTTCATTACAACTTGAGCAAAACCTTCCAAAAACAAAATTTTACACATTTTGACATTATGGAGCACACAAACGAGGGTTTTACAAAAGAATGAAGACTCCAGATTTGTGGCCCAAATGCTTCGAGCCACAAATGTCATTCCTTCCAAAATCATCCAATCTCAAACTTTAGAAAGCACAAATTTGTCTAGTAAGAGAGTGAAAAGATGTTTCTATCATTCAATTCCTTGATTTATATAAGAAAGCAATGGTTGGCGATGGGAAAAGAAGTTTTTCAAGAATGTGATTGGGTGGAGATTGTCGATAGCTTGATGAAGCTTGGCCCATGATTTCAAAACATACGTCCAAACAATGTTGGGACAAAATTCACAAAATGCAAAAGACATACAACAAGTATCGACAAATACAGAATGAAACAAACACAAGTGTTTGCAAATGGATTTTGGTTGAAAAAATGCACAAGATTTTTGCAGGAATAGTAAAAGCTAGTGGGGCTCGTAAAACATACGATGATGGAAATCAAGTTGCACCTAAGGTTGCAAGTATTTTGAACATTGTTGACATTGATGAAAATGTTGCATAGGAGATTCCCAAATCTTTTTAGGATCAACAAAATTTTGATAGAACAATTCCTAAAGTTTTCAAAGACTTTGATTACTCCATTGACCGTTACTTGTAAAAAAACAAGAGTTGATGGAAACCCAAACAAGAAGCATAACAAAAGTAACAAAAATGATTCTTTTACATTAGCCCTTGCATTTTTTCAATTTGAAGAATCTTCCAATAAAATTGAGAGAATTAAAATAAAAATGCACTCACAAATGGCAAAATAAGCAAAGGAAGTGCAAAACTCCACTACCAAAATGCCATGGAAATGGAAGAGCATCAAACTTAAAATATTTTATAAACTCAACTTCAGATGACAACAATTTTTGCAAGTGTGCTAAAATTTAAACCAACGAAAGATTAGTTAATTAATCATAAGATGTGTGTAAATAAAACATTCTGGAAATGTTTTCAAATTTGCAAAAATTAATAAAAACACGTTTTTTTATTTCAATGTCAACATTTTATTTTCTAAAATACATGTTTGTTTCTAAAATACATGTTAAGATGGCATTTTAACCAAGATGCAAATAATGCATCTCTTACGAATTCACCAATTGTTATTATTTGTTCTCCTTAATGAAGTCAATTCACCATGTCAAAACCAATCAATGGATCATTGCATTCCTTAATATCGCAAACAATAAGTTCAGGGATGCCATGCAACTCACAAACGTTTTGCGAAACACAACATGTTATGATGATGCATGGTGTTTTGTCCACGTGCACCAACATGCCTTTAAGAATCTGCCATCAATTTTTCAGGGTGCCAAATGTAATCTCAATTAGAACGTGCGATTTTATAATTTTTAATGAAATACAGTCAAATTGGGTAGGCTAAATCGCGCTATATCAATGGTGGAACTTCCAAACCTCAAATGTTGACCACTAATTCATGTAAAATTTCACAAATCTGTAAATGTTTATATAAAATAAAATACTTAAATTGTCCACCATTATGAACACTGTCAAATTGCCCTCCACATACACTCCAAAATTCTTATTTGCATCACAAACGCCTTACGTAACCATGTTGAAAGAATGTTTACGGTTGTAAAAATCTCCTAGGGAAACCATAATCTTGTTGGATGGCCAAAATGATAATGAAACATGTGTATTGTCAATAACACTTGCAATTTGCTGAATACCAATCAAATCTATGAATCTTTCAATGATAAATAGTAAATGTTGTCCTGTAGGAAGGTGAATATAAATCTTGAAAAAGTTATCCTTGTCTGCCAAAATCTCACACATAATGTAAGTGTACTTTCGAATCGTGAAAGCACTAACATTATAAAAATTAACCATCAACTTTGGTTGAATTGCATGAGCTAATCATGTATGTCTCCACCCAAATTAGTTATTTTTTGTATTATGATTGCAATGAAAGTTCATTGACACCAAGTATATACACTAAAACAAGGCTAGCTTCAACACATGTTTGTTAAATAATTAATTTCGGCTTTGTGTTGCTTTGCACTACCAATGACGATCAATTAACATAAGGTCAAAATATTAATATGTTTATATTTTAAGTATATTAATTCCACAAAAAAAAGTTGCCCGACATTGGTAATCTATGATCATATAGATTGTCCATTAAATCATTTTCACTTCCATTAATATTTGAATATAAGATTTAATTTTCACCTATTAAAACATTAACATTTTTTAACACCCATCATGTCTTTTTTGACATCCTTCGTTGCTTCAAAAGTTTCTTTCTTTCTTTCCAACATCCCCCACAATCCTTCTTATCATGCTTTTCAATGATCCATGGTCCACTACATCTTTTATTTTATTTTTTGTGATTTTCAACATCATATCCAATGCCTTAAATCCTCAACATCTTAGTGTTCCTATTGTCCAAAAAGAAAAATTCATATCCAACATAGTGCACACATTGTTTCTAACATGTCTTTTCAACACCCTTGCATTATTGTTTATTGTCATTTTGTCATTCCTTGTTGGCATTTTCATCTTTTTGTTGGTCTCATCTTTCATCATCCTTATTATTGTTCAAGTGTTTTTTTTAATTTTTAACCTAATAGAAGTTCTCAAACCCGAACATGTTTTAACAAAATTCAAATTGGTGTGACAATTTAGTTCAAAGGTAAAACTTGGGCTTCACATAGCTACACATTACTAGTGACATTGAATTGATGAAAAAGATAAATTGATTTTGTAAAATTTAAGTTCCATTTGAATGATTTAATATTGAATGAAATTGCATAATGTAACTTAAATTGAATGCAAGTCAATTAAATTTGAATTCAATTCAAATTTAATTGAAATGAAATGAATTGAACACATAATATTATTTTCCTTTATATTCAACATGGTTATTTTTCACATTGGAAATTCAATTGAGTTGAGTTTGAATTGAATTGAAGCCAATTTGAATTCAACCAAATTATGAAAATTCAATTATGAGAAAGCACATGTTAATTTGCTTTTCATATCCATATAAGTGGGTTGGTGAAAAGAATGAAATAGTTAGGTAATTATGGAATGTTTTCATAATTTGTCACATGGAGTTAGTGAAAGGATTGAAATAATTAAGTAATTATGGAATGTTTTTATAATTTGTGACATGGAGTTGGTGAAAGGAATAAGTTAAAAAATTATGATTTTTTGCATAATTATTAAATGAACGACTTTTAGAATTGTTGTGGCAATGACCAGTAATGGACTATATACATGTTTCACCTAAATTAGTTTTGATTATCATTGTTACTAAAATTTGAAGATTTTATGTCATACATGTATATTATATTATATTATATTATTTTATTTTATTTTTCATCAATTTTTGTTCTTTGAATTTTTTAATAATTTCAAAAAAAATACAAATAGTTTAATTAATGTTGAAGTTACCAAGGTACTACGATATGTGAAATTGGCACTTACAATTTCATTTCGTTATTGACATCTTTATTAAGTTCAAATGTTCTCATTTTATTTGTTATAATTCATGTGATTCACATTAAATGTTTATGTACATATTTCTGATTCATTTCATTTCAATTATTGAAGGTTTTATATTTTAAAGTTTAAGGGTTTTTGGATTTACTGTTTTAAGTTTTAAGTTTTTTAGGTTTTTGGATTAAGGGTTGGGTTTTATAGGTTTTGGGTTATAGGTTTAAGTTAGCTTTTAGCTTTTAGGTTAAGTTTTGGGTTTTGGGTTTTGGGTTAGAGTTTAGGTTTTAGGTTTTGGAATTTTATGTTTTTATTTTTTGAGTTTTTGATTTTAGGTTTTAGGGTTTTACATTTTAGGTTTTACATTTTGACATATAACAAAATGGATGCAAGTTTTAGGGTCAAGGTGGAGTGGGGCATTAGAAGATTAAAATGCAATTGGAAAAGGGTGATGAAATATTTTGGTTTCACAAAAGATAAATATAATCATTTGTTTAAAATGACTACATTATTGATTAACTTCTTTCACATGTGTCACTAGGATTTCACACTTGAAGTTATTGGTGAACACTTAGATGACCTAACAAAACATGGTTAAGATGGCAACTACTAGCTACAAGTTTAGCAACTCTTTATCCCTAGCCTTGAATTTTGCATTTACAACCATTCCACATTCTTTAACTAGCCTCAAATTGCCTATCATAAATATATTCTTCTTTTATGTGTTGACATCCACTTTTGCCCCTAATAAAACCTCCCAATCTTCCACACTTGCCGTTTCAATTAGAAATAGGCCTACACCTAGGAGAAGAGTGAAATGAGGGACTTTGTATATTAAAGATTATTGTTTAAGTTGACCATCTATTATTTTGAGTTGTGCCAAAACTTAATCATTCTATAACACAACCATATTTACACCCTATTCATTTGATGTGCCCATTTTCAATTCTCTTAAAATATCCTACAACCTATCCTTAAGGATTTATTCCTAAAATGAAATTTTTGAAAATTGTTGTTAAGGGGTGAAATTGCGACCCCTCATCATTACCATCTTCCAGGGGGTAAGAGTAGGGGGCAAGGTCGACACTTCAGTACTTCATAAGAAGAACTACTCTCACTAACTTACTTTATTACAACTACTCAAACAGTAAAGAAGAAATCATACAAAGAAGAATGAGGAAGGTACGGGTCTATTGTACAGGACCATACTTACCTTTTATAAGTAATTTAATCCAGGGAGTAAGGGGAGAATGTAGAAAGGGGGGTAATATGAGGAATAGGCATAACTTGAAAATAACTATTCTCCCTGGTTCTACAGTACCTTCAACACTCCTCGCTGTTGTTCGACCTAGGGTCTACAAACCTACTACCACTATCCTTCATCTGCCATGCCTGCAAGTCCTCTAGCATGGAGTCTAAAGACTTACTACCACTATCCCTCATTTGCCATGTGTGCAAATCCACTAGTGGCTTTGCCTACCACTTGCAACACCTTGGGAAGTCCCTTCTATGCTCTTTATTGTCTACAACCAATTACCTTCCATTTTGTCCCTTCCTACTACCTCCAATAGTACCTCTCCATTTACAAAAGGTTATTAGCTAGCATGTTCCTTTGTGCTTAATTTCCACCATCAAGGACTAACTATTACCCTCATGTGGCAGCTAGTAGCTTGGTGTTCCAAAGGCCACCAAGTGGTAAGCCCCATTACTCTCTATCCTAGAAGAAATGTAAAAATGTTATCTCAAAAAAACATCCTACTTATACAAAATAAACTATTATACTTTGCACACTTAAAAGAAAAACAATACAACACAAGAAACTTGAATCCTTCAACCATTTTCCATTAAAATCACACCCAAAGTACATACATCTTTCTCTATTCCTTACATCCTTCTCCTTTAAAATCCTACATCCCCCAATGTCCCACTCTCAAAAGTCTCAAATGAATTAGCCATCCCCCAACATTTCCTCTAATCCTTGTTCCCCACATACCACACAAGGCCCACATTGAATAGGGCCTTTATCTTAATCCTTTCGTAGAAATCTTTTAAATGATTGGGTGGATTACCCCCCAACCACTTGCTATACCGCGTTATTTAATTCCATTAGTTTCATTCCTTGGGTAAACGGTAAGTCTACCACTAATAATTATTAATTATTAAGAGGCTTATGGAACTAACTAGCTATTTAGATATTTCTACCTGTTAACAACTATAATTTGTAGTCTTGGTACACAACTTTCCAAATTTGGCTTAGGATAAGTTCTGTCACATTTTTTCCACCCTAATTGTAAATCATGAAGTGGTGATTGTACAAATTAGCCATGTAACTCAAATGTACAGAATTCACAATGCACCTTGGACTTTTTCCTTTCCAAGGTGTTTTTGTGGCCCTATTATTGGGCACTATGTTGCAACCCTAACCTTGGGCATGCGACCAAAGCAAGGGTTGGCAAAGGTACAAGCCAAAAGTGAAGCCCAGGAGTCGCATTTCATGTTCCCGGGAGTGTAGGAAAGTGTGAGGAAATGAATCCCCACACTCTTAAGTGAGCTTTCAGTTTGGGAGTTAGACTCCCGATGGACTCCCAAATTTTCAGAGGGCAATTACAAGGGTCAAAACTCGCTGGATTGAAAAATTCCTTTTATTGTTGAAAAGCTTTTGGAACATATTCTAAAATGGGCTCACATGACCTATTTGAGCATTTAAAACATAAGTTATGGCCAAAAAAAGGTTTGGAAGTCAAATTGTCAATTTGACTCCTGATCATTAAATGAACATAATACCATTATGAACCTTATAGTGATGGGCACATGAAAACTATATAGGTTCTTGGCATGATAAACATGGATTTTTTTTTTGGAAATCATGTGAAGTACTAGGCATGCATAATGGATATGAAAAGAATGAATGTGCATAAAGGAAAGTGCATGAAAGAGATAAGAAGATTCAATGGGATTAAGCACAAAATGTGGGCTTGTGATTGAAAATTCCTTGCTAGGGGTTGAAACACACTATAATTACATAGTCTCAAAAAAGCTCTATGGGTATGAATTTTAGGATTTGAAAAGCAACCATCATCTCTTGGAGATTTTGACTCCATCTTTGCAATTAAGGGTGTAAAATGTAATGATAAATTAAAAAAAGTAAACTTACATGTTTTTTAGTGTAAAATATATAATGAAGTGTGAATTATCAAATCTTAAAATTGTCAATCCTAATCAAGTGGCTCAATCTTAATATCATGAATCATCACAAAACTTTATATGTCCAACTTTTAAAATTTGAGTCATTGTCTAAATCAATTATGCCTATATATATATCGAATCCCAAGACACACTAAATTGGAAAAACGGGAGAACTTTTGAGACACATGGAAAGATGGAGTCTTGATAGAGAAGTTTTGAAAAGGAGTTTTGGGACATTGAGAAAGAAAATTTTGAGATAATGTGAGGGAGGGGATTTTAGTCATAGAAATGTAGCCTTGGTGGCTAGCCACCTAATATATAACATGAGGAAATGTTTGAATCTTAGGTGAATCTTGGGACAATCAACAAACAAATTCCATGTTAAAAGAACATGAGTTCCAACTGACTCTTTTGACACCTTCCATTATCATCCATGTGAGCATTTATGTGTGTCTTGAGAAAATGTTTATGATGAGGTTATTGGGAATCCTAGGGCGAGTCCAAGGACTTTCAACACAAAATAAATGTAAACAAAATTTGAATTTTGAGAGGAATGTGAACTACATGGAAATAAGGACTTGAAGATTGATGCAAACAAGAGATCCTAAGATTTTGGAAATGAAGATATATGAAGTGGACTCGAACTCCCAAAACTCCAACCTAGAATGGTCTTTCATTAGCTCTACAAACCTTTCCTCTAAAGTCATCATGAGCTTGGAATGGTGAGCTTAACTTCCATACAAGAACTATCCACTTTAAGTCCCCCCTCCAAGGTGACCCTTTGGTGTGCTCATTGTCTAGTATGCAATGAATCACATGTGCGATGTTGTTAATTATGTGCATCCCTATCCTTTAGGAGTGTTCTATTGGTCACTGCCTTTTCAATGAATTTGAGATGAAGTCTATTGATCAATTCCTTTGTTTGTTTCCCAAGGAATTTCAAAAAGCAAATGACCCAAAAATGTGACATGCTACATTCAAATGCCAAGCTGCTTGTCTATGATGCACATAAGGGTGTTGAACCAAACTTAAACCATTGTGAAAAAACATCTAAAGTGGATATGGGATCTCACTTTTCACTTCAATAGGGCAATGGCTAATTGGGTGGTGTTGTAAAGGTCACATGCCACTTCATGATGTTTGTGGGTTCATTATAAAGAACTTCTACAAGTTTGTTGATCATATTGGTTCCTATCTAAATATCAAAATCATGTTTTAATAGGAACACACGTTTGGTAATTTAAGATGTCATTTGCAAAATTTGTGATGGGTCATTAGGTTGGGTCATTAGGTTGGTGGTTGGGGAGTTGGTTTAGAAACTCAAGGTTGGGAAGGGAGGGCCATTGGGGGAGGGGATTTAAGTAACTTGGGTCAATTATGAACATTAACCTACACAATTAATTTGGTTCTTGAATAACTTGATTTGTGAATATATATATATATATATGGCTTGTCCTTGTCAATTATTGTTTAGAGTTTTAATAAGGTATTCAAAGTGCTTGAAACACTATGTTTGATAATAAACAAAAAAATAGTTACCATTAGCACTATAACATGATGTGCAAAACATTGATTAAACACTTTTGTTAAAAATTGTTTCTTTAACTTTAAGCATAGTGAAAATTCAAAATGGATTGGTCAAAAGTTGACATTCATGGGTTGAATCGGAGGAAATGATTTGGGTTTATTTGAAAAATATCAACTAAAAGTGAGTTTAAATTGGAATTAAAATGGATAAACACATAATTAAAATGAGTACATAAACTATAATGAAAAAATAATAATTAAAAGGAAATCCAAAGATAATGACATGCATTAAAACTTGAGATTTAACACATTGTGAAACAATTTGGACTATTTTGTAATTTAGGTTTCAACTTATTTCACAATCTTGAACTTTTTCATTTTGCAATTTGAATATTTTCCAATTTTGAACTTTTTGTTCATTTTGTGCTATTTCAATATTTTTAAATTTTAAATGATTTGCTTTGGTATTGTTTGTTTTGTGTCTTTTCTAATGTGTGGACCCAACAATCCCAAGCTAGGTTTAGATGAGGTTGTTAGGGGAAACAAATGAAGAAAAAAAATGTACGATGATTTGATCATCAATGTAGTCAATTACCTTCTTGTGAATAAAATCATTAAAACATGAAAAAGCACAAAAAAATACAACAAAAAAAAATCCTAAAAATGTAATTCTTGTTTCATTCACACTAACATTGCTATAGAATATCCTAAAAAGGGCAATATTGCCTTCTCCTCCTTGAATTTCTTTTGACCATGGTTGTTACCCTCCATAAGCTAACCTACCATGTAATAATAAAAAAATGCAAAAAGAAATTCAAAAGGTTACAATCTTTTATATCAAAGAGACTTATGCAACTCCACATGAAAACAAGAGAATAATTTTTCCTAAATTCAAAACAAAAGCATAGTATTTCCCCAAGTCTCCCCAAGTACATCTCCTCCAAAAGCTTCTAAAAGTAGTTCCCCAAAAATTAGAAGTTTCGTGTATTTATAGGTGAAGGGATTTCCTTTTCTTTTACCTAGGAAAATAGTGACTCACCTTACGTCCTAGAAATTCTTTTCAATTCATCAACTTAAATCAATGACTATATTTTTGCCACCAAGTCACCAAATTTTTAAAAACATAATTTGGAAATATCTTTTAAAATAGTGGAGAGAGTTTCCAAAGTTAATTTATCTTTTAAATTTAGTACCATAATTTTAGCCACCTTACTATCCTTTTCCAAGATTCATTATAACTTGAATTTAAGACAATGAAAATAAATAATTGTTATCCTAAAACAATGGAAGTAAAATTTCAAATAAATTATTGCCATAATAAAAACTAAAAACTAGTAGGTTGAATTTTGGCCTTGAACAATCTTCACATGTATCCATGGTACTTGTTTAAAAAGATGCAACTTATGTTTTTTTTATAAGTAAATATGAAAAATGAGTAGTTTTTAAAAAATGATATTTGAAAAAATTAATTTTTTATACATAAATAATTTTTTTGATAAACAATTTTAAGGTTGTGTGAGTCGCACTTGATGAATCACATGATGAATCATGGGATTAATATGTAAAAAGTACTTTAAAATGATACTTTTGCGTGTTATTTGTTAAATTTTTATTGTTTTTAGTATATGAAAGGTGTTTGGGCTTGTGTGGAGAGATTAAGAAATAAAGATAATAATGTATGGAGATTAATGTCGGTGAATTCAAAATAGACTTTGTGTTTGCATGTTGAAGTTTCAAAGTCTTGCATAAGAGAATTCACATGCATAGGTTGGAAAGAAACATAAACATAGCATGCGATATTGTGAGTAGAAATTCGATACATGATTCCATGTGCTCCTTTTCATCCAAAGTCATGTTCTTGGGTTGTGGGTTCCAAAATACCCTAAAGTAAACCCAAAGCGAAAGCCCGAGGCATTATGAGCAATTAACAATTACTATTTTTAATGAACTAATTTAAGAGATATATAAAAACATAGCCTTATTTTATGATTTTATCATATATGTAACATTTGAAATATAAAATAAAATAAAATTCTCTCATATGTTTTTTGATAACTTGTAAAAGAGATATAAAAAAGATAATGTATTTTGGTTCTTACAAAAGCATAAAGCTCTTATGATAGGGTTGCATCATCTTATGGAACAATATGAAAGTGAGCAGCTCGAGTGTGTCCCTGATCAAGGACCCATAATTTTACTTAAGGTTTAGGGTTTAGGGTTTAGGGTTTAGCCCTAAACCCTAAACCAACTAAGATTCTAGCCAACAAAACCTCAACACCAAAAATCAGTTGCATAATCAGTTGTGGAGATGTCATGTATATAGCATATTTGGAGATCAAGATGGAGCGCTCAACCTAATAACATAATGCAATACAGGAACATCTAAAGCTTACATATCTAAATTCAAACCAATCTTTGGCATTGCGAATGGTGGAGGTGGCATACTACTACATAGTGAAAAAAAGACTAGAACCTTTGTTTCTGTCCTAGAGCAAGTCATGAAATCTATGTCCTGATTGATGCTTATCCCGGTGATCAAACACAACTATCCTAAGTACTAATAGGTCTGCGAATGTCAAAACATGTTTTGAACAGCAATCGTATTGATAATGGGCATTTTCAGGTCCAAATGTATGAAATTCCATTTTGCTTCACGTGCTCAAAGAATTTCTTTTTGGTCCCCTTCCATGTGCAACCCCAGTCATTGCTCCAAACTCTGCATTCCATCAAAACACATGGGCAAATATTCAGAATGGGAAAAAACTGGAAAAAGATTTTTTATTAGGAGGACTAAAGAACATGGACATAAAAGCCAGATGTGATTGCTGATACCTGTTATCATAGGCGAAGTCGGGCCATCACATCTCCAAGGTTGTTCATATCCCAGACAACAATTCTTCCATCCATTCCTGGATACCAAATTAATTGAGCAGATATCAGGTTTAATGATTAGCGGATGGACATAACACCATTGTCAAAAAGGCATTGTCTACAAAACAATATGGTCCTCAGGAGGAGAGCAAGAATGGGAAAAAAGTAGAGAGCTTGTCATTGTAATGCCTGTGCTCAAGACCATTCTCGTATATACTGGGCATAAAGAAGGCTTTCGTGAGGTTTAATAGCACCAGAACTAGGCTCCAAGTAGCAAGTTAAGGACACCTGCCCCCCTAATCTTGCATCATTGTTGGAAGACCTTTTGTAATATTTCCACAATACTACATTTCTATGAAATTGCACAGATATCTCCACAATAAACTATAAATACCCTAAAATTTGCCCTAACATTTTACTTACCAGAAGTGCTAAAACGTGTAACTGGTTTCTCTGCCTTTTTCTCTGCAAGAGAAATTACAGGAGCAATGGTCCTGGCATCAAAGCAAAAATCTTCATCATGGGGACTCCTAGTGAACCATTGGGTCAGTTGTTGAAGGTAACATGTTGGTAATGTAGGAGCTAAGACCATACAAAAACTTCAAAAAAGTGAATAAACACAGAAGGAATAAACAGAAGGCACATACAAGATACAGTTTTCATGAGTGGTTGAGGGCAAATTCAGCTCTGCAACCTCATTGCCCAACCACTTGAATCTTCCTTTTGCAGCTGCAAACTGTCCCTCATTTACCATTATCACCCCACCTCGCACACTTGTGTTGGCAGACAATGCAAGAGAACATGAAAATAGAAAATTAAGCTTGCTAATATGAAAGAGACTGCAAGCCAAAAGCAACTATGGACTGTCTCACCAGAGTATCTGATATTGGTTCCACGGCAGTGCCTTTGCCTTCATCAAGAAATGTGATGAACTCCCTACAGCCTCACAGAGATTCAAGTCAACAACAGCTAGACCAGAGTAAACAACATCCTATCTGGTTCTGAACATTGCAAAAACTAAGCTTTCCATCTCTCCATTGCCCATGGTCCTAAACCCTACCCTAAACCCTAAACTCAAATCAGCCTAGAGTACCAAACATCCTCAAGTTGAACTACAGTGCCATGACAACTCCAATCCAGGGAGGAGTGTATCCGGTGCTGGGCCTTCATAGCTATTTTACTCTATTGATTTACAACATAAAGAGAATATTCAAAAATTGAAATACATGTTTCAACTGAAAAGGTTGTTGTGTACCAGACACCATTCTGGTCAATCTCAAAAAGCATTGGGTTGCAGTCAAACCCTCCAGCTACCAGCCTTGTTTCTGATAAAAACAGAACCTGCAATACAACAGAGCTGAGTTTTGTGAGCCAGCTACAAGTAAAGACCTCAACATCAATCTTTAACAAAGTATGGAAAAGAAAGGTAGCATGAAGGGATGTGTCTCAATCAGACCAAAGGAGAGGAAGATATGGGAGCACGTATATTGAGAGTTTATATCAGATATGCAAGCAATTGGGAAAAGCTGACCTACATCACGCAGGGGTAGATGGCGGAGGCTCAGTGAGTGTGCACGTGGGGTTGGCCCAACGTCTGATACAAAATGGATTGTTGAATCATGACCTTCACTCATTCCATGTGCATTTGCAAAAAAATAGTCAGGTCCAAACATCTAAAAAATACTCCATATCTAAAAGATTGCAGAGAAATCTCCAGAACAACATTTTGTAGCTAACATGACAATGAGTGAGGTCATAACTTCACGAGAGTCGCTCACAAGGTGTCCGACCATTCCTTTGACCTACTTATGGTTTGGATGGCACCCAAAGAGACATAGCTAACCAAAAGGTCAATACTATCCTTCTTTAAGCTGCAACAACCTTGTGAGGTCAATCTTCATTACATTTTAGCTTTGTCCCTCTACAAGCAAGCATCTAAGGCATAGAGAGACCCATGTAGGAGGTAGTGGTTAGAGAGTCCTACACACTGAACATATCCTTCAAGCACACCACTGGTGACTACATGGATGCAGGACATCCACTAAAGCCACTAGAAAAAAACATTTCTATGACATTGCAGAGAGATCTCCACAACAACATGTGAAAGATAACAGGACAATATATGATCCAGACATAACTCATCAAAAAAAAAGGTAAGTGATGACGATGTGATATTGAGAAATTAAGAGTTGAAGAAGGGATAACTGACCTACAAAAGCAAGACTGTTCCCACTTGGTGACCAGTGGCAGCCAAATGCCCATCCACAGGCAAGGTCTAGCTCTATTAGTTGCTGCATTCACAAAAAAATCCATAATAGGCATATTCAGACAAGAGTACAACATCACTATTACTAAAAGTAGGCATGACTTTGGACACAAAAGGGGGGATATCTTCAACCCAATGTCACAAAGAAAAGACTGGTCTGAAAAAAGCAGAAATGGAACTCAGTACTTCTCCAAATTTGATATCCCCAAAAGCAGTTGTTGCATCCCTCCTGGAACCAAGTACACAGCATCCTTCAAGGAATCAGTCCTCAATAACAAAGCTGAGACAAAGAACCAGAGAATAAGAACTATAGAAAGCTTCTCCCTACTTATGTGTTAAGTCAAACTGAATTGGATTGAGAAAAGTCTGAATAATATGCTTATAGAGATTTCAGATTTATCAACATATCAGCAAACAGGAGAAAGAGATGACCCAATCCCAAAAGAGACAGAAACCCACACCAAAAGAAGAAAAGACAAAACAGAAAAAAAAACAAGGGAGGAAGAGAAGACAAACCTTACTTCTAGGACACAGACTAGAAAGCTTAGGACCTTCTTGCCAAACATAGGAGTCAGTTTATCAAGTCTAGACATCTTCCTACTACTTGGCCTACCTTTTAGTAAACAAACACATCACTTTGTACTGCTCACCATACAGACAAGATGAACCTGGTGTAAAATCCAACTTACCGTGCATCCACCCCTTTCACATAGGCAGAGAAAACCCGACATCTGCAGTCTGTAGATGTTGTAGCCAACAGTACCTGTATGATCACAACACAATATAGTACTTATTGACAAAACAGAACCCAAAAAAACATTTAGATCCACCAACCCATAGAAACATATTAAGGACTGAGAAAGTTGAAAGGCAGTCAAACCAAGGGTGTTACATTGTTTGGATGCCATGCAACACTGGTAACTGTAGAATGATGCTTCTTTCTGATGAGCTTGCTCACCCACCTGCATTTGAAAGCCAGGCTTGATTATCAATGAATACAAAAGCCAAGTATAGTCTAATAGATGGAGAGAGCAACCAAAACTAGCTCAGAGCTTAGTTAGTTTTGCGGGATTCAAGTTGCTCAAAATTTTGGGTCAGGCTTTGCACAACTTAACTTGATATTGACAAGGAATGCAAAAAGAGGGGAAGAGAAGGGCCAGACAGGGAGAGCACCAATTATTGTCCTCCTCATAATAGCATACACACACAGACATTGCACCACTTCCAACTGCAAACTTGTTCTCTGATTCACACACAGGGTTAGACATATACAAGATCAGCATTATACACACCAATTGTGGTTTTGTGGCAGAGTCTTTTGCACCACATGTTGAAATATTACATCCAATCCTATTGACATATCTCAGAAAATGAGGGAGTTTCAAAAAGCTCTTTGTACAACAACAACAAAACCATCCTCCCCAGGACAAAGAGGAGGCCTTAAGAAATCAATGATTAACCTACCTCGGGGACTCCAGTTGACTGAGATAGCAGCACGATTGAGGCGTAAGATGACCAATGTTGGCTGCCACTCATTACCCTCTAACGTCCAGACATATCTGCCAACACCAATGCCTTTCAGGTTAAACATGGGCACCATGTCTCCAGAAATCATGCCCATGTGGCATGCGGATTGAGCTCTCCTCTCCCTGATGCTCAAAATTTTCACTCCTTAGGTCTTTGTATGGGTGTCGTGGCATTTACGAGTTTCGATCATGGGAGGAGGTGACAATCTTGTTGCTCATAGGCGCCCAGTCAATGCCAGAAACTAACTGATCATGCTGCCATGGCCCCAAAACAGAATGTCATTCTCCCCAAAATGTAAAGCATGCAGAAGTTCATAACCTCACCTTCTCACCAGGTGAAGTTTCTCTAAGCAATTGCATACACAACTATTCATACTCTCAAGTCAGAACCCACTACATACATTCATACTCTTGTCTCTTGACCCTAATTGTTGCATTCAGATCATCATCATTTGCAAATTGCCACAAACAAGAACTCTATTGCCTACTGTTGGTCCATGTCAGTTTCCTAGAAATCCCACCATCTGACGATGATACTGGCATCTAATTGTCCGTGGGTTTGTGGGCCTTTTTCCAGACAAATTCCAAAAAGAAAAAGTGAATACGTTGTTCCCCATGGGGGGGCAGGACCAATAAGGTATGCAGGCTGACCTTTTGCAGAACATGTATACATTCCCATGCACTAGTGGGAGAAGGGGAGGCTTGATAGATGTGTACTTCATTATTGTTTGGGCATACTGCCACCACTGCAGGGTACTCCAAAAAAAAAAGGCCAGTCAGAAAAACCCTAAACCTTCCCGCAAAAAGATATTAATAAATACTACTAATAATAATAAAGAAAACTCTCGTAAGAAGCCAAGCGATCAAAGCTTTTTTCCCCACCAAATTCTAACAAGAGACAAAACCTCCAAACACAGAATCAAACAATTGCAATGCAAATGGGAAGGGTTATTGATTTAGTTTAACTGGAAAGGTCAGCATTCCAGGCATGACATGTGATACACTGTGCCAGTTGATGCACTCCACCTGCAGCCATATCTGCCCCTTCACCCACACCCTCTTCCTCCCCATGTCAGCTTTGAAATCCACCTTCCTTTGCCGAGAGCATCAGCAGACCCTGAAGTGATAATACCTCCCTAAAGGCCACCCAATTTCTGATGCTCTAGAGGGTTTGGATTTGACAAGCACCCAAGGCTTGTGATCCTCTAGTTCTTCAGGAAATTCTGAGAGTGCCAGAAACTAAAACGATGAGATTATGAATGCCAGAAAACTGGATGCACCGATCGAAAGCAAACGGATCACAAAGGAAAAAACAAATAAAATTGAGGTCAGGGAAAAGACAGATAAACTTACCGCCACGCGCAACTGGGATGCAAGTATCGATCGAAAGCTCGCGGATCACAACAAGCGAATCGGGAGCAGCAGGATGTAGCCAGTAAACAAAATGTCGCACATCGTGTAAGCAGCAGGGACATGCAAACATGTGCTTCAAACCCTAACCCTAACCCTAAACGTAAATACATATTTTTCGCGTATATTATACGGTATATATACGGTATCACTCCCAGAACAGCCCCATTTATGAACCTTACCCTACAAATAGTAACTACTTACATTCACTCCCTATTTTTTACCTATGGTAATTACTGTTGTTGGCCGGTTATTGAATTTTTTTCATACTCGTCGGGTAATTTTTAATAGAACAATTTGAATGTTGATTAGGTTATATATATATATATATATATATATTTTAATTTTTTAAATTATTTTTTTGAGTAATAACCATTGGTTATGCATAAGGATAGGTTATCAATTAATTAGTTAATAATTGCAAATTATCTTATCAATTATTACCTAGTTATAGGTTTTTTTTAATTTTTAATTTCAATTTTTGATTTGATTTGTTTATGTTTATGTTTTCTATCATAAAGATGTTTAACATTTTAGGAATGATAACCTACTTGGATGATAACCAAGTCATCCAAGTAGGTTACTAAAATTTGAAAAATTCAATACCAAGCGATTAAGTTATTAACTGGATATCAATACCCGGGTTAATAACTATGTCAAAACTCAATAACAAGCTCAACCCACTTACATAGATAGGTAGGTTTATCTAAGTAGGAAGAAGGTGTTTAGGGTAGGTTACCAAAGGGAAAACCTAAAGTTAATATCAATTGTGGATGAAAAATGATTCATCCGCAATGGGCATGGATGTTGGCCTATTAGACATTTGGAATTTGAGCTTTTTGATACTAAAAGAATTGGTTTGGATTCAAAACAACTCGATCAATCAAGGGGACATTTTAATCTAGACCTAATCCCATTGCAAAACATGACAACATGGACATTGGAAATGCTAGGGAGACACAAAAAAAAGATGTCAAGGAACTTGGACATCAACTCTACCAACATCAATAACATTGTCAAGAACATTATCATGAATTGATTTTAATTGAACTAAAGTTTTAAGAAATGTCAAGAAAATTGAAAACATCATAATGGTTTTGGAAAACATTTTTTTAGGTTTTTTTTTTTTTTTTTCCCCATCATTCCAATGTTTCTTTCTTGTGATCCTCATCACATTATTGACATTTGCAAGAGATTTTTTTAATGTTGCGTTCATCAAAGTGTGGTCCCTAATGTTCCAAGTTTCAACAATGTGCTTAGAATTCAAGGTTCCTACCAACACCAAAGGTAAATTCAAATCAACAGTATTAAAAAGGTGACAAAAAAATTGTAAAGCTTTTAGTTATGCTTAAAATTAAATACACCGAGACTCATTAACATGTTGCTTTCAACAACCCTAGTCAGAACAAGTTTTCAGTGGATGGTGTGTTATTTATACCTCATTACATAGTCATGTACTTAATTGCCATTGATTTGGGGCAACTTAATACATTTTAAAAACAAATTAAACCATTATCCTTTCTTCTATGCCTTTTCAACAATGTAGATCCTCATAAAAAACAAGTCATAAACTAGATTTGTCACCCTTTTTATTCTTTTTACTTGACCTCGTTGACAACATCTCAAGTTAGTAGACAAATCAAGTTGTGAATTTTGTGCACCCTCTACATAAATGAATTGAGTTTAGTATGTGCTTTCTTTCAACTTTTTAAAAGTTCGCTAATTTGTGCACAATCTTGGAATCATTTTACATTGTACTTTAAGGATATTACTACCAAGACTGAAATAATCCATTTTAGCACTATATATGGACTTCTTGGTTAGCATTGTAAGGTTGTGTGTTAATTGTTGTCTTGCAATAAAGTAAAATTGTCAAAGTGTGCTCATGGTATGTATTGCATGTTGCTTTCTTTGTAAAGTTCATAGAAAGAGGAATGGAGTAATAGAAATCAACAAATTTCACTTGAAATTATGAGTAAATTGTTGAATATTTTATCCATGTTCACCATTAGGAACAAATAAATTGATTGGAGCCATGGCATCTCATCATTCCTATTCATGATGAAATTTGTAGTTTGACGCCTTTTGAATGACACTTAAAAGCTTACGATTGCATTGATTGTCATACTACCTTTCAAAATGTTATTGTGAAGTTTTTAATGCAATTTCAACCACAATGTCGTAAGACCATGCAACTGCTAGATCACGGGGGAGTATATCATTATTTAACTTATTGAATTGTTGGTTTTTTTACAAGCCTTCCACACATTACAATGATTTTTTTCTACTTATTTACATGGCTAGTAGCTTATACAATATGATGAACATTAAAAAGGTCATTGTATATTTTTTGTTGTACCTTTCTTTTTGAATTTTTTGGTCCTATGTTATTTGATTCACAAGAGTGTTGTCAAATGTCATAGAAGGGTTCATAGCATGAAAGGTTTACAACAAGTGGGCATGATGTGGGTGATGTGGTTATTGAAAATGTTCACCAATGTGGAACTATGCTTGCCTTGGTAGCTTTAATTACAAATATTGATTTAGAACATAATGCCAACTTTGAGTCCTTGGAGACATTTGCATCATTAACATGGGCTAAATGATGCGGGACATTTTGTTGACTTTCGTGGGTGGTGTTGACAAAAGTGCCATTTGGCATGGGACCGTTAAAGAATTGTTTTGCAGTAGGCACATCGTTCATGTAGGAAAAGTAATGGAGGTCCTTTCAAAGTTTTTCACAACTAGACTATAGTTTTTGATGATCTAATTATTGACTTTTCAAAGTGCATTGTAGCACTTACAAATAGAATTGTTCACTATTCTAACCTTAAAGTGAAATTTGTGGGCATTATATTATTCATCTATGTTGCAAAAGAACACCAACAAGTGTTAACAAAAGTTCTTTATGAAGTAGGGTCTACTTCTAATATCATTCAGTCCCTAATTGATGTGTTGGGATTCAAACATGTTATACAAACATACATGGGCAATTGTGAAAATGAACGGGAAGGTGGTTCTTCCATAAGAAAGGAGAATGCCATGGAAGGACAAGATGTTGAGGGATTCTCAAAACATGATCTTGGTGCCATACACAATTGATATGTGGTTGTGTGTTATTTCATCTCATGGCTTATGAGGTTTATTCTATTGCTTGTATAATCCCTATTATGTATCAATATCTTTTTTATTTTCTTGAAGGATGAGAAAATAAAAAGTGGTATGGTAGACATCATAGGGAAAAGTTCCAGTGAATGGGTATTAATTGCACTACACCAAAACATGGTTTTTATTACAAGTCCTATTCGATTATAGTTGAATCAAACCCATTGTTTATGCCATGTTTAGTCATTTTTTTAGTCATGGATGTCATTGTATTGTATAGGACTAGTCATCGATGCCATGTTTTGGCATAGTGTTGGTTTTTATTAATAATAGATTTTGGTGTGTCCATGCCATTATATGTACAACTTATTGTTTTGTGATATATCATTCTCTACTGGCATCCATGTGGGCATGAGTAATTTAAAGGAACCTTTCTTTTTGTCCAATCAAAAAAACATTTTCTTCTTCTAAAGCAAAGAGTACTCAATGACACGTAGCTCCACATCCAAACATTAATTCAACCTCTCCCAAAACCTTAACTCGCACTACTTTGATAAATGAACCTTTTCAATCCATTGGTATTCACAAATAATCCACCATAAACCTCCAAGTATCCAAGTTTGAACCTTGAGGAACCAAATGCTAGGAATTATTACACTCCCATGCTACGACCTATGATATATATAATGCAACAAGAAAGGAAAGAAGAGCAAGTACTGGAAAGAATTGAAGTAACACACCAAGAAACCAAAAAAATCAAAATCATGCCACCAATCCTTATTTCATTTCACATCTTGTGCCCCACCATTTACAACATTGCACCACCTTAGTGCTTGATTAGACTATCACCAACAACAACCATTATTTATTGGGGATCTTACAATCCAAACATGTTTTTTTTCTTTGGATGTTACTGCTATTTTGTTTTTTCTTTTGTCCATGTCTTGGATCCAAGTGCGTAAATGTGTCCATAGCCAATTGCAATAAACAAATACAACCACGAACACTTCAATTCTCCCCAATGTTCATTGATGCAAGCAGTGTAAACCTTATAATCAACTTCTCCTCATTAAGATACTTAAGTTCTTGCTAATCATATGCCACTCCTATACATTGCCTTATTGCTACTACATTTAAATTGCTATGAAAGATGAAAAACAAGAAGTTTTTACAGTGTGTTCTCAAGGATCTTTTTGTTCATTACCAAATAGTCACCAAAAGTTAAGGTTACAATTTGTTCTTATGACCTATCTTCCTTTACAACCTACCAACTCTCATTTTTTTGACCTACATAACGCAAGACAAATTAGGGTGCTAATAATGTTTTAAATGAATTTATTTTAGTTTTAAGTTTTGCATTATGTCACAAGCCATGACTTCAACATTGGGCTCATGATCAAAGATAAAAAAGACAAGGGAAGTAGGTCATGATTGATATCAAGGTATGACATCATGCAAACATATGTCTAATTGAGCAAGAAATGTGTAAAAGTGCAACATGAAAACCCCAAAGATTTTCAATAACATTTTCATTTTTGAAGTTTCAAATTTTAAGGTAGGGTTGGGATTAAAATATTGTTCAAAATGATGTGATCTTTAGATCATTAAAAATGTTTTAATGTGAAGCACAATGTATTGGGTTTGCATTAGCAATTTTTTAAAAATCTAATGGCTACAAATTATGGGTATTCAAAACATTGCAATGGATGTGCAAAAATTCTAACTCCCATTCATTTATAATAATTTGAGGGATCATACAATGTTTGACTAAGGAGATTGATTTATTGTTCAAGAGGTATTTTTAAGGACTACCAAATAAAACATTAGATCATCCCAATTACATACATTTCAAAAAAGTTATGAGTTATGTCATACTTATGTGCTAATTTATTTGAGAATATAAATTCAATAATCATAGTAAATGTTGTAGTGGTTATGCTTGTAAAACTTAAAGTAATTTTCTACCTTTGTTTTTTATTCTTTTTTTTCCTTATGTAAATATTGTTGTTTTCCCTTTTTTATGATCATTGAACACATTTTTTCGCACCTTAAATTCTTTTGATCCTTAAATTTGTTCAAATAACTTTTTGAATTCATGTCAAGTTTTGAAGCAATTTTTTTCCATCTCATTATTTTGATTGACATCATGTAAAAATGTTGATATTCTATCATTCATTAATTCATTAACATATATTATTGATGCACTTTCAGAGTCTTAACACAAGATATTGGGGCAAACTTTGTGATATTCAATATATTACATTGCAAATGATTATTAAATTTGAGGCATGTTCTTTAGTTCCACACATTGAGACAAAAGAATCATGTGAGAGCTCTTAGACAAGACTTTAGGATGATATTTGAAATTGAATTTATAAACATATCAATTCACACAAATTAAACAAAAAAACATTTAGTGCATTTTAGAATCAAAATGGTGCATGGATGAGCCATATGCTAACATGAATTCATAGGACTTATCACAACTTGAATTTGGCAGGAGTCCAATTAAGAACTTTCAACTTTATTTCAACTTTTAAAAACCATTTTGTTTGCCCTTTCTAGGAATTGATTGGACACTTCATTTGGGATTGCAACAACTATTCTCATTTAATTGGGCACCACCGAAACAATGTTAAAACTTTTGTTTATTAAATAACAAACTTCTTCAGACAAAATAGAAAAAAATCATTGTCTTTGAATGGAAAACTTTTAAACATGCTAGTGACACCCAAACTTGTTCAACTAAAAAAAAGAAGAAGTTACAAGCCTTGACAAAGCTCTTTGTCTTATTGTTAAAAACACCTTGGCTGACAACTTGTTTGTTGATATCTTATTCATTGTTGCAATTGTTGCCAAGACTACAAGTCAATTGGGGTTCCCCAGCACATGGATGAGGTTAACAAACAATTTTTAATCATGCTATTCATGCTAATGGTCTAGGTTGTATCCATACATGTTGAGTACCTATTTTTTTCTCAATAGATTCATATGGATTATAAGACTACATGTGATTAGGATTTTGAAGGTTTTTACTTTTATTTGACAATAAAATAGACAATATCAAATTCTTTTTCACTTGCAACATGTAAAATGTTACTATTCATTATGGACATTGACATACAATATACAATCCCCAAATGACAAAATTGAATTTTGGATTCAAATGATTGATTAGAACAAAATTGAAATTTCTTTGGAGAAATATTGAATTAACATCTGGGTTTGTTTTTCAAGGAAAATTTACATTAGATTTTAGTGGAGATTTCCCATATTAAAATTAAGAAAGCTTTTGTGATGCACATATTTCAACTCTTAACATATATAGTTCATTCATTCATTTTCCAAAACATGGACTTATGTTGATAACTTTTCATCAAGATTGGGTATTTGTTTGTGTATATGTTTCATTGATGTGAAAGTTATCTATAAAGTTACCTTGTCTTTGCACCCTAGTTCAAGCCTCTAATCCATGCTTCATCCACAATTTATTTGTAGCCATCAAGGGAGTGAGATTGGGTACCATTTCACAAAATTGGGTATGAATTTAAAAGATTTGTAGGACTTGTATGTGATAAGGTTTGATTGAATCAAATTATGAACAATGGTCAAGGTGTGCAACTAAATCAAATACAAAACTGGGGTTGAAATTCCCTTGAGAACCAATTTAGAGTGAGAAAACTAGTTTGGTCCCCTCTTTTCTTTTTCTTTTTTCATGTGTATTATTATTTCAATGTTCTTGACTTTTCATTTCGTCCCTAGTTTCAGTAAAATTGGGGCGGCCCCGGAGCCCTTGGCAGTTTGAGGTACTTTACATGAATAACTCTTGATCTTTACAAAATTTTCAACCTACATTTAAACCCAAGGCACGTGTAAGGTGCCTCCGTACATATGTAAGGTGCCATCACATACATACATACATACATACACCCTTGGATCTTATCCTTACACTAATATCCTCGACACTGCAGTCGAGTTGTGCATGACCTAGATGCAAGTTACATGCAGAGTGTTTGTCGGGTATAACAATCGACTTTTGGATGTACAACACGCCTCGTCCTGGCTTTGGGTACATTTGAAGAAACTTCATACCAGCCTGGTCCTTGTATTGGGTCCTCTTTAAAACTTTCATAAAGACTTAGCCTAGTTCTGGTATTGGGTCCTTTCTTAAAACTTTCATAAATATTAGCCTAGTTCTGGTATTGGGTCCAGGAATGATTTTTGGCTGGTATGAGGCAAGGAGAGAGAGAGAGAGAGAGAGAGACACACACACACACACACATTCAAATTGGTATAAATGTGATATCACCTCAGGTCCACACCATTGTTGTCCAATTCTTGGTTTCAAAAGGAACCTTTGCTTTCTCGATTTTAATTTTAATTTTTTTTTGGGTTCTGGTTAGCAGACTGATTTTTGGTACAAGATTGGTATTGCCTCAGATCATACTGACTTGGGCACGGTCCTTCTTTTCTTTAAAACCCGACACTTTCATCACTTACACAGGGTTGAACAAAATTATGTACCTAAATTCACAAAGTCATAATTGAAGAGATGTGAAAAAAACCAGAATTTTTCTCACTTTCAACTTGGAAGTGTTGGGATAGGTAAACCAACCAAGCAACCAACCAACCAGCCAAAGGAGAAGCCATATATGGCTTGCAGCACCATGCATGCTTCTCTCCCACACCTCTCTAAATGCCCCCCCATCATAATTCATTCGACATAACTTTACAGCAGATTGGTGGTGCCGCCCCTGTCCCTCCCTCCCTCCCCCCAATGATTTACATCATTGAATCTGCAAAATGGGTTTTGCTTAGATTCTTGGAATGAGGCAGATTGGTGCTGGTACTCCAATGATTTTCATCATTGAATCTGCAAAATGGGTTTTTGATAGATTTCAAGTAAGAGGGAGGGAAGAGGAGGAGGAAGAAGAGGAAGAAGAACAAGAAGAGAAGAGAAGGGGACTACTTGATGTTGTCCAATTGGCTTTTTGTCATTCCACCTGCAAAGTCGGTTGTAGGTAGATTGGAATTGGAAGATAAGGACAAAAAGGAAAGGAAAAAAGCTTGATGGAATTAAATAACATTCCGTGCAGCTAACATTTCACTAAAGTCCATAAAACTATAATTGCTAACAAGGCGTGAAAATGCATCATTCTAAGATGAAAAATAAAATTATGCATCCTTCTAAGAAGAAAAATAAAATTGTGCATCATTCTAAAAGTTTGTGCAATAAACTCTCTAAGTAACATTTGGAGATGCGATTTGGAAACGGCAATAAAAGCATATAAATTACTTGAAGAGAGTGTTGAGTCCATGTCTCCTGGAAAAAACTCAAAGAACCGCAGGTTTCAGGGTGGTTCTTTCATTAAGTTTTTTTTTAAAAAAAATATCAGGAAATTAGAGAGCTGGCCAGGTTTTGGGTTTTTCAGTTGGTTGTGATGCTCCCCACCATTGCAACAACAGAAAACACTCCATTTTTAACACATTAGATCCACATGAAGAATATTATGATATAATAATAATAATAATATCACATGTTAATAGAGTTTTCCTTAAAAGTCACCCTGTCTTCACCCTGTCTGTGAGCCTCCTTTTACCCCCAGACCCGTTCCTGAGTCAGGTCTGCCATGTAAGGAAATTTTATTAAATCTAGATATGAAATGTTGAAACTCAGCACAAGGTGCAAATGTAATTATAGCAGCTGTACAGGTAGGAGTAGTGAAAATATATGTAGCAGCAGTGGAGGCGCTCAGGAAAAAGGAAAGAGGGGGTGGGGTGTAAAGGTCTGGTCTATGATCTCCAGACCAGTTGGTTCTCAAAAAAACCAAACTGCCAGTTCTTTCCAGACACCCATCTGTTCTTTGCAAAATTCCAAAAACCCAAAACCCATCCTCATATGCGGTTGTCCATTACAAAATGTGTGAAGAGTCTGATCAGAAAACATAATATGACCTCCCATGTCAGGAGTTGGGAATCTTACAGATTTAAGGAGCCCTCCCAATACACTGGGAAATCTCTTACATGTCATTACATTTTCTATGAGCACCCAATACCGGTACCAGCGTGGTTTGGGTTGCAAGAAGAAAAAAAACCCCGGGTGATGCCAGGACCAAGCTGGTATGTTCAAAAGCCAACAACAGACCAACACTGGTCATGACCCATTTCCAAAAGTAAATGGGGAAGCTGAGTCATTATGTCAGCTAGTAGTACTCAAGAGACGGTAAGTAAAACAAAATTTCACTAGTACCCACATTCAAAGCTGCAACAAGCAAGCTGAAGGTAAGCTTCATTTCATTCTCAACTTGCTGCTGCATAAGCAAAGCATCTTAAGCCACACAGCTTAGAGCAGTCTACATACAGACTAATGGTTGGGCGCTCCTTTCCTACATCCTCAACATCTCCCTTTCATGCACATCACTGATGACTACTGAACTACTTGGACTGCAGTACGTTCCACTTCACCCAGAGAGGAAAATTTTATCAACGTGATTCCAGAGAGTAACTTCACAAAGAAAATGTAAAAGTAACCAAAACAAATCTTGTGTTGGTGCCAGCTAAACCCAAAACAAACAAAGACAAGAATGACTGCATTCATAACCTTGTTGTCACCTTATGAATACTCTGGTCGAAATGGAAGTCAAATCTCCACAATAGAGCGGAAAGAAGAACCAGAAAGGTAACAGAATAGAACCAGTAGTGGGGGTCTGGGGGTCTTTATCTAATAATAACAGGGCTGGAGTGTACTGAATAGTAACCTAGCTCCAAAGTGTTGAGGGTCATGATTTTAATCCAATTGTGTTCTAGACCAAGACCAATAATATTCACAAGATGGCGCAGTTTTTTTGCTTCTTCTTCTTCTTCTTCTTCATCTGCTTCGGGGGCTGCAGAACCACCTTGATAGCAGCATCAAAAACAGCTTTCACATTCTGCCAAGTTTCCAACCAAAAATACATTGACTCAGTCAGTGTGAACTCTTGTAAAAGATGAATTCTGTTCAGGTAGAATGAAGGACCACTTTCCCTTTTGCAGTCCATTAAGCAATCATCGCATTGACCCCCGAGAGTTCTGAACAAGTGTAAAAGTATTTTACCTGTTGTGTCTTTGAGCTGCATTCAATGTATGAGGCTGCCCCAATTGCCTTCCGGAGCTCCTCACCCTGCACTCGCATAATTTGCCACTGTCATGCTAGAAAACCGGCCGGACAAAACACTGTAAAAGGAGCTCATTTGATGTCCTGGCAAGTTAGGAAATGAAGTAGAAATCAAGGGGTACTCAAAACTCCACTGCCTGGAGCAATGTGAAAATTTTCCATTCAATGTTGAAAACAAAACCTAACTGCAGGCAAGCAAAAAACCCTCCAACCCACAAAAGGTGAAGATGTGCAACAGCCATGACTGTCTTTGGAAATTTACACAAAGAGTCCTGGGATACCTACTTGAGGAGTGCTAATCGGAGAAGTGCCTGGATGGTCAGCAAAGAATTGTTTGTCGTCTCGGAGATCTGCAAGTGTACAATCAAAGTTCACAATTATCTGGATCACATCCCACTATTGAAAACTCTGGACCAAAGTGACAGAAGTAATGCTGCAGAGAATTTGTTTAAAAAGAATATCTTCGAAAAGAAAAAGAAGCAGAATTCTCTTTGGCCCCCAAAAAAAAGGAAAGGCCTTTGGGGAGGGAGGTTAAGTACTAATAATCCAAAAGCCAAAACTGCCACCACCCATGTTCAACAACGGGAGGGAGACAGAGTGAATGAACATACCTAGCTTTGTTCCGACGAGGATGATAGGAACGGAAGGGGCATAGTGTCTTAGCTCTGGAATCCACTGCACCAATACCATGAATACAAGTCACAAAAGCACATTGAAGTCCATCATCACGGCATGAGGTTCATCATGTCTATAAGATCTTTGTTGTGGGGTACACTGCATTTGTAGCTTCAGACTGTTTTCTGTTTTGTTCCACAATGCTGCATTGTTCCATTTTCAGAAAGAATGTGCTATGCATGCACTACATACCTTCTTGGAGATGTTTTCATAACTCGCCTTACTGATGAGTGAGAATGCAAGGAGGAAAACATCCGCACCCCTGTAGCTCAAAGGTCGAAGTCTGTTGTAGTCTTCCTGACCTGGTCAAAAAAAAGGGAAAAAAAAAGCATCTCTCTAACACTCAATATAACCATCTGCGAAATGCCAATCCTATGAAAGCAGAGAAGAAACAAGACAAAATCCATCCATAGATCACAAAACTGCTGGATCCATCTGCTGTGGTGATTCAATGACAATGACCTAGCTTCATTGTAGCTAGCATTCAACAACACGGGAGGAGGGTTCTACACTGTGTATAAATGTGATCACAACAGCCCCCTAATGGAAAGAGACCCTTAGTTCTTAGTTCTTACCAGCCGTGTCCCAGAGTCCGAGATTGACTGTGTTGCCATCTACCACCACATTTGCACTGAAGTTGTCAAAAACAGTGGGCACATAGTCCTGGATCAAAACCCCCCACCAAGTAAAATTCCTCCTCTAGTACTCGCACATAAAATCATGGAGAACAAAACCATGGCCTTGGATGGATGGATAAATAGATGGGTAGTAGCCCCAGACACACTCACACATAACACACAAAAACAGAGCTTTCCCCTCCCCCACCCCCCAAACAAGTCACCAACCCTTGTAGCTGATTCCAAAAGTCACAACCCAAAACAAAGAACAAAAAAAAGACCCGAGAGGAAGAATAAGAAAGAGAAGAAACCCAGAAGACCCAATAAAAAAAACAAGAAAAAAAGAATAAGAAGAAGAAGAGAAGAAGAGAGCCAAAACACGTTGAAGAGGGGGTAGTAGAGAGGAGGGCAGAGAGAGAGAGGGTAGGGTAGTTTACAGTGGGAAATGTGTTGCTGGTATAGGAAATGAGCATGCAAGTCTTGCCAACAGCTCCATCACCGACTGTTACACACTTGATGAAGCGGGAAGTGCTCATGGCTACACTGCTGCTGCTGCTGCTG
>Ga0116229_10000833_pt1 | contig 45041 bp, 43 predicted proteins | sample S1TSphgellanicum_3_FD_87313 | JGI IMG/M metagenome (GOLD analysis project Ga0116229, IMG submission 87313) | Host-associated microbial communities from peat moss isolated from Minnesota, USA - S1T2_Fc - Sphagnum magellanicum MG | ecosystem: Host-associated > Plants > Peat moss > Unclassified... | reverse complement strand
CGTGAGCGTGGTCACGCAGCGTCCTGCTGCGCGCCCCGAGCATAGCCCGGTGCTCTCATGGGCGGCGACTCCGCCCGCCGCATCTGCGACGAATGCAACATCTCGTTTGAGAATGCCAACAGGGTGGCACTCTCAAACGAGACCACCGGTCGACGACGCTCACTTCTTGGAAAAACGCCGCCGTACGCTGCTGGTAACGCGCCGCTTCCGCTTCGCGATGCAGCCCTCGCTCTGCTCGTCGGCGGAGTCGCTCACCTCCTGATCGCTACCGTGGACAGAGAGCCGCGATTCGATTGCGGCTCTCTTTTCACTTCGATGGAGTCGTTGGATTGCGCGCAAGGGTACGGATGCACGCTAGGCGAGAACTAGCCCGGCGAGTGCCGCCGTGCAGCTCACTGAACACGCGCGACATCACGATCGCCATCAAGAGCGTTCCTAATCCAGCGGCGAGCGCATCGCCCGTGTCGTGCAAATCAAACGTGCCGACGCGAACGAGGAGCACGTAAGCGACGGCAATGTTGAACCAGCCCCAAAAAAGTTGACAGTCGACGACGAAAGCCCCTTACCCGGCGGCTTGGCAAACGGACTTTGGAAGGGCCGCCCATCACCCCGCTCACGAAGTGCGGAACCGCGCTGGCGAGAAATGCGCCGCCGAAAAAGTAGGAAACGTAGGTCGGTTATTGCTTCGGTGGCGGTACGTGCCCCCATTTCGCTAATGGCGCTGGGTGCTCGGTGCGGGTGTACCTAGTCGCGAGATATGGGCTCCGTCTTACGGTCGATGTAGCGATCGACGAAAGCGAAGACATGATTCAAGAGGGCCCGAGCGCTGGGCTCGCGCTCGTGCTCCGCTGTGCGGACTTGGGGTTCCGGGGGCGGAGGCATGGCTTGGCCGGAAGCGAGACGGTTGCGTAGGAAGATACCGTTTGTCGCAAGTTCCGTAAGGCGGCCGTCGCGTAGCGCAGCGATGCTCGCACGCGTGCTTTCTTCGATGATCCGGATTTGCGGTTCGAGTTCGGCTTCCGCGGCTGCCCGATCAACTGCCGCGACTTTGAAGTACGCCGCGAGCGTGTCCGGGAGATACCGATTGATCGTTTCGCGAAGCGTGAAGCTCGCCTCGCTCGTCACGTCATTTTCCGGCAAGGCTCGAAGCGCTTCCTCGATGCTGCCGGAGATTGTGGCGATGCGCTTGCGCATCGGTTCCGCGAGCAACCCACGGTCGTTTTCCGGTGCGACCCCAAGCAGTTTTTTCTTGACGTCTTGCGGGAGCGGCCGGCGCGACGCGCGACGCATCTCGTGAACGCGTTTGACCAGGGCCGCTGCATCAGCGCGAATGGCTTTGCGAATCGCCCGGCGATCGGATTTCCGCATCCCGTGCTCCATCTGGTCGTACAAACCAATTCGCTCCGTGATGGATCTGAGCGCACTCATCGTCTCTTCGAAGGTCACGAGCCAGAGATCGGGGCGATTCTGCCAAAGCAGCCGGGTCCGCAACTCGATGAGGGGATCCGAGAGGCGCGTCAGCTTGATATTCCGCAACACGTGCTTCCCGTAGCCGGCCCGCTCGTCAAGCAGGTAGACGTGCAGGTCCCGGGGACTCATCCGCATGGGGTCGCGCTCGCGCGCCGCGCGCAAAGGAAACACGTTCCGCGCGATCGCTAGAACGACGAGCACGAGACTCACGGCTTCGATGCCGCGTACCATGAGCTCCTCAGCGACCATTTGACCTGTGTCTACCCGCGATGCCTAGGAGCAGTTTCACGCGCCGGGCTGACGGCAGGCTTGGGAGCCGGATCCATCCGAACACCGGTCCCACGGTTCGCGGGTGCAAGGGGGAACACGCTTGGAACGTTAGGGACGCCGGCGGAGTAGGAGGTCGTGTCGACGCTCGGAACGCGGCTCAAGTCCCTCCCGATCCCTCCCCAGAAAGGTCATCTCTTTTTTATGGGCTGGTGCTCGGAATTGGGCTCGAGTCGCTACTCGTCGAGGTTCCCGGCTCCGAAACTGGGGTCGTCACCCCGTTCGGCCAGTATACGCAGCGCACGCTCGGGCCCGGCCTGAACGTCAAGCTCCCGTGGGAAGGAGTCGTCGTCGTGAACACGTCCGTGCAAGCGCTCAAGCAAGAAAAAAGCGATGCGTTCACGAGCGATAAGCAGCACGCGTATACCGACTACACCGTCAACTTCGCGATCCGGCCGGCGGCGGCGCCCGACGTGTTGCGCAACTATCAGGGCGATATCGAGGAGCGCATCATCGAGCCGCGCGTCGAGTTCTGGCTCAAGGATATCGAGCCGAAGTATTCGGCGACCGACCTGATCAACAACCGCGTCGGCGTGGCACAGGCCGCGCAGAAACATCTCGAAGATGACTTGCGCGATCGCGGCGTCGATGTCGTCGGCGTCTACATTACGAACATCAGCTTCGGGGATGCCTACCAACACGCATCCGAAGCGCTTGCTGCAGCACAGCAAGATCTGCAACACGAGCGCATCGAGTTGCAAATTCGCCAGGTGAAAGCCCAGCAGGTCATCGCCGACGCCCAGGGTCAGGCGAGCGCCAACAAATTGATCCGCGATTCGCTCCCGCGAACCCGCAGGAGGCCGACGCTATCGTGCGCCTGCGCCTCGTCAACCTGCTCGAAACGAAGTGGAACGGCACGATGCCGCAGTCGCTCGGCGGCGGGTCCCTTCTATCGGTTGGTGATACGGGGTCACCCGGAAAATAGGCGATGCGCCTTCTCCGTCGGTACTTTAGTGCCAGTCTGTTGGCACTCATTTCTGCTTCAATGAGGAGCCCGGAGGTGATATCCATGAGTGAGCCCGCCCCATTATCCGAGACCATTTTCGTCGCTCGCGCACTACCCGATGGCACGCAGGTCCTCATTCCTCGGACGTTGCGACCGCGGAGCTGCGTTCGGCTTGATGGCACGGAGAAGGTTATTTACGATTCACGTTCCGACGCAGCGCGCGGCTGCCCGAAGCACATGACGTATTACCGCTGCAATGCATGCGGTTCATGGCACCGCGCGACGAATCGGAAAAGAGCAACGCTTCGTGAAGCGTGGCCGCTGCACGCGGCCTGGGTGCGCAAGGCGGCGTGAGCGCGAATTGGTGTCACGTGGAGGCGGTTTTATGACGGATCCAAAGGCGCTCGCTACGCCGCATCCGACCGCGCACGGACTCACGAACGTCTTTTGGACCGACCTCGGGCGGCAGTTAGCCGACGCACGATCGCGCTAGCCGGGGGTCCCCGTACAACTGGGCGCTGCGCCCCTTGGCACGGGTTCGTCCGGGAGAATTGACGCTGCGCTGCTTATTGTCGAGCAGCCGCCCCCCTTGCGATTACATCTTTCGATCTATATAATGATAATTATATAGAGGTGGAAAATGCTTTCGTTTAAGGTGACGACGGTCGGCGCTTCTTCGGGCTTTATCCTTACGAAGGAAGCGATGGCGACGCTAAAGATCAAAAAGGGCGACACCGTTTTTCTCACGGAGGCACCGGATGGGGGCTATCGCCTCACGCCCTATAATCCGGATTTCGAGCGACAGATGACGCTCGCCGAAGACATCATGCACGACGACCGCGAGATTCTGCGCGCACTCTCCAAGTGACGCAGTGGCGGTGGATCGCCGCTGATGTGATGTATGCGATTCACGATCGCCAGATCGCGGAGCATGGCGGTCTCGATGGCGTTCGTGATCTCGGCGCCATCGAGTCCGCGCTCGCGCGGCCGCAAAATCTCGCCTCCTACGGCGAACCAGATGCCGCAGCGCTTGCCGCTTCGTATGCGTTTGGCTTTGCGCGCAATCACGGTTTTGCTGACGGTAACAAACGAACGGCTTGGGTTCTCGCTCGACTCTTCCTCGCCGACAACGGTTACCGGCTACGATTCGATCCGATCGATGCGATCGGAACGATCGAGTCACTCGCGGCCGGAACGCTCAGCGAAGAAGAGCTCGCGACATGGTTTCGCACCGGTCTTGAGTCATAAGCGGAGACTAAAGAGAACAGCGGCCCAACGACTTCATTTGCGGCCGCTTTGGGGCAGGGGTGGAACCGCGGCATGGCGCACTTTGCCGCTCACATTTCGGTGGCCCGTGAGCAACAACCATGTCGTACGATCGACCCGTAAATGACGAAGACATACGCGGAGGTTTCGCCTCGCTGCATCAGGCGATGGTAACCGGCTTCGGCCAGATGCAAGGCCAGATCAATTCGCTACGCATGGATATGCAAACGCAGTTTCACGACGTGCGAAACGATATCGCTCGGCTGGAGCACCGGATGTTGCGCCGTTTCGATGAAGTTGATGCGCGGCTAGACAACCATGAGGTACGGATCACCGCCCTCGAAGCGCGGCCTTAGGAGAATTCGTCGGCTCGTCTGCCGTCGTCGCGAAAAAGAAAACGCCCGATCCCTTGCGGGACGGGCGATTGGACTCTGGTGGAGATGAGGAGACTCGAACTCCTGACCCCTTACATGTGCGGCAGGTGCTCGCCGCAGCGGGCATTTACGAACAATACGGCGCAATGCCGCGCATCGTCGCCGAGCGTGAAGCGATGCGTTCATCGCTCCTGGTTCGGGTTCCGGCGGCGCGACATGGCTTGTCACGCGCTGAGCACAAGTTCGTCTCACCCTCGCGCGCGCCGATCCTCGTCACGATCGCGCGTACGGCGCAGCTGACGAGTTTCTAGCGATCGATGAGCCAGTCCGAACTCATATTGGCGCTCACGCTCACGTTCGGCGCTCTTGCAAGCGCGTGGATCGCGAGGATAGGCTCTGCGAAAACGCTATCAACTCGCGCGTTCGTTCTTGCTGTACCCGCTGCGACGATCGTTGCGATGTTCGCGATGTTCGGAGGCGATGTGCGCGTAAATTTCACACCGAGCATGCCGCTCGGCATCTACCGATTGGAGCCACTGCCCGGCGGTGTCGAGCGCGGGATGTTCGTCGCGGTGTGTGCCCCGACCGACATCGCCGAACTGGGCCGGGATCGCGGCTACCTCGCCAGAGGACCATGCCCTGGCGACACCGAGCCGCTACTGAAAGTCGTCGCCGGCGTCCCCGGCGACGAGGTCACGGTCTCGACGCGGGGCGTGGCCGTCAATAGGTGCGTTCTGCCGAATAGCGCACCGCTCGCGTTCGACCGATCTGATCGCCCGCTCAAGGCATTGCCTTTGGGGCGCTATCATCTCGGGCCGAACCAACTCTGGCTGTACGCCGACAATCCACGAAGCTGGGATTCCCGCTATTGGGGCCCGGCGGCCGCGGCGAGTAGCTTGGCCAGGGCGGTTCCATTGCTCGTCCTCCCTTCGTTCCGCTCTACGAGCGGGGAGCCGGACTGCGGTGCGGCGCGCTTCGCTGGCCCCGCATCCTCGCCCGGCTAACTGGCGCGGGAATCGAACGTCAGTTCGGGCAACTAGGTGTGCCGGGAGCTTTTCCAGACTATGCGTGTTGCTGATCTGACTCTGCGTGAAAACCCAAGCGATCGTCGCACGATCGATAGCCTTCTCGTATTCGGCTGGTTTGCGGACTGGCAGCGGCCGATCTATGACCTAGCCTCCGACGTGCGAGTCTCCGTGCGTAACGATCCAAGACCTGCGATCCGCTTTGGAGCACAGGCGCCGCGCATGGCCTCGAACAGTCCATACGAGGTGAGGTACGGAAAGACCGAATCTGAATTGCGCGGTCTCGCGACAGCGTTGATCACCGCCGGCTTCGTACCGCGGCGCATCGCGGTTGGCGACGCACCAGATTCTCTTGTGAGCTTTGACGATGGCGACGTGTGGGTGGAGTTCGCTGAAGTGGTCGACGCGCCATCAGCTCGGTATACGAACATGATGCATGACCTTAGCCGTGACGTCAAAGACGATGTCGATGCTGACGCAACGGTTAGCTCAGCTGTTCGAGGACACCACCTGGAGTTTCGTATCGCGGAGTGCCCTACAAAGTCCGAAGTCCGTGCCGTCCGGGAAGAGTTGGTAGCATTTCTCCGATCGGGAAGCCATGCCGCTGTTCCGGAGCGTACGTTGACGTCTTTGCATGAACCAATGTTGCGACGGATGGGAACGTCGTTGTATCGCGCAGACTGGGCTCATTATGAAGATGGAAGCCCGCACATTCTTCACATCCAATCAGCTGCGCACTCGTTCTCTCCATTGGCGCTCGCGCCTGTAGCCTATCGTCGTCTGGAGCGGAAGCGACGCACTGCCTTAAAATACAGCGTTCAACCCATTTGGTTAGTGCTGGGCGTCACCGACCTTCGTGGCGTCTGGGATGCGAGCGTGGACCTGATGTCCAAGAGTTGTCCGCCAATCGATCCGTTCTCGCGAGTCATTCTGTGCGACGGACCGCGCGCGATCATTTGGAGTGCTGGCGTAGTTGCTGTCCGCGACGTTCGCCTGTCGGGCTCCGAGCGAGATTTAAGGGGCGTCAACTGGGTTGTCAAAATGTAACCTTTATGGTAACATTTTGACCGTGCCCCAAAGCCACCTGGACGCCCTCTTGGAACTCGCGGCCGAGAATGAAGGCCTCGTGACGACTCGGTCCGCGGCCGAAGCCGGCATCAGCCGGCGGACCCTGGCCGGTATGGTCGAACGCGGTCGGCTGGAGCGCCTTTCGCGCGGCGTCTATCGACTCGTTCACTCGAACCGGGATGCGCTCTCCCCGTATCGTGAAGCGATCCTCTGGGTCCAGTCACATCGAGGCCCGCGCGTGGCTCTTTCCCATGAGACGGCCCTTGCGGTCCTTGGGCTTACCGATGCGAACCCGTCGACGATCCAGCTCACGGTTCCGCCGCATGCTCGGCTCCGTCGCAGTGCGCCTGCGCGGATCGCGATCCATCGCGCGATTCTCGACAGCAGCGATGTCATTGAACACGAGGGTCTGCCCGTCACATCCGTCCCACGAACGGTCCTCGATCTCGCGCGAAGCGGCAACTTGCGTTTTGCTGCTGACGCCGTTGTGCAAGCGCGCCGCGAAGGCTTTATTACTGAAATCGAAAGTCGCCGGCTAACCAAGGAATTGAAAAACCTACATGGCGCGTGAGCGGCTTGACAAGGCCCTTTACCGAGTTGCGAGAGAGACTGACGTCGACGAACTCCGGCTGCGCCGTTGGGTCTCGTTCCTCGCGCTATGCGGCGTGCTCCAACGAGCGATCGACGAAGGCGTCATTACTGACTACCATCTCAAAGGCGGTGCGGCACTTGAACTGCGATTCGCCGATCGTGCCCGCACTACAAAGGATATGGACGTTGGTTTGCCCGGCAATACTCGCCGCGACCGGTTTGCGGCCCTTGAGCGCGCAGCCGCGCTAGGATTCGATGAATTCACCTTCCGCGTGAAAGTTCCACGTGACCTAGAACTTGTCGATACCGTGCGCGTTGATGTCGCAATCACCTACCGCGGGCGCGGGTTTCAAACGATACAGATTGATCTCGGTCCCGCTGATGAACCGACGGTAGATCTTGTTGCGCCGACGATCAGAGGCGTTGCTGAACTCGGTATTCCGGTCACGTCGCCAGTCCGCTGTATCACGCTGGATGTTCAGGTTGCTCAGAAGCTACACGCGTGCACAAATCCTCGAGTCGTCGAAGGCGAGAACCGCGCGAGAGACATCCTTGACGTCGTTTTTCTCGACATGCTCGGTCAGCTCGATCCGAAAGCAGTCCAGTCCGCCTGCATTCGCGTCTTTGAACAGCGTGCGGAGCATGCATGGCCGCCATCGATCGACATCCCGCCGGCGTGGAGAGTCGAGCTAGCATCTCTCGCTGCTGAGCAGGCCCTCCCATTTGCTACGGGCGACGAGGTCGTCGCCGCGTTTATGAACATCTACGAGAGAATTGTTGGGGCATGAGTCCGGAACTTTCACGCGGCAGCACCCAGCTCGTGTTTCAATACGGATCAAACATGGACCGAGCGCGCTTGAACAGCTCGGATCGCTTAGACGGTGCAGCCGAATTGCGAGGCTTGGCGGAGACGATCGATGGTTATGACCTTGTGTTCAACGTATGGAGTTCGGGCCAACAATGCGCCGTCGCGAACCTAGTCAAAGGCTCTCATACGATTTATGGTGTGCTGTACGAAATCCCTGACTTTCGCGTATTGCGCACGCTGAAGCAGGGGCCAAAGACGCTCGATGAAATCGAGGGCGAGGGTCAAACGTACGAACGAACCTCCATTGGCGTCAAATTTGGGGGGAAGCGGACGGAAGCGCTGACTTACCTCGGGAAGCAGCCGAGCTTCACGGACCGCGGGACGACCAACAAGTATGCGCACCACATCATCAAGGGACTCGAAGAACTCGACGCCCCGGCGCCGTACGTCGACTACGTTAAGAACTGCATCGCGGAGAGCCTGACCCGTGCCAACTAGCGTTCTCTAAAGCCCAGTTCGTCGGGACGAAAGATTGCGCTCGTTGACGCAACTACCGCGTCGAGGAGATAATTGGAAGTGCAACGCTACGCTCGACTTTTACTCGCAATATAATGCGGGTGAAATACGGGCCGGCGGCAGGGCCCTTACGTGGGGTCTTTTCTTTTTCTCTACGCTTTGGTACGACCATGGAACAGATCAGAAGCGCCGACCATATCAGCGTCATTCGTGACGAATTCATCGAGCCTCGATCGGCGAAGATTGAACCCGCGTCAGTCCAACGGATCGATCGTGCATTGGCCGCGGCCGCGAATAACCTTGACGAAGCTCGCCAGGCTTTGGAAGTGCTCTGCGTACCTCTCCCTGACTCTACCAGCGAAGTTGTAAGGTCGCTGCCCATACTCTTGACGGTGCGAGAGACATGCAAGTTGCTGGGCTACCATAAGACGAAAGTGTACGATCTCATGAAGCGCGGCTTGCTCCCTTATGTCGTCGAGACGAAGACCGGCCATCGCCGTATCGAGTACCGTGCGGTCCAGCAGCTTGTGAAAAGACTCCGCAGCGGTCGTCTTGAACGGAGAGCTTCATAATGGGGAAGCGCGCGGACGGCGAGGGCAGCATCTGCCGGCGCAACAACGGCACGTTTGAAGCGAAGCTTACGCTTAAGGCTCCCGACGGATCGGTCGTTCGCAAGTCCTTCTACGGAAAGACACGCAACGCTGTAGCCGACTTGATGCGTGAGTACCGAGATCAACATGGCACGACGCTTCAATCGAAGAGCGACATGACGCTCTCGGCGTACCTGACCGCTTGGCTCGACGCGCTTGTCGTTCGGCCGAACACCTACAAGCTCCGCAAGCATCTCATTAACAAGCACATCGTTCCGCATATCGGCGCGCGATCGCTCGTCGAGCTCACATCGGATGACATTCGGTTTCTGGTGCGCCGTTGGAAGGATGACGCTGTCGGCGCGACCACGCAGCGAACGGCGCTGGTTACGCTATCAAGTGCGCTAAACGTGGCGCTTCGCGAAGAGAAGATCGGCCGTAATCCATGTAGCACGGTCCCGACACCGAAGCCGAAGCGCCCGGAAGTGCTCGTGCTCGACGGCCAGCAGGTAATGCAACTGCTCGGCGCCGCCCGTGACGTGCAGGAGCGCGCGCTCTTTGCGCTCGCGATCACCACGGGGATGCGGCAAGGTGAGATCTTCGCGTTGTCTTGGGCCGACTTGGACTTCGTCGCCGGAACGGTCTCCGTCCGCGCGACGCTCACCGAAGACCTCGACGGCAAGCTCGTACGTTCCGAACCGAAGACCACGAAGTCACGGCGCGTGATCTATCTTCCGGCGCTGGCCCTCAAGGCGCTCCGTGCGCACCAGGCGGAACGCCAGGCCGAACAGGGCTTCGTGTTCACGTCGGCCGACGGCGCGCCGTTGCGCAAGAGCAACTTCATCCGGCGCGTGTTCAAGCCGCTGCTCAGACAGGCGGAGCTGCCGGACGTCACGTTCCATAGCCTGCGTCACACCGCGAACTCGCTGCTCATCGAAGCGGGCGAAGACCCGCTCGCGATCGCCGGCAGTTTGGGGCACGCGGATACGCGGATGATGTTCGAGCGGTACGGCCATCTGTTCAATCATACCGGGCGCCGCGTTGCGCAGACGGCGGACCAAATCTTCGCGGCCCTCGAACCCAGTTGTCGTAACATTGTCGTAAATGCGGCGGATCGCTTCGGAAAGCCGCGCCAAAGAAAAACCCGCAAACCCTTACGGGATGCGGGTTTTGACGTGGTGGAGATGAGGAGACTCGAACTCCTGACCCCTTACATGCGAAGCAAGTGCTCTACCAACTGAGCTACATCCCCATGGGCCGACCGCGATTATACGGAAACGCGCGGGCGCTGTCAAAAGGAAGCCGGAATGATGCGCTTTCCTGCCTTCCTCCTCGCGGCACTCGTGCTTGCGGGCTGCGTCGGCCCTACAGGAACGACCTCCAAAGGGGTCCAGGTCCTGGCCTCTACGACGACGCTCGCTTCCCTGGCCGAGGGCGTTGTCGGCGACCCGTCCCGGGTCCATAGCCTCGTGCCGGTCGGTGTCTCGCCCGAAGACTACCAGCCGGCGCCCCAGGATATCGAGGCCGTCCACGATGCGAACGTCTTGCTCGAGAACGGGGCGAATCTCGAGACCTGGCTCGATTCGACGATCGAGAACGCGAGCAACCCGCATCTCATCCGCATCGTGCTCAGCGACGGGCTGCCGGTGCGCGACGGGAATCCGCACCTCTGGATGGACCCCGTGTTCGCGCGGGCCTACGTGCGCAAGATCCGCGATGCGATGGTCCGCGCCGATCCCTCGCACTCGGCGACCTATCTCGCGAACGCCGCCGCCTACGACGACCGGCTTGCCGCGTTGATCGCGCGTACGCGGAAGAAGATCGCTACGATTCCGCCCGCCCAGCGCGTCATGATCGTTTTTCACAACGCGTTCAACTACTACGATGCGCGGTTCGGCCTCGCGACCTTGGGCGTCGTGGAGATCAATCCCGGTGCCGATCCAAGCCCGCAACACTTGGCGCAGATCGTCAGCCTCGCGCGCTCGCATCATGTCCGCGCGGTGTTCGCCGAGCCCGAGTACAGCCCCAAACTGATCGCCGCTCTCGCCGAGAGCGCCGGCATAAAAACCGTCTCCGACCTCTACGATGATTCGATAGGCACCGATCCGAAGGTCGACAATTACATCGGGATGATCGATTACGATACCGATACCATCGTGAGGGCGCTCAAATAACGGTTCTCGAGATCCGCGATCTCGTCGTGCGCTACGAGCGTGTTACCGCGCTCGACGGCGTGACGCTCTCGCTCGAAGCGGGCACGGCCCTCGGCATCGTCGGACCGAACGGCAGCGGAAAATCGACGCTGCTCAAGACGATCGCGGGCCTCGTCGCGCCGACCTCCGGAACCGTTCGCGTCTTCGGGAAGGCGCCGCGCCAGCTGCGCGCCGGCACGATCGGCTACGTGCCGCAGATCGAAGACGTCGATTGGAGTTTTCCGGCCAACGTGCGCGACGTCGTCGCGATGGGGCGCTTTCCGCGCATCCCGCCGTTCGTGCCGTTTCGTAGCGTCGATCGCGAAGCGGTCGCGCGCGCGATCGCCGTGCTCGACCTGACGGACCTCGCCGACCGGCACATATCGCAGCTCTCCGGCGGCCAACAGCAGCGCGCGTTTCTGGCGCGTGCGATTGCCCAAGAGCCGGAACTCTTGCTGCTCGACGAGCCGACGACCGGCGTCGATGCGGCGACGGAAGAGAAACTGCGCGTCGTCGTGCGCGAACTCGTCGCCGACGGCATGCCCGTGATCATGACCACGCACGATCTCGATCGCGCGGCGGAGTGGTTCGACCGGCTGGCGGTCGTCGACCGCAAAATTCTCGCCGACGGGAAACCCGATGAGGTGCTCGAGTCGGGCGCGTATGCCGGGCTGCGCGAACATACGCACATCCACGGTCATGCGCGCACCGAGGATCGTGCCCCGTGATGGATTCGTTACTCGCACCCTTCGCTTACGAGTTCATGCAGCGCGCGTTCGTCGCGGCGCTGATCGTCGGGTTGCTCTGCTCCGTGATGGGTACCTACGTCGTCTTGCGCAAGCTCTCGTTCATCGGCGACGGGATCGCGCACGCCTCGTTTGCCGGGATCGTGATCGCGTATCTACGCGGGGTGAACTATACGATCGGAGCGGCGGTCGTGGCCGTGATTACCGCGCTCGGCATCGGGTTCGTGCACCGGCGCGCGAAAGTGTCGCTCGACACTGCGATCGGCGTGCTCTTCACCGGTGCGTTCGCGCTCGGCGTGTTCCTGATGAGCCGCTCGACGCGCACGACCGTCGATCTGCAGAGCTTTCTCTTCGGCGACATCCTGGGCGTCACGCGGACCGATCTTGCGATCATCGTCGCGCTCGCGCTTGTGGTCGCGGTCGTCGTGGCGGCGCTGTGGCGACCGCTGCTCTTCACGTCGTTCGATCCGACCGTGGCGGAAGCCGCCGGGATCCGCGCGCCGCTCGTCGACGACATCTTGCTCGTACTGCTCGCGCTCACGATCATCATCTCGCTGCAATCGGTCGGGATCGTGCTCGTCGCCGCGCTGCTCGTCACGCCAGCGGCGGCTGCCGCGCAGCTGACGCGCCGTTTCGTCCCGATGATGCTGCTCTCGGCACTCCTGGGCGTCGTCTCGTCGGTCGGCGGGCTCTACCTCTCGTACTCGCTGCGCGCGTCGAGCGGCGCAACGATCGTGCTGCTCGCGACCATGCTGTTCTTCGTCGCGCTCGCTATCGGATCAAGGCGGCGACGGCCGCGTTCTCTTTGAGCGATCCGAGTCCGGTCACCGCATCGAATCCGCTGCGCACGCTGCAGCCCGCCGGCTGCACCCCGGGACAGCCGTTGACGGCCTTGGGCGTGGGCGGCACGATTCCGCGATAGCCTTTCGGCAACCGGTTGCGTAGCGGCCGCAACGTGTTGTCGATGTAGCCGCGATCGTTTTCGCGCGAGACGTCGCGAAATGCCGTCGGCGCGATTTTCGCGAGCGCGTAGAGATCGGCCACGGTCAAGAGCCGCTTCGGCGCCGGCACCAGCGAATTGATCGCCGCCAGTTCCGCCGCGACGATCGACGCGCTCTCGCTCGTGCCGCCGATCCCGCCCATGCCGTAGCCGTGCCAGAAGATGCGCAGATGACCGCCCGCATCGGCGGACACGTCCGGCACGATCCGGTTCTTCACGAACGCGGGCGAGAATTCGAACGAACTCGCCGCGTCTTGCCAGGCCGGTCGCGGTTCGGTCGAGATACCGCCGCCGGTCGCGTGATCGCCGTCGTTCCACGGCGCCTCATCCGCCACGCCGTCGCGATCGCCGACTTGCGTGCCGCCGGCGCAGATGACGTAGGTCGACACGCAAGGATACGCGACGCCCGGCGGATCGAGATCGGTGAACCGGTAGCCGAACGCGCCGTCGTCGCCGGAGGGAACGACGAGCGGGATCCCGCGCACGACGGCTTCGAGCATCGGAATCGACGGCGGCCCGTAATTGGCCGCGATCGAACCCGGCGTCGGACCGACGGCGAACGGGAACACGATCTCGGTCGGCGCGTCGTTCGCGCCGAGCGCTCGCGCCAGCGCGAGCGTGCCGTCGTTGCCGGGCGTGCAGACGTCATCGTATTGCAACACGATCGTTGCAAGCGGCGCCATCGTGAGCGCGGTGTCGGCGTCGAGGCCCGCCTCCTGTCCGCGATCGTCGCGGCCGCAATCGACCGACGGCGATTTGAACGCGTACGATTCCTCGATCACGTGCGCCATCGTCGCGCCGGGCGGCGCACCCTCGCCGGAGAGAAACGCCGCAACGTCTTTCGGATCGAAGTGATCGCTCGCGTCTTCGATGAGCGTGATGCGCTGGTTGAAACCGCCGTCGGGCACGGCATCGAGGTGTTCGCGAAAGGCGACCGGCGTGTACCAATTGCCGCGGAAGAGGGTGAACGTCGGTCGCTGCACGTCGTCGGCAAGGCGCGGCGTCGTCGCGACGAGCGTACCATGGACGTCGCGCACGCCGGCGAGCGGAACGGTGAGCGGGCCTGCCGGCGCAATCGCCGTGCGCCCCGGAGCCGCGTAGGCGATGAAATGCGTTCCGAACGCGCGGCTTGCCGCCGCCACGCTCATGATCCCGCCGGCAACCAGACGATCCGGCGCGATGAAGATGTCGCTTGCGCCCGCGCGCTGGAAGAACGTCTTGAGCGCAAGGCCGTCGCGTTCGTCGCGCCCGAAGCGCTGCATGAGGTCGCTCGGCGAGAGAACCTGGCGATGCTGGGGATTTGCTGGGTCGATCATCGCCGCGGCCAGCGCATCGAGATCGGCGCGCGGCTTGAGCTCGATGACGACGCGCAGTTCCTCGTCGGCTTTCGCGGTCCCGATCGGGTGCATCCCCGCAAGCAGCCCCGCCGGCACGGTGACTTGCGTGCTCGCCGCTTCGGCCGTGCCGCCGAACGCGAGGGTGAGGAGCGCGAGCGCGAGAAAATGCCGGACCATCGAACGCAGACGGGACATGAGCCCGGTCTTCGCGTCGAATAGGTTGAAACGATGCAACGCCACGCATTTTTGCGAGCCCTGATCGCGACGGTCGGCGTGACCGAACTCTTGCACCTTCCGCCTGCGCTGGCGGCGGGGATCGATGAGTATGCGCTCGGCGAACAGACCTTCGCGCAGCTGCGCGACGACGGCGACATGCTCTTCGATTCAACCTACTACGAGCATCTCAACGAGATCGGCTCGGTGATCGCGGAGGCCGCGCGCCCGCGCTACGAGTATCCGATTCGCTTCTACATCGTCCGCGGCGATTCGGCGAACGCGTTCTCCGTGCCGGGCGGGAATATCTACGTGAACGAACCGCTGCTCAAACTTGCGAAGAATCGCGACGAACTCGCGGGCGTGCTCGCGCACGAAACGGGTCACATGGTGCTGCATCACGTTGCGAAACGCATCGCCAACGAAAAAGTGGCGAACGGTGTGGGCACGGCCGCGCAAGTGCTTGGCAGCATCTTCGGCGGCGGACTCGGGGGCGCGGCCGCCGGCTATCTGAGTTCCCTCGGGGCGGCAAAGCAAGACGCGAGTCTCTCGCAGCACATCGAAGCGCAAGCGGATGAAGAAGGCGCGCGCATCATGGCCGCAACCAAACAATACAATCCGTACGGGTTGATCTGGTTCTTTCAGGTCATGACCGCGACGTACGGACCCGGCCAGAAAAATTGGCTCATGGATCACCCGGTGGATGCCGCGCGAATCGACGACTTGAAAAATCTCTTCACGAACAATCCGAAGATCTTCGGCATGTGGAAAGACACGGAGCAGGGCGACCAAGTCTACTGGTAGCGTCGTGTATGGTTACGTCTGCGAGGTGGCGTGAGCGCGAAGATAGCCTAACGTCTGCCGGTCGATCGCGCCGTCGTCGCGGCAACGGTTTTCGAGATTCTCGATGTGCATGAACGCGGTGAGCGCGCGCGCCGCGCGTTCGTCGCGTCATCGGCCAGCAGCGCATCGAGCGCTTCTTGCGGCGATTTGCCTTCGGCAAGCACTGCGAGCCCGCGCGGGCCGAAGGTCGTGTTACCGAACGCTTGCGTTGCCACCGCGCCGACACCCGCGCGAACGAACGGCACCGCTGCCCCGACGCTCAGGAACTTCGACTGCACGGCGACGCCGATCTCGCCCGCTACGCGATCGACGGCGAAGATAGAAAAGGCCGGACGGTTAGTCGGCGCTTTTGATCACGGCAAAGGCGCCGCCGGTCGGGCGGAGGTAGCCGCCGTCGACGAGCGCGTCGAGCACTTCATCGGTAACGGCACGCTCGTTTTTGTTCGGCATCCCGGCCCAGCGCATCGCGACCTCATTCGGATCGAGCAACGCGCCCGGCACGAGTAAACCGCGGACGAACTCCTCGCGGAGTTTGAGCCGCTCCATGCGGTTGCGCACCGGCGCAAGCGCCGCCGCTACACCCGTCGGTGCTGGTCCCGTGACCGGTACCTGTGCGCGTGCCGGCTCCGCGGTCGCCGCGGGAGCGACGGCCGGTTTTTCAGGGATCAGCAAGATCGGCGGCGGATCCATCCCGCCGACGAGTCCCGGCGCGCGCGCCAGCACCAGTTCGGTGATCCCCGGAAACGCTTGTGCGAGCGCAACCGCGAACGCTTGCCACGGTACGACGTTGAGGTTTGCCGGCCGCCGCGCGACGGCATCGAGAATCGCTTGCGCGACGCGCTTGGGCGAGGTGAGAAAGCGCGCGGGCGCACCGGGCATCCCGGCCCGCTGCATGAACGGCGTATCGACGGCGCCCGGATCGACGTACGTTACGCCGATACCGAGTGGGTGCAATTCGCGGCGCAGAATCGCGGTCGCGGAACGCGTTGCCGCTTTCGCGGGCGGATACGCGCCGAGGCCGCCGACGGGAACGCGCGCAACGCCGGATCCGAGCATGAACACGCAACCGCGCACGTCGCGCAGCGCGGCAAGGGCTTCGCGCACCAGCGCGAGCGGGCCGACCACGTGCGTTCCGAACTGGCGCTCGAGTTCGGCGTTGGATTGGATGCTGATGTTGCCGGCCGAGACGAACCCGGCGTTGTTCACCAGCACGTCAAGCGTTGAGAATTGCGCAAGCACACGTGCGATAAGACCACGCGCGTTGCCCGGGTCGCTGATGTCGACCGCTTCCACCGAAACGGTACCGCCCGCGCCGGTGATTTCGGCGGCGAGCGCGTCGAGCGCGTCGCGCTTGCGGCCGATTGCGTAGACGGCGTAGCCGGCGCGCGCGGCCAGCAGGGCAAGCTCGCGGCCGATCCCCGATGATGCGCCGGTGATCAGCATCGTCTTCACGCCGAGTATTCCCGGTAGCGCGCGTACGCATCGCCGGTCGTGCGCGGCAACCCCGCATAGTACGCTGGTTCGAACATCACGGGGTCCGCGCTTTCGCGAACGGTGCGGGCTTCCTTCGCAACGATCGAAAGCATTCGCGCCACGGGCTTGGGCGAACCGTCGGCACGGATGATGCCGAACGAGCGTTCGTGCGGCGCGCGATCGAACGGCGGCTCGTCTTTGAGCGCGGCGTCGTAATCGGCCCAGCACCACCAATACGCGCCGAGCCGGCCGTCGGCGTGCAAGCGATCGATCACGGCGCGACCGTAGGACGCCATCTCGTCTTCGGTCAGGCAGGCGTACGCGGCGTGTGTCGCATCGTCGACGGGCGGCAGCGGCGGATCGTCCGGCAGCGGGACGCGGTCGTACGGCGAGATGCGTCCGGGCGGACACGTCGGATTGCCGAACTCGCTGAAGAGGACGGGTTTGCGCGCGAACGACGCCGTGAGCTGTGCGAGAAACGGAACGACTTCTGCATCGAGACGATCGCGCGCGAAATCGCTATACACCGAGTAGCCGTGCATCGTTGCGAACGCCCACGGCTCGGCGATCGACGACGGCCGGATGTTCCGATCGCGCGTGAGATCCTCGCCGTGCAATCCGCCCGTCACGGGCAGACCCGAGAAGCGCTCGAGATCGTCGGTAAGATATTTGCTCCATTCGGCGGCTTCACGCGACGATGCGGGTTCGGCGACGTTGCTGAATTCGTTGCCCAGATCCCACGCGACGACGGCGGGATGCTCGCGCAGCGCGCGGCCGACTTCGCGCGCTTGCAGCCGCTGCGCGGCGAGCAACATGCCGGTGTAGGTATTCGCTGCACCGTACGGCGATTCGCCGGCTTCGGTGATCGTGCGAAAGCGTCCGGCCGGAACCGACGGATCGAGCGCCCACGACGGCAGCCAGTTCACGCCGCTCATGTGGCCGCAGAAGAGTGTCGGCATCGCGCGCAAACCGCGTTCGCCGATCGCATCGGTCACGCGGGTAAGGCGGTGCAGCATCGCCGTATCGACGCGGTTCGGCTCCGGTTGGAAATCAGACCAACGTAAGAAGAAGCGAACCGCGTCGAGCCCCAGGCCGGCGATGCGTTGGAGATCTTCCGTGATCTCGCCGAGATCGAAGCGTTCCCACATCGCCATCGCCGTGCGGCGCGGCCAATAATTGATCCCGAGGCTGAATCGCACCGCTACTCGTACCGCGAGGGCGCTCGCGCGATCCTCCCGAAGGCGACGAGAGAATGACCGAACAGCCGCTCGTCGGGATCATCATGGGCTCGACAACCGATCTCGAAACGATGCGCGCCGCGGCGACGACCTTGCAAGAGCTCGGCGTCGCGTTCGAGCTCAAGGTCGTCTCCGCGCACCGGACGCCCGATCTCATGTTTCGCTATGCCGCCGAGGCCGCCGGACGCGGCCTCAAGGTGATCATCGCCGGCGCCGGCGGTGCCGCGCACCTGCCGGGGATGGTTGCGACCAAGACCGCGCTGCCCGTCATCGGCGTGCCGGTTGAATCGAAGGCGCTCAAGGGGCTGGACTCGCTGCTCTCGATCGTGCAGATGCCCGCCGGTGTCCCCGTCGCGACGATGGCGATCGGCAACGCCGCCAACGCCGCGCTCTACGCGGCCCGCATCCTCGCGCTCGGTGACGCCGCGCTCGCGCAGCGGCTGCACGAGCGCACCGAGCGGATCGCGCGCGAGGTCGAGGCAACCGTCCTGTGATCCGCACGATCGGGATTCTGGGCGGCGGTCAGCTCGGCCGGATGCTCACCCTCGAAGCGAAGCGCATGGGCTACCGTGTCGTGACGCTCGAGCCGTCGACCGATTCGCCCGCCGGACAGATCGCCGACGAACAGCTCGTCGCGGCCTACGACGATCTGCGCTTCATCGGTGAGCTCGGCGCACGCAGCGATGTCGTCACCTACGAATTCGAAAACATTCCGCTCGCTTCGGTGCAGGCGCTCGAAGCGGATCGGCGCCTCGTGCGGCCGAGCAGCGCCGTGCTGCGCATCACGCAGGAGCGTTTGCTCGAAAAACAATTCGTTCGCGATTGCGGCGTCGCCACCGCGGAGTTCGCCCCCGTTCGCTCCGCGGAAGAACTCGATGCCGCAATTGCGCGCATCGGATTCCCGGCCGTGCTCAAGACGACGATGGGCGGCTACGACGGCAAGGGGCAGTGGCTGGTGCGCGATCGCGACGCGGCGCTGGCCGCGCTCTCGGAGGCGCGCGGCAGGGCGCTGATCTACGAGCAGTTCGTGCCGTTCGACAAAGAACTATCGATCATTTGCGCGCGCAACGCGCGCGGCGAGATCGTCACGTTCCCGGTCGCGGAGAACCAGCATGACCGCGGTGTGCTCGCGACCTCGATCGTCCCGGCCCGCGTTTCCGACGAGATCGCGCAGCAGGTACGCGAATCTGCCGAGACGATCGCACGTGCGCTCGATATCGTCGGCGCGTTCGCCATCGAGTTCTTTCTCGCCGGCGATCGGATTCTGGTGAACGAGATCGCGCCGCGCGTTCACAATACCGGGCATTACTCGCTCGAAGCGACGACGATCTCGCAATACGAAGCGCACGTGCGCGCGATCTGCGATCTGCCGCTCGTGCCGCCGCGGATGTTGGCGGCGGCGATCGTGATGGTCAACATCTTGGGCGCGGGAGAGGGCGATGATCTCGACGGCACGGCCGATCTCTTGCGCGATCCCGACGTCACGCTGCATATCTACGGCAAGGCGCACGCCGCGCTACGCCGCAAGATGGGCCATTTCACCGTGCTCGGCGCCACGCCCGACGAGGCGCTCTCGAAGGCCGAACGCGGCCGCGCGCTCTTACGCTGGATCGACAACCGCGCGATGACGTCGCGTTGAGGGATCCCGAGGAGCTCGAGCAGCGGAGCACGCGCGCCTGGCTGCGGATCGATCTGCTCATCGCCATCTCGGCCCTCCTGATCAGCGCGCTCACCGCCGCGACGAGTCTCTACCAGACGCACGTGATCGCCGATCAGCTCAGTTCCTCGGTGTGGCCCTACTTGGGATTCACGACGAACCGCACGGGAAACAGCGAGCTCTCGGTCGCGGTCGAGAACGATGGGTTAGGACCAGCGATCATCCGCACCGTCGAACTGACCGTCGACGACAAACCCGTCCGCGACCTTGGGGCCTTTTTACACATCGCAAAGGGAAGCGCCAATCTCACGAAGGTGGAGGGCGAATTCGGAAGCCTCAGCCCCGGTGAAGTTGTCCGCCCTGGGGATTCGCGCCGACTGATGGATGTCAAGAACGTCACGCTCGTCCCGTTGATCGTCAAAGTCTTGCCGCATTCGCGGCTCCAGGTGTGTTATTGTTCGCTGCTCGAGCAATGCTGGACGATTCGCTCGGACGCGCCGACCGATTATCCCGAGAAAACCGGTCGCTGCGCAAGACCGGGGCCAAACGAACTGCAACTCGGAGACCTCTCGACCTCGTAGGATAAGCGAACGATTTAGGGCACGCGCACGACGATCTTGCCCTGACGTCCGGCGCCCGTCTTGCGTTCGAACGCGGCGAGGAAGTCGTCGAAGGCGATCGTCGTCTCGATGTTCGTCGCGAGCTCGTTGCGTGCGACCAGGCCGGCCAGGAAGCCGAGATCGCCGCTGACCGGATGCTTCTCCGCTTCGTGGAAGAGGACGAATCCGTACAGTCGCGCGCCGCCGGTGAGATAGAACGCGTTGTTTGCGAACGTCGTCTCGCCCGAGGCGGACTGGCCGAAGTGCACGACGATGCCGTCCGGCGCGAGCGACGTGAGCGCGGTCGCGAGCGCGGCGCCGCCGAGCGACTCGAGCACGACGTCGAACGGCGCATGATCGCGCAGCGCCGACGGTTCGCCGATCACGACCGCGTGCGCGCCCGCCGCGCGCAACTGCGCCTCGGCGTCGGAACGTCGCGCGCTCGCGGTGACGCGCGCGCCGTCGCGCGCGGCGAGCTGGATCGCAAAGAGTCCGGCCCCGCCCGTGCCCGGTGAGATCAAGGCGTGTTTTCCGGCGAGCGGCGCGCCGTGCCGTAGCGCGCGCAGCGCCGTCAGTCCCGCAACCGGTAGCGTCGATGCATCCTCGAACGAGATGTCGTCGGGGAGCGCGGCAATATATCCGTCGGGCGCCGCCACATATTCCGCCCACGCACCCTGATCCGGCATCAGTCCAACGACGCGTTCGCCCGTCCGCGGCCCGCGTGCGACGGTTCCGGCGAAATCCCATCCCAGCGGATCGCCGGGCGCGCGCGCCGGCGCGCGGCGCACTTCGCCGGCGTTGAGGGAGATCGCGTGCACGCGCACCAGTGTCGCGGCGCCGTGCGGTTCGGGAATGGGAACGGTCGCAAACGCAAGCGGCCGGGTCGCATCGCCCGTCGCGCGCAGCGCGCGCATCGTGGAACTCATGCCGCACGACTATGCCGTGCAAGCCGGGACGTCCCCCGCCCATCCGGGAAAGGCGCACGCCGGACAGCCTCCTGAGCCGCCGCGTGTCATCCTGAGCCGCCGCGTGTCATCCTGAGCCGCCAGCGTGTCATCCTGAGCTGCCAGCGTGTCATCCTGAGGCTCTCGAAGGATGGGCATGCGATAATCGGCTTTCCGGCACGCCCATGCTTCGAGAGCCTCAGCATGACACGTGTGGCACTATGACATTGGAGCGTTGGGGCGCGGGGGCAGATCGGTGAACGCCATTGGCCGATCCCACCAATCATGTTGTCTCCAGGCAAGCTCTTCCGCGTTGGGCGAGGACGGCAGTTTACGTTCAAGCGCCATCGCGTACGCGGCGAGATAACGATCCACCATGCGCTCCGTCGAGAACGTCGTCTCCACATGCGTGCGGCACGCGGCGCGATCGAGCGCGGCGAGGCGCGGGACGGCGGCTACGGCCTCATCGACCGTATCGCACAAGAAACCGGTGGAACCATCCACGACGATCTCCGGCAGCGATCCCATGCGCGCGCCGAGTACCGGCGTGCCGCAGGCCATTGCCTCCACGAGCACGAGGCCGAAGCGCTCGGGCCGCGTCGTCATGTGCACGAGCGCGAGCGCGCCGCCGAGCAGGTCGTTCCGTGCCGTGCCCTTTACGTGTCCGAGGAATTGCACCGCGTCGCCGTCGATGTGCGGCGCGATCAGCTCGTCGAAATAGGCGGTGTCTTGCGGGATTGCCGCGAGTTTGATCCGCACCCCGGCGCGTTTGGCGATCTCGATCGCGAGGTGCGCGCCTTTTTCGGGATGGAAGCGGCCGAGGAAGACGAGATACTCACCCGGCCGATCCACGAACGTCCAGTCGCTCGGATCGATTCCGTTATACGTCGTCGCGAGATAGTCGAGTCCGGGATCGCGGTCGGCATCGCTGATCGAACAATAGAAGCTGCGCGACGCTCCGGCATAGTACGCGCCGAGAATCGGCGGTGACGAAAAACCGTGGATCGTCGTCACCATCGGCGGCGCGCTCGTCGCGAGCGCATAGGTGAGCGGCTTCCAGTCGAAATTGTTGTGGATCAGATCGAAGTCGCGCGCGCGCGCGAAGAGCGAGCCGATGTGCAGCGCGGTCGCGACCTCGCCGTTCTGTGCACGGTCCTCTTCGAGCCCGACCGGAACGACGGAGGCGAGCCGGCCCGGCGATCGTGAGTTGCCGGTTGCGAAGAGCGTGACGTCGAGTCCGCGCGCGTGCATCCCGCACGCGATGTTCGAGGCGATTTGCTCCCACGGACCGTAGCCCGGCGGCGGCGTCGGCCACGAGATCGGCGCGAGGATCGCGAGGCGCGCGCCGCGCAGCGCGGCGGTCACCCGCCCACGAGCGCGCCGTGCTTCACGACCGCGGCCGGCGCGCGCAGCGCGCGCGTATCCGTTTCGAGATCGCCTGTGAGCAGGAGAAGATCCGCGGGGCGCCCCGCTGCGATCACGCCGGCATCGACGCCAAGCAGTTCGCCTGCCGTCTGCGTCGCGGCATGGAGTGCGGCGTTCGGCGACATGCCGAGCGCCGTGTGCATCAACTCGACTTCGTACGCGTAGGCGTCGTGACCGTTATACGGTGTGCCGGCGTCAGAACCGCCGGCGATCGTCACGCCCGCACGATAGGCCTTCCCGATGTTCGTCATCGCCGCAGCATGCAGTTCGGTCGCCTTGCGTACGACGAAGTCCGGCTGCGTGCCGTCCGCGGCGTGCTCGAAGATGCACTGCACGGCCGCCAGCGTCGGTACGAGCGCGACCTTGCGATCGAGGAAGAGTTGGATCGCTTCATCATCGAGCAGATGCCCGTGTTCGATCGAGTTCACACCGGCGCGCAGCGCGTTCTTGATCCCCGCGGTACCGATCGCGTGCGCGGCGACGCGCATCTGATGCGTGTTTGCCTCGACGATCGCCGCGCGCATCTCTTCCTCGGTCAGCTGTTCGATGCCGGGGACGGCACCTTTGGTAAGCACGCCGCCGGTCGCGATCAACTTGATGCAGTCCGCGCCTGCGCGGCGCTGCTCGCGCACGGCCTTGCGCGCGTCCCACGGCCCGTCGGTCTCGCGGCCGATGAAATACCCGTGGCCGCCGGTCATGCACAGCGCGCGCCCCGCGGCGAGGATCGTCGGACCGGGATGTTCGCCGCGCGCGATCGCGTCGCGCAGTTCGATCGCATTGCTCTCGGCGCCGCCGAGATCGCGGACCGTCGTCACGCCGGCGAAGAGCGCCTTGCGAGCGTTCTCTGCGGCGGCCAGCGTGAGTTGAATCTTGGTCTTCAAGATGAAGACCGAGGCGGTGTTCGGTTCACCGGAGGATTCGAGGTGCACGTGCGCGTTGATGAGGCCCGGCGTCACGGCTTCCGCATCGAGCACCCGCTCGGCACGCACCTCCGGCGAACGCGGCTCGATTGCCGTGATACGCGTGCCGGTGACGCGGATCGTCACATCCCGCCGCGGCGGCGCGCCGGTTCCGTCGTAGAGTAGCCGGCAGTGGATCGCGAGGCTCGTTTCCGTCACGGCGCGCCGTTCCACGCGGCCCGTGGTAAGGCCGCTTACCGTCGCCGCGCGGCCCCCTGTGCTAGTCTGTGTCCATGGCCGATCCCGCCGCCCCCGACATCGCCCTCGCGACCGAGCGCAACAAAGTCTGGTACCTCCAGCAAAACCGGCTGTTCTCGAACGCCGTCGACGGAAGCTTGGAAGCCAACGCCCACCTCTTCAAAATCGTCACCTATCCGCGCAAGACGGCGATCTTCGATCAAGGCGATCCGACGCGTCTGATCTACTTCCTCAAGCGTGGCAACGTTCGGCTTGCGCGCCTCACCGAGGACGGCCGCGAGGTCACGGTCGCGATCCTCGGTCCGGGCGATCTCTTCGGCGAAGAGACGCTCTTCGAACCCGGCCCGCGCTCGACGGTCGCGATCGCGCTCGACGACGTTCTCGTCTGCATGGTGCGCGCCGAAGATCTCTTCGCGATGATCTCTTCCGATCCGTCGCTCGCGCTCAACGTTGCGCGCATCTTGAGCGATCGCGTCGGTGCGCTCGAAACGACGATGGAAGATCTCGCGTATGCGAAGGTCGGCGAGCGGTTGATGCATCTCTTCCGGCGACTCGCCGACGAACACGGCGCGCGCGAATCGCGCGGCACGCGCCTCACGATCCGGCTCACCCACGCCGACCTCGCCTCGCTCGTCGGGAGCACGCGCGAAACGGTCTCGGCCGAGATCGCCATCCTTACCCGGAGCGGCCGCATCATCGCCGACGGGCGCACCATCATCTTGCCTGACGCTGAAAGGCAACCCGTATGAAATCTCTCATCATCGCCGCCGCGCTCCTCGGCCTCGGGGTCGTCCCCGCGGCCGCCATCGGCCCGGCCACGAGTCTCGCTCCCGTGCTCGGCGCACACGACTGGATCAACGGCCGCGCTACCGCCGCTGAGACCGGCGGCAAGGTCGTCATCGTCGACATCTTCACCTTCGATTGCATCAACTGCAAGCACGTCACCCCGGAGTTGCAAAAACTGCATGCATCGGTACCGCCGTCGGAGCTCGCGATCGTCGGCGTTCACGCACCGGAAACGCCCTACGAACGCGAACGCCCGAACGTCGTCGCGGAACTCGCCCGTCAGGGCGTCGTCTGGCCGGTGGCCGTCGACAACAGCTTCGCGATCTGGAACGCCTACGGCACGACCGCCTGGCCGACGCAACTGATCTTCGACAAGCACGGCAAGTTGCGCAAAACCGTTGTCGGCGAAGGCTACGACAGCGATATCGAGTCGACGGTCAAGGCGCTCATCGCCGAATAGTAGGACCGGAGGCCTTTCGACGAAGACTCGCCCCCCGGTTGAACGCGACGAATGGCCAAAAAAAAGAGCACCGCCTGGCCAGCGCTGCTCTTCCTGCGGGGGAATCGAGGGCTACTTCGTCGCGGCCGGAGTCGGCGCCATCGCGCCGCCCTTCATGGAGCTGTGGCCCATCATGGCGTGGGGGGCCGGCGTCGGCTTCATGGCGCTGCCTTTCATGGAACTATGGCCCATCATGGCGTGGGGGGCCGGCGTTGCCTTCATCGCAGAGTGCATTGCGGAATGCGACATGGCGGCGGGGGTGGGGGAGCTCTGCGCGAGCGCCGACCCGGTGAGCGCGCTACACATGAGCGCGATGGAGAGGAGGGTACGCATTGAGGGATCCTTTCAAGCATCGAATGAGAGCGGGAGCGGAGGCTCCCACTCCGACGCTAGCACGCGCGGGCGGATGGTGCCGTAAGGATTCCTACAGAACGGCGCCTCAGGGCGCGACGGCCTCGAGGGCGTGATAGGCGCGCGAGTTGATTCGGCCCGTCAGGATGCCGGCGATGAACCGGGTCGCGCGGCGCACCGCGTCCAGGTCGACGCCGGTTTCGATGCCCATCCCATGCAGCAGATAGAGCAGGTCTTCGGTCGCGACGTTGCCGGTCGCGCCGGGAGCGAACGGGCAGCCGCCGAGGCCGCCGGCCGACGAATCGAAGAGCACGATCCCGGCGTGCAGCGCCGCGACCGTATTGGCCAGCGCCGTGCCGCGCGTGTCGTGAAAATGAAGGCCGACCCGTTCGAGCGGGACCGCCTTGGCGTCGAGCGCGGCGACGATGTCGTACACTTGGTTCGGGGTCCCGACGCCGATGGTATCGGCGATCGAAAGCTCGTCGGCGCCGATGTCGAGTAACCGCTGCGCAACCGTGACGACGGCGTCGACGGAGATCGCGCCGGTAAACGGACAACCAAACGCGGTCGAGATCGACGCGCGCACCCAGATGCCGTGCGCCTTGGCGCGCGCGATCACGCGTGCGAAGGTGGCGACCGATTCGTCGATCGACATTCCGATGTTGCGCTGCGCGAAGGCATCCGACGCCGCGGTGAAGACCGCGATCGATTCCAGCCCCGCGGCGAGTGCGCGGTCGAGCCCCCGATCGTTCGGCACCAGCGCGATCCGGCGGCCCCGCGAGGGACCGATGCCCGCATACACGCTTTCCGCATCGGCGAGCTGCGGAACGGCTTTTGGATTGACGAACGAGGTCACTTCGATCTCGGGGAAGCCGGCCGCCATCAGCAGATCGATGTAGCGGATTTTGTCCGCGGTGGGCATCGGCGTGCGTTCGTTTTGCAAGCCGTCGCGCGGTCCGACCTCGCAGACGGTGACGTGCGACGGGACGGAGCGATTGCTCATTCGATAATCTCCCCGCGGAAAAAGCGATCCGCGATCGACACCTCTCGCGGCCACAAGCGGTCGTCTTGCCGGAAACCGCGCGCGAGGAACGCCAGCGGATCGAAGATGGCACCGAGGTTGAGATGGTTCGCCATCTTGTCCTCGAGATACACGCACGGCACGTGGCCTTCGAGCGTCGCCGAATCGACCAGCACGACGCCATCGGATTCCGAGGCATATTTCGGCACCGCGCCGACGATGTGCAAGAGCCGCGTCTGCGCGGGCGCGACGATCGGCGCCCGGTCGAGCACCCAGCGCTTCACGCCGCGCTGCCGGATCGGCATCCAATGCCCCGACGTGCCGTTGAGCCAGGTCATGAACGGCGACGCGACGTCGATGTCTTCGATCAAGTGATCGGGGACGCCGAACGCCCGGAGCGTCGAGGCGACGTAGTTCGAGACCAGCCCGCCGTTCGGCGTCGCAACTTGCACGATCGCGGCCACTTCGTTCGCGCGCTCCGGATATTGGCGCACGAAACCGCGCGCGATGATCCCTCCGGCGCTGTAACCGAAGATCATCACCGGTTCGCGCATCGCGAGCGAATCGACGAAGTGCGCGAACCGTTCGATCCGCTCGTGGAGCGGATCCGTGCCTTCGGGGAAGATCGCGCACTCGTAGCCGAGCGCCTCGAATCCGGGCAGGCCGTGGCGTCCGCTGCGGAACGGCTCCATCCAGCGCGGCTCTTCGTGCCAGCCCGGGATGAGGATCAGCTTCACGCGCCGATCACGACCAGGGTCACACCACCCGTTACGAGATCGCCTTGCGCGACACGCACATCGTTGATCGTGCCGGCGAGCGGCGCTTCGATGCGGTGTTCCATCTTCATCGCTTCCAACACCACGAGCAGCGTGCGTGCCGCGACGGTTTCGCCGGTGCGCACGTTCACGCTGACGATCTTGCCGGGCATCGGCGAGGTCACGGTCCCCGAAGCGGTCGCCGACGCGGCATGATGTTCGGGATCCGGGTCGGGCGGCGCGGCGAGCCGCAGCGCGTACGTTCGGCCGGCGAGCGCGAGCCGGCCGCCGGCGTCGTCGAGTGCGAACGTTCCGTGCACCGTGCGCGCGTCGAGGCGTGCCTCGATCGTGCCGTCGCGCGTGGCGATCGTCATGCTGCCGTCCACGTCCCCGCTGAGGGCCCAGCCCTCGCGCGTGCGATCCGCGGATGCGCGGATACGTTCGCCGTCGAGCGTGAAGTCGAGCGGGATACCGATCCCCGCGGCGCGCCAGCCGCGTTCGCCCGCCAGCAGCGCCGCCGCGGCGAGCACACGCGCATCGTCGGGAACGCCCGTCTCCACGTGCAAGAACGGCGCGCGTTCGTCGAGGAATCGCGTCGTCGTTGCGCCGCGCGCGTACGCGTCGTCCGCGGCGATCGCGCGCAGCAGGCCGAGGTTCGTGGTGACGCCGTCGACGACGGTGCCGGCGAGCGCGCCGCGCAGGCGCGCGATCGCGGCGCTGCGGTCGCCGCCCCAGACGATGATCTTCGCGATCATCGAATCGTAGTAGACGGAGATCTCGCTGCCGTCGCGGACGCCGGTGTCGACGCGGACGCCGGGTTCCTGCGGTACGGAGAAGCGGTCGATGCGTCCGATCGACGGCAGGTAGTCGCGTGCCGGGTCTTCGGCGTTGAGACGCGCTTCGATCGCCCAACCGCGCGGCACGAGCGTCTCTTGACGCAGCGCCGTCGGCTCGCCGCTCGCGATCCGCAGCTGTTCGTGAACGAGATCGACGCCGAAGACGAGCTCGGTCACCGGGTGCTCGACTTGCAAACGCGCGTTCATCTCGAGAAAGTAGAACGCTCCGTCATCATCGAGCATGAACTCCGCGGTGCCCGCGTTCGTGTAGCCGACGGAGCGCGCCGCAGCGACCGCGGCGGCGCCCATCCGCGCGCGCAGCGCCGGATCGAGCGCGACCGAGGGCGCCTCTTCGATCACTTTCTGGTGTTTGCGCTGGATCGAACACTCGCGCTCGCCGAGATAGAGCGTCGTGCCGTGCGCATCGGCGAGGATCTGGAACTCGATGTGGCGCGGGTTGCGCAGATAGCGTTCGAGCAGCACGGCATCGTCGCCGAACGAGGCCAGCGCCTCGCGCTTCGCCGAGGCGAGCGCTTCATCAAACGTGGCAAGATCGTCGACGACGCGCATGCCGCGGCCGCCGCCGCCCGCGCTGGCTTTGATCAGCAGCGGCGTGCCGATGGCGTGCGCTTCGGCGCGCAAGCGCTCGAGCGACCCGTCGTCGCCGTCGTAGCCGGGCACCACCGGCACGCCCGCTTCGCGAACGCGCCGCTTGGCCTCGATCTTGCTGCCCATCGCGGCGATCGCCGCGGGCGAGGGGCCGACGAAGATCAACCCCGCATCGATGACCGCTTGCGCGAACGGTGCGCGTTCGGAGAGAAATCCGTATCCCGGATGGATCGCATCCGCGCCGAGCGTCCTCGCCGCAGCGATGATCGCGGCGGCATCGAGATAGGATTCACTCGCCGGCGGCGGCCCGATGCGCACATCGCCGTCGAGCAGCGTGCGGAAGAGCGCGTCGGCGTCCGCATCGGAATAGACGCCGACCGGCGAGATGCCGAGCTCGCGCGCGGCGCGCGCGATCCGAACCGCGATCTCGCCGCGGTTTGCGATCAGCAGCCGGCGAATCACGACTCGGTCCAGCCGGCCGGGCGGCGTTCGAGAAACGCGCGCAACCCTTCTTGCCCCTCGGGCGACGTCCGCTGCTTTGCAATGGCGCGCGCCGTGAGTGCGCGCGAGTCGTCGTAGCTCACGTCGCGGACGTCTTCGATGATGCGCTTGGCGGCCGCGACCGCGTGCGGTCCGGCCGTCTTGAACTCGGCGACGATCGCGCTCACGCGCGCGTCGATCGCATCCTCCGCGACGATCTCGTGAACGAGACCGATGCGCTGCGCCCGCACGGCGTCGAACCGCTCGCCGGTGAGGAAAAGGGCCCGGGCGTTCGAGACGCCGATCTTCGCGATGACGAACGGCGAAATGACGGCGGGGAGAATGCCGAGTTTGGTCTCGGTGAATCCAAAGATCGTTTCCGGCGTTGAAAGAACGATGTCGGAGATCGCGCAGAGTCCCGCCCCGCCGCCCAGCGCCGCGCCGTGGACGCGCGCGATGACCGGTTTCGGGCAGCGATCGATCGCCCGGTACATCGTCGACATCCGCTCGGCGTCGCGGACGTTCTCGTCTTCGCCGAGGTCGAGCGAGGCACGCATCCAATTCACGTCGGCTCCGCCGCTGAACGCCTTTCCCGCACCGGCGAGGACGATCGTGCGGACGCTCTCGTCGCGGCCTAACGCATCGAATGCGGCGTTGAGTTCGGCGATCAGCTCGGCGTTGAAGGCGTTCCGCACGGCGGGGCGATTGAGCGTGACGTACGCGGTCGAGCCGGAACGCTCCACGCGCAAGATGGGTTCGGACACGCCGGGCCATTCCGTAAGCGGGCTTACCGGCCCCGCTAGGGCGCGTGGGGTAGAATGAAGGGGATGAAGGACGAGGTCGTCTACCGCCACTCGCTCGCTGCCCGGATCACGCATTGGTTCTGGTTTCTCGCGATCCTGGTGCTGGTGATGAGCGGCCTGCAGATCTTCAACGCGTCGCCGCAACTCGACGCATCCGACAAGAGCGATCCGGCGCGGCGCGTCCTCTCGATCGACGCGCACCGCGATCCGACCTCAGGGTTCGGCATCGGCACGACGACGATCGCCGGCCATACGTTCACGACGACGGATTGGCTGGGCTACACGGACGACGGATCGGGCGGCCGCGCACCGCGCGCGTTTCCGGGCTACCTGACCCTGCCCGGACCACAGGATCTCGCCGGCGGCCGGCACTGGCATTTCTTTTTCGGCTGGGTGCTCACGCTCTCGCTCGTCGTCTACATCGTGGCGGGCGCGATCCGTAAGGATTTGCGTGAATTGATCGTGCGGCCGAGCGACTTTCCGAAGCTGCTGCCGATGCAGCTCTACTATCTGAGGTTGCGCAAGCACCCGCCGCCGCACGGCAAATACAACCCGTTGCAGAAGCTCACGTACACGGTCGTGCTCTTCGGGTTCATCCCGCTCTTGATCCTGACGGGCCTTGCGCTCTCGCCGGGGATCGATTCGATCGCGCAACCGCTGACTCAACTGCTCGGTGGGCGGCAGTTCGCGCGACTCTGGCACTTCGCCCTGATGTGCATCATCATCGCGTACTTCTTCGTGCACATGGCCCTCATCGTCATCAACGGGCCGTTCAACGAAATCCGTTCGATGATTACCGGCTGGTACAAGCTGCGCGAAGACGATGGAGTGGGCGTATGAAACGCAGGCTCTTCGTGGCCTCGTCGCTTGCTGCGCTCGGTTTGACGGGCTGCGGCCCGATCAAGGCCGGGCTGAGCGATCCGAACGGTCCGGTCTACAAATTGCTCGGCACCGCGCAAGGGCTCAACCTCGCCGTCATCGGCACGCATGGTATGGCTCGCGAATATACGGATGCTGACATCGACCGGGATTTCCGGCTCGAGAGCCTCGATACGCCCTCCGATGCGACCTACGCAGCGCTGCGCAAAGACGATTTCCGTTCGTACGTGATGCCCGTGGATGGCCTCGTCGATCGGCCGCAGACGTTCACCCTCGCGCATTTGCGCGCGATCCCGCAGCGCACGCAGATCACGCGCCACGATTGCGTCGAGGGCTGGAGCCAGATCGGCAAGTGGAGCGGCGTCCCGCTCGCCACGATCCTCGCGATGGTGCAGCCGAAGCCCGAAGCGCGCTACGTCATCTTCTCGTGCTTCGATAAAGACGAGAGCGGCACGCAATTCTACGGCTCCATCGATTTGCACCAAGCCGCACACCCGCAATCCCTGCTCTCGCTCGACCTCAACGACAAGCCGCTCGACCCGGACCACGGCGCCCCGGTGCGCCTCAAAGTGCCGATCCAGCTGGGCTACAAGAGCAGCAAGTGGGTCCGCAAGATCACGCTCGCCTCAACGTTCAAGAACCTCGGCGGCGGCAACGGCGGCTACTGGGAAGACAACGGCTACGCCTGGTACGCGGGAATTTGATTCAATAATCGTCACGAATGCGATCCCCGTTCCCTCTCCAGATGGGGACGGTGGTGCGGAAACGACGTAAGCTAGTCCCGAACCACGCAGCCGCACCAGCGGTTCGATGAGGGATGCATCGGTGATGTATGCGGCCTCGAGACGGGATTGGATGATTACGAAACGTGCGATCGGACGCGCCGTGAGACAGGCGCGACGACCTTAGTATTCACGACCAGTAGTGGTCATCACCACGTCGCTGCGCGCACAGCAGAAACCTGGGACGAGAATGCCAGTACTGCACCCGCTGATTAACCGATCTCTACCCCGCGTCTTGTTTCTCGATCTGGCTTGATCGCAGGATGGTATACCTGTCGCTAAGCGCGTTTCCGATAATTGATATGCAAAGGATGCCGATCAACAGCATAACGCCGGCAATCGTCTTCCCCGCGTATGTTACAGGGTGATTCGATGCTAGTCCCACCGTGAGTGAGTATGAAAGCATCAATAAGAGGGCTTCGAAGAAGTTGTGGATCTGCGCATGCTTATCGTGGCCCTCTATGGCATAGAATAAGGTGGCTGCTACTGGCACGATTAGGGGATATACAAGGAGAATTGTAAACGGGTTTCCTTTTATGCGCGCCATCTTGTCAATCAAGTGCAGCATCCGCACTGCGCTAACGATCAGCCTAATTATGCGCGCCAATGTGACGAAGCCGAGGGCAGGGATGATCGTCAATACTGAAACGGCATCGACCATTAGTAATGGATAAAAGTACCAAAATTTGCGACTGGTGAATTTGAGGCGGAGATATATCTCGATCATAATTCCAATTGCGATCAGGTATTCTACTCCATAGGTGAGTCCGTTGGATGGCAATCCAAGGAGACCATCGTTCCACGCTGCGAATAATATGAAAAGGTAGGATTGAACAAGCGTGATAACGTCGACCCAGAAGTTGTCTGGACTCTTGAGTCCCTCGACGACGCGCTTATTGATGACCCACCTGTTCCGTGAGACTCGTTTGTCGAGGCTTCGGAAGCCCGTCGATCAGGACTCGTGAGAGGATCGCAGCGCGTGCATCGCCGGTTCTAAATTGAATCGGTCGATGATTGCTGATCTCATACCGTGCGCCATCGAAATAGGGCGTGATCTTCAGTATGCGGCTCCAGGTAAATGACTGGCTTGTCGTCGATCCGACGAAGATTAGGTGCTTGTTCGTAAGGTAAAGGTTGCCAGAATCTTCTTTCGTCATCTTCAACAACTTTTCTCGAGGAAGTCGATATGATGTTCCCAGCCGAACTCCCGGCGCTATCCGAAAAGAAAATCCTACGCTATTCGAACCGGTATCGACGTTCTGCATCATCGCGAACGTGCAGCGCTCTGCGAAATAGCAATGTTCACCATCTGCGAGATTTATTGGAGCTGGCACCGTCTTTAGTCCCGTGGTTGAAATCTCTGCGAGGATATCATCAGCAATTACCTTGACAGCCTCGTCGCGTTGCTTTCTTGCCGCAACGCTCACTTTGTTCGATAGGATCGCTCCCAGTACGAAGAGTGCTATAACCAATGTGCCGATTGCGGTGCCGCGGATTGAGTCTGCTGTACTCAAGTGTATTTGCTCTGGCTCGTCGGGCGTGGCCTTATGCGTCAACCGTTGTCGATTTATCTCTCGAGTTCTCTCGTCTTGAACGACTTGGCGTATCGTATATTGGCCGGGACGCTGATGTTGATGGCCAATGTGTAAGAGCCCCATATGGTAAAGCCGTCGTTGTTCTGAAGAGAATATGCCGACGAGTCGAGACGCCTCGTTTTCGTCCAAGATTGCCTTGTGTTTCCAATCAGACGTGATGGGGCCACCAGATGCCTTGGCGTCTTCCTGAACAAGAAAAATCAAGAGGGATCCGAGTATTATAGTGATCCGAATGAGGACTGTATTCACTTGATTGCCTCCACCGTGTCGCGAAGCATAGGGAGTCAGTTCGAATTGGCTCGAGCCCCGAAAATAGAAGTTACTGTTATAGACCGAGCGCTAGGGAATCGGCGCGGGGGTCAGCGCCGCCTGAGAGGGTACCGCGGTCGTGGTCGAGCGCAATTGCGTGTGCGTGGCCCATCCCGTTGTCATAAGGACCGAGGGGAACTATTTTGTGACCCTTGCTTTCTAGGCTCTGTAGCACGGTTGAATCGAAACGTGATTCGACGATCACCGCTTCGCTCGGCTCGATATCGGGGCGTTCGGTGAGGGTGTGGCGGCCGTAGATCCAGCGCGGTTGATCGACCGCGGCTTGGATGTTGAAACCGCGATCGTAGTGGTGGTGCAGCACTTGTAGCTGAATCTGTGGTTGGCCGTCGCCGCCCATGTTGCCGAACACGAGCTCGGGCTTGCCGTTGCGTAAGAACATCGGCGGGGAGAGTGTGTGCAGGGGACGTTTTCCGCCGGCGTATACATTGGCGTGTCCGGGCACTGTGGAGAAGTACGCGCCGCGATTCTGTAGGAAGACGCCCGTGCCTTCGGCGAGCAGGCCGGAGCCGAAGTTCATGTAGAGGCTCTCGATCAGCGAGACAGCCATGCCGTTTTCATCGACCACACACAAGAAGATCGTGCCGCCGCCGGCCGGCATGAACTCCGCCGCGCCTACGCGTTCGGGATCGATCTCCGCGCGCAGTTTGGCGAGGTACTCGGGGCGCAGAATGTCGTCGAGGTGCGCGTCACCGAATGCCGGATCGCAGAACGACGCATCGCGAATCTCGAGCGTCCGTTTCATCGCCTCGATGCCGAGATGATGCCAGAGCGGCTCGTCCGCGCCGCGATCGCCTTCGAGCATGCCGCAGCCCATCAGGAGACATGCGCCTTGCGAATTGGGCGGATGCGCGAGCAGTTCGCCGCCGTTCCATGCCATCCGCACGGGCTCGGTGGCGTGTGTGCGGTGCGAGGCCAGATCGTCGAGCGTCATCCGATTGCCGCCGGTGTTGAGTGTCGCCACGATGGCGGCCGCGGTTTGGCCGGTATAAAACGCATCGGCACCGCCGTGACGGATGCGCGCAATAGTGTCGGCGAGATCGGTGTTGATGACACGGTCGCCGGCCTGCGGGACGCCGCGGCCGAAGAAGACGCGTGCCGATTCCGAATCGGCGCGCAGCAGCGGCGCGTTGAGGGCGAAATAGTCGGCAACCACGTTCCCGAGCGCAAACCCGTCACGCGCATAGGCTTCGGCGGGAGCAAGGAGTTCATCGAGCCCGCGCGTGCCGTGCGCCTGCGCGACATCTTCCCACGAGCGCACCGCCCCGGGGACCGTGACGCTGAGCGCGCCGCGTTGCGGCAACACGCCGCCGGGGAGATCGTCGAGCGACGCGCGGTGCGGCGTGCGGCCGGAACCGTTGTAGGAAACCGCCCCGGTCCGGGGATCGTGAATGACCCAGAACGCGTCGCCGCCGAGGCCGCAGCTCGCCGGGTACACGACGGCGAGGACGGCGTTTGCCGCAATCGCTGCATCGACGGCGTTGCCGCCGCGCCGCAGCACGTCGGCGCCGGCAGCCGTCGCGAGATCGTGTGGGGTCGCGATCATCGCCCGGGTCGAGCGCGCAACGGCGCGGGACGGTCTCACTTCAGGTGCATCTCCCAGGCATAGATCGCTTCGTCGGGGCGCGCGTTCCACTGCAAGCGCTTCGAGGTCGCGTAGAGATCTTCGTATTCGAAGAGGAACAGCCACGGGGCTTCATCGTGGATGAGCGCCATCGCCTTATGATAGAGCGTCGCCCGTTTCTTCGGATCGAGCTCGTAGCGTGCCTCGTCGTTGAGTTTATCGAGCTCGGGGTTGGCGTAGGTGGAGACGCCGCCGTCCGTGGTGAGGAGCGACGTGATCGTGTCGCCGGCATCGTAGGTGATGTTGCCCCAGCCGAGTTCGTACATGTTGACGAGTTGTTTCTGCGCGGCTTGCCGGAAATAACTCACCCATTCGCCGGAATGGACGGTCACGGCGATACCGTACGCCTGCAACTGTCCGGCGATTGCGAGTGCGACCTCTTTATCGGCGTTGTACCGGCCCTGTGGCGTGTTGATCGTGAGCTCGAGCCCTTTGCCGTCGGGATAGCCGGCTTTGGCGAGCAGCGCGCGCGCCTTCGCGTCGTCGTGTGTGTAGGGCTTGAGCAGGGGATCGTAGCCGAAGAAGTTCGGCGGCACGGGCTCGCCGAGTTCGTAGCCGCGCCCGCCGAGAACGGCTTTGATGATCGCGGGGACGTCGATCGCGTAGTTGAGCGCCTGGCGCAGCGTCTTGTTCTGTTGCGGTCCCGGCTTGACCGTGTTGAACGCGATATAGAGGACGCGCACGCTGCGCGCGCTCGTCATGCGCGTCGTCTGACCGCCGGTGAGACCGAGCGCGTATTGAAACGGCACGTTGGTGATCACATCGGACTCGCCGGTCTTGAGCGCGGCGACGCGCGATGCGGCGTCGGGGATCGGCCGGAAGACGACGTGCGCGATCGCCGGTGCCGGCCCCCAGTAGTGCGGGTTGACGTCCAGGTCGAGTTCGTCGTCCTTGCGCCACGCGCTCAGCACGTACGGCCCGGTGCCGATCGGGTGATCGGTCATGTAGGCATCGCCGTGCGCCTGCCAATATTTGGCATCGGCGATGAAGATGAAGCGCGTGATGGACGGCGGGAGCGGCGTCGGCCGCTTCGTTGTGATCCGCACGAGGTCGGGTGCCGGCGCATCGACCTTTGCGACGGTATCGACGCGCGAGACCTGTTGCGATTTGTAGGCCGGGTCGAGGATCTTCTCGATCGTGAACTTGACGTCGGCGCTCGTGAACGGATCGCCGTTCGAGAACGTCACGTTGTGCCGTAAGCGGAACTCCCAGACCAGCGGCGACACCTGTTTCCAGGACAGCGCGAGCGCCGGCTTGAGCGATCCGTCGGCCGCGCGCCAGGCGAGCGGCTCGAAGATGTGGCCCTGGATGTTTGCGGACGGGGTAACGGATGTTTTGATCGGGTCGAGGGTATCGGCATCGACACCTTGCGAGATCACGACGGTGTTCGGCGGCGGCGCAGCCAGTGCGGGAGCCGCACATGCGAACGAGGCGCCGGTACAAAGGACGAAGGCCCAAGAACGGAAGTTCATAGGTCCGACCATACCGGAATTCCCTGGCCAGCGCCAGCGCTCGGTCGGCGTTGTACGCGCCGCGCGCTTCAGTTCGAAAGAGCGAACGTCCGTTCGCGTGTTGCAATGTTTCCCCGCTCATCGTCGGCTTCGAACTGGAACGCCTTGACGAGCCGATCGAGCCGTTCGGCTTGATCGCGCAGCGCCCGTGCCGTCGCGTCGATCTCCGCGACGCCCGCCGCGAGCTCGTTTGCCGAGTGGGCCGCTCGCTGCGCCGCTGCCGATTGTTCGTCCGCCGTCTGCGCGATCGGCGCCATCGTCTTCGTCACGTCTTGCGTCGTGATCTGCATCTCGCCCGCCGCAGCCGCGTTCAGCCAAATCGCTGACGAAACGTTGCTGACGTTGTCGGTCAACGTCGCCGACGCCTCACGCATCACCGTCGTCCGCTCCGCGAGCGCGTCGGCGACGCGTGTCGTCCCGTCGATCGCCCCGTGAACCGCCACGAGCGCGGCGCTGGCGCGTTCGGCGAGGTTCAGTCCGCGGCCGACCGATTCGGTCGAGATGCGCATCGCATCAGTAGCCGCGATCGTCTCTTTGCGAATCGCCGAGAGGATGCTCGCGATCTCGCGCGTGGCGCCCGTCGAACGTTCGGCGAGCTTGCGCACTTCATCGGCGACGACGGCGAAACCGCGTCCGTGTTCGCCTGCGCGCGCCGCTTCGATCGCGGCGTTGAGCGCGAGGAGGTTCGTCTGGTCGGCGATTTCCTCGATCGTGGCGACGATTTCGCCGACGGCCGTCGAGCGCTCTTCGAGCGCGACCATCGCGCTTGCCGCGCGGTTGGCGACATCGCGTAGCCGTGCCATCGCGTCGCGCGTCGAGCCGACGGCGTCGTTCCCGGCGGCCGCCTCGTCCGTCGTCGTGCGTGCGGATGCGACCAGCGACGAGCCATGTTGCGCGACCGAATTGATCTCGTAATCGAGCCGCGCGACCGCCTCGACGGAGGCTTGCAAACGGGTCGATGAGTCGTTTGCGGCCAGTGCAATCTGTTCGGCCGTGCGGGCGAGTTCTTCGATTGCCGCACCAGCTTGAGAGATGCGTTCCGCCTGATCGCGGGCGCCGCCCGCGACGCGCTCGACGGCGTGCGCGATCTCTTCGACGGCGGCGTTGGCCTGGTTCGATGCACTCGACGCTTGATCGCTCGCGATCGCGAGGCCGCGCGAGGTGAGCGCGACGTTTGCGATCAAATCGCGGAATTTCGCAAGGCCCATGGTGAGTTCGGCGGCGATGCCGGTCAGCCCGTCGGCCAGGCCGTTATAGGTATCGACGAGCTCGCCGATCTCGTCGTTACCGCCGCCGTGCAAGCGCGGCGCGTTGCTCGTGAACGCGGCGCGGACGTCGCCCTCGGCGAGCCGGTTCAGCGCGCTCGAAAGACGCGCGAAATCGTCGCGCGCGATCGTCGAGAGCGCGCGCGAGACGGCGCCGAGCCGCTGCCGCATCCGGCGTGCGAAGATCACGACGACGAGCGCCGTCACAAGGAAGGCGATGCCGGCGATCGACAGCAGCACCGACTCTAAGCGCCGTTCGTCGGTATCGAAGGTCGTCGACGCGGCCGTTGCCGCCTGCTGCGCGGAGCGGACCAGCCCGAGCAGCGTCGCCGTCAGTTGCCGCTCCTCGGCGGCGTTCCGCGCGACCAGCGCGCGGACGTCGGCGCTCGACGCCGTTCGCGAGCCGGCGTAGGCGGCGATCAAGCGGGTGCGGTCGCGCGAGGCGAGCTGCATCAACTGGCTCGAGCGGCTCAGGATCGGTCCGATGAGTCCGCTGACCGTCGCGATCGCCGTGCGCGAGCCGGGGACGGCGTCGGCGCTCGCGAGCAGATCGTCGATATCGGTGTTGGCCGCTTCGCTTGCGACCGTGAACGTTTTTACGTTCCGCGGTTCGCGGGTGAGGACGAAGGCCGCGGTCGCGTTGCTGACGGTCGTCAGTTGCAAGAGCACATCGCGCGCGCGAGCGCGAAACGTGGTCTTCGCGTTGAGGTCGTTTTTCGCGGCATCGAAGTGGACGAAGCCGGCGGCTTGGACGGCTTCGACCGCGGCCAGCGCCCCGAGCGGGATGGCGAAGGCAAGAGCGAGTTGTCCGGCAATGCGGAGGATCATGGCACCCGTTTGCGGCCGAGGCCAGCCGCCCCATCACCGCATACCGTTACGAGACGAGTACATTATTCGTCCATACGATATTTGCATTCTTCTGTACGATATTTGCTCCATTCCCGTCCCGGAGCTGGTCACATCCGGAAAACCCCAAATCGTGGAGGGTCCGCGGCCCGGTACCGCGCCGCGGCGAGGCCGGCGGCCAGCACGTGCCGCGTGTCGCGGGGATCGATGATGCCGTCGTCCCACAGCCGCGCCGTCGAATAGTACGGGCTGCCTTCGGCTTCATATTTCTCGAGGATCGGTGCCTTGAACGCTGCTTGCTCGGCGGGGTCGAGCGGCGCCTTCGCGCCCTCCATGCGGACCGTGAGCAAGACCGACGCGGCCTGTTCGCCGCCCATGACGGAGATGCGCGCGTTGGGCCACATCCAGAGCTGGCGCGGCGAGTACGCACGGCCGCACATCCCATAGTTGCCGGCGCCGAAGCTGCCGCCGATCACGACCGTGAATTTCGGCACGCGCGCGGTCGCGACCGCGGTGACGAGCTTCGCGCCGTCTTTGGCGATTCCGCGATTCTCGTACTCCTTGCCGACCATGAAGCCGGTGATGTTCTGCAAGAACACGAGCGGCGTGCCGCGCTGCGCGCAGAGCTCGATGAAGTGCGCGCCCTTGAGCGAGGACTCGGAAAAGAGTATGCCGTTGTTCGCGATGATGCCCACCGGGTGGCCCTCGAGGTGGGCGAAGCCGCAGACGAGCGTCGTTCCGTAGCGCGCCTTGAACTCGGCAAAATCGGAGCCGTCGACGATCCGCGCGATGATCTCGCGCACGTCGTAGCTCTGCCGGTTGTCGGCCGGGACGATGCCGTAGAGCTCACCGGGGTCGCGCTTCGGGGGCCGCGCGTCCTTCATCGGCCACGGGTCGTGCGGACGCCGATTCGTGTTGGCGACGATCTGGCGCACGAGGCCGAGCGCGTGTTCGTCGTCGACCGCGTAATGATCGGCGACACCGGAGATGCGCGTGTGCACGTCGGCTCCGCCGAGCTCTTCGGCGGTCACGACTTCGCCCGTTGCGGCTTGCACGAGCGGCGGCCCGCCGAGGAAGATCGTGCCGTTGTCTTTGACGATGATCGACTCATCGGCCATCGCCGGCACGTACGCGCCGCCCGCCGTGCACGAGCCCATCACGGCGGCGATCTGGGGAATCCCTTGCGCCGACATCGTCGCCTGGTTGAAGAAGATCCGGCCGAAATGATCGCGATCGGGAAAGACGTCCGCTTGCAGCGGCAAGAACGCGCCGCCGGAATCGACGAGGTACACGCAGGCCAGACCGTTCTGTTCCGCGATCTCCTGCGCGCGCAGATGTTTTTTCACGGTCATCGGATAGTAGGTGCCCCCCTTGACCGTGGCGTCGTTGGCGACGATCACGCAGAGCACGCCGGAGACCGTCCCCATGCCGGTGACGATTCCGGCCGCCGGCGCGGCATCGTCGTACATGCCGTTTGCCGCGAGGGCGGAGAATTCGAGAAACGCCGAGCCCGGATCGACCAGTCGGTCGATGCGCTCGTGCGCGGTCAGTTTGCCGCGCTTGCGATGTCGTTCGACGGCGGAGGGACCGCCGCCGCCGCGCGCGCGAGCGAGCGCTGCGCGCAGATCGTCGACGAGAACGCTCATCGCCTCGCGATTGCGCGCAAAGGCCTCGGATCGCTCGTCGACTCGGCTGGTCAGTACGCTCATAGCAGCGCGTTTACGCGCGCCCCGCAGCACTTCCCGGTCTGAGCCCCGCGTTAGAAAAGCCCCGCTGCTCTATCGAAGTGCGAACCGATCCCGTTACGATGGCAACCGATCCCCGCCACTTCTCCCGTCACGGAGCCTCGTATGAACGCCCCGACTGTCGCCGCCACGCTATCGCCCGCGCCGTACCGTCCCGCCGGATCGCTCGATCTTGCAACGGCACTCGCTCCCTATTCCGGCCCATGGAACGACCGTCTCGCCGGGCATCTGTTGCGCCGCGCCGGGTTCGGTGGCTCGCCGGCAGACGTCGCGCGCGCTGCGGGCGGATCGATGAATGCGGCCGTCGACGCGCTTGTTCGTTTCGATGCATCGGCGCTGCCGGCGGGCCCGGAGCTCGCGGACGAACGAACGTCTCGTGCGGACGTGATGCTGCTGCGTCAGCAGCAGGTCGGCGCAAACAGCGATCAGATTACGATGCTGAAGAAACAAGCCAACCAACTGCGCGCGAAGAACCGCGTCGCGGCGCAATTGTGGTGGCTCGACCGGATGATCACGTCGCCGGCGCCGCTGCAAGAAAAGCTGACCCTCTTCTGGCACGGGCACTTCACGAGCTCGTGGGAGAAGGGCACCTCGACGCAAGCCCTCGTCGATCAGAACCAGCTCTTCCGCCGTAGCGCCCTCGGCAACATCCGCGATCTCACGCTCGCCGTCTCCAAGGACCCGGCGATGCTGCGCTATCTCGACAACACCCAGAACGTCAAGGCGCATCCCAACGAAAACTATGCGCGCGAGCTGATGGAACTCTTCACGCTCGGCATCGGAAACTACAGCGAAGACGACGTGCGCGAATCGGCGCGCGCGTTCACCGGCTGGTCGATCGACCGCGATACCGGCACGGCGGCGTTTCTGCCGCGACGTCACGATGACGGCAGCAAGACGTTCCTCGGCCAGACCGGCAACTTCGACGGCGCGGCGATCGTCGCGATCATCTTCCAGCAGCCCGCCTGCGCGCGCTGGTTTGCGACGAAGCTGTTGAGCTTCTTCGTTTATAGCGATCCCGAGCCGGGGCTCGTCAATGCCGTCGCGAACGAACTGCGTGCGAAGAATTTCGAGCTTGCGCCGGTCATGTCGACGCTGCTTCGCAGCAACGTCTTCTACAGCGAACGGGCGTATCGCGCGCTCGTCAAGAGCCCGGCCGAGTTCGTCGCCGGCGCTTATCAGCTCTATTCGATCCCGCAAGCGAAGCCGATCGCGCTGCAGGCGATGCGCCGGATGGGTCAGGTGCTGTTCTATCCGCCCAACGTCAAGGGCTGGGACGGCGGCATCGCGTGGCTCAACAGCCAGACGCTGCTCACTCGCGAAAACTTCGCTTCGGGCCTCGTAAATCAGATGAACGGCGATAGCTGGCTCGGCAACGCGATGAGTTCGCTGCAGCCGAATCAGGTCGCGAAGAATCTCACCCAGACGATTCTCTTCGGCGACGTCGCGCCGCAATCGATCGGCCAACTCGTCGCCTATCTCGGCGGCACGGGCGTCTCGGCGCTCGGCTCGCTCTCGGGCGAAAATGCGGACGAACGGGTCCGCGGTGCCGCCTATCTCACCATGGCCATGCCCGCCTACCAACTTTCTTAGCCCTGCGCCTACCTCAGGAAATCAAAAGATGAAACGTTCAAACTTTCTTATCGGCGCGGTTAGCGGGCTCGCCGTCGTGGGCAGCACCGGCAGCCTCTTCGCCCAGGCGCTCGCGCAAGCGCCGCTCCCGGGACTCCCCGGCGGGGCCGATCGCGTGCTCGTGATCGTCAATTTCCAAGGCGGCAATGACGGGCTCAACACGATCGTGCCGTTCGCGAATCCGGCGTACTACCGGTACCGGCCGACGCTGGGCGTTGCAGCGGGCGATGTCGTGCGGCTGAACGATCAAATCGGCCTCAACCCCGCGCTCACGCCGCTGAAGGCGCTCTACGATTCCGGCAAGGTTGCGATCGTGCAGGGCGTCGGCTATCCGGATCCCGTGCTCTCGCATTTCCGCGGCACCGAGATCTGGCAAACGGCGGCGCCCGACAAGTATCTCTCGACCGGCTGGCTCGGCCGCTATCTCGACGACGCGAATTTGCCCGCCGAGAACCTCTTCAATGCGGTCGCGCTCTCCGATGTGCTGCCCGAAGTGCTGGTCAGTGAGAAAGTCGACGTCCCGGCGATCCAGCAGTTGCAAGGGTACGGTCTTACCAGCGACCGCAATGTTGCCAACCGGGCGGCGTTCCACGAGTTCGTGCAAGACAATCGCGTGCCGTTCAACTCGCCGTATCTCGCGCACGTTGCGGAGATCGAAGATCACGCGCAGCGCGGCGCACAAGAGTTGCCGACCCTCGTCGCCGGCTACAAGACCGACGCGAACTATCCGGCGACGCCGTTCGGCCGCAGCCTCGCGCTCGCCGCACAGATCATCGGCTCGAAACTCGGTACGCGCGTGCTGTATGTGACGCTCGGATCGTTCGATACCCACACCACGCAGAAGGCGACGCAAGATCGCCTGCTCGCGGACTTTGCGAACGGCATGACCGCGTTCTATGCCGATCTCGCCGCGCACGGCAACGACGGCCGCGTGCTCACGATGACCTTCTCCGAGTTCGGCCGGCGCGTCGGCGAGAACGCCAGTCGCGGCACCGATCACGGCACGGCCGCGCCGGCGTTCCTGATCGGCGGGAACGTGAAGGGCGGCCTCTACGGCAGCCACCCCTCGCTCGACGATCTCGATAACGGCAACCTCAAATACAACACCGACTTTCGTAGCATCTATGCGACGGTGATCGAACGCTGGCTCGGCCGCGCCCCAAGCGGAATCATCGCCGGATCGTTCCCGACGATCGGAGCATTGGCATAAACGAGGGCAACCAACACCGTTTTCGCGAAGTCCCACGGGTCATGCGGTCCCTCAAACGGGGGGCGATTGCGATCGCGGCTGCCGTCGCACTCCTCGGGAGTGCGCCGACGGGTGGCGACCAGGCTTCGGAACTGATAGCGACTTCAGCAGCGCGGATGGCGCCGCTCCACTCCTACACGTTCCAAATCCACGTCGACTTCGCGCTCAAAACGTTCCCGTACCTCAAATTCCATGTCGACGGCGACGGCTCGTTCGTGCGGCCGAACCTTCTCTCGATCCACTTAAAGCGCGTGCCGTGGTTTGCGAAGGGGTTTGAAAATGTGAGCCTCGACCCGCTCGAACCCTCGACGTGGGACAAAACGTACGATTTCACGGACGTGCAAAAGGTCGGCGATCGGCTGCACCTCCTGATGAAAGACAAAACCGCCGGGCATCTCAAAGACGTGAACGCCGAACTCGATGACGACGGCCTGCGCCGCGTCCAGTGGAACTATCTCAACGGCGGCTGGATTGCGGTCGAGGTGAACCCCGTGCACGTCGATGGTTTCCCGTTACCGCAGACCGAGAACGCCGAGATCAAGCTGCCGGCCTATCACGTTCAGGCGCACGCGACGTTCGAAGACTACAAGCTCGTCACCGACACCCCCGGGTAGTGGCGGCCGCCGCTTCGAGACCTTCCGGCGTCCGGTTCCACCTCGCGCTCAACGCGCTGTGGGTTGCGGTGCAATTCCAAGACGGGGCGCTGCTGGCGATCATCATCCCGGCCGTGCTGCTGCGGATCGATCCGGCGCGCCACGTGTGGGCGCTCGCGACGCTCACGACCTTCGCCGCGATCGCCGCGACGATCGTCCCGCCGCTGGCAGGCGCGTTTTCGGATCGCGCCGCGCGGCGCGGCGGCGATCGCCGGATCGAAACCGCGATCGCGCTCGTCGTCGACGCGCTGGCGGTCGGCGGGCTCGTCTTCGCGACCACCACCTGGGAAGTCGGCCTCGCGCTGATCGCGGCCACGATCGCGCTGACCGCTTCGACGACGATCTATCAGGCGCTCTTGCCCGAGCTCGTGCCGCGCTCCGCGTGGGGCACGGCGACCGGCGTGCGCGGCGCGCTCACGCTGCTGGGCACGGTGTTCGGCCTCGGCATCGCCGGTGCGCTGCCGGCGCCGACGGCACTCGGGATCACGGCCATCGTGCTCTTCGCGGGCGCGCTTTCGCTCTTGCTGGTCCCCGCGCGCGGTAACGAAAAACCCGCGCACGCGAAGGTTCGCGATCATCACGATCTGATCGTCACGCTGATCGCGCGCGGCTTCGTCATCCTGGGCATGGCACTCCTCAACACGTACGTGCTGTATTTCTTCACCGACGTGATGGGTGTGCACGATGCCTCGCTGCAGACGGGGCTGGTGGCGGGTTCCGCACTCGTGGGCGCGATCGGCTCGAGCATTCTGGCCGGCGTTCTCTCCGATCGCATCGAGCGCAAGCGCCCAGCCGACCGAAAACACGGCGCCGAAGCCGAGGCCGAACAAGATCGCATAGCCGAACAGATAGTGCAGATCGGGGAAGACCGCAAAACCCGTCGCGGCAAGCGTCATCGGCACGCCGGCCGCCGCAACGACCAGCCGCCGGTCGATGCGATCGGAGAGAACGCCGGCCAGAATGCTCGAGCCGATCGCGCCCACGAGTG
>Ga0116229_10000831_pt1 | contig 45070 bp, 32 predicted proteins | sample S1TSphgellanicum_3_FD_87313 | JGI IMG/M metagenome (GOLD analysis project Ga0116229, IMG submission 87313) | Host-associated microbial communities from peat moss isolated from Minnesota, USA - S1T2_Fc - Sphagnum magellanicum MG | ecosystem: Host-associated > Plants > Peat moss > Unclassified... | reverse complement strand
TTTGATATGATGTGCTAAATTTTGTTGTAGCTTGTTGATTCCAATTTTGAATTCCTTGTTTCACTTGCCCCACCATTTTTCCTTTGCTTCAAAGTTCTTGTTTCCCAACAACTTTGATATGATTTGCCAAATTTGTAGCATGGGTTGTTCAAATTTGTCACCTTGTAGAATTTACTTGCAGTTTTAGTCCTCCCCTCTTGCTTGCTTGCTTCAAAGTTGGCCCAAGAGTGAATGAAGGAAGTGTTTGTGCCAAATTTGACTTGTCTTTTACTTCCATGAATTTGGCCAACTTGTGATGACTTTTGTTTTTCTTGCCCAGATAGGCTTAGTTAGTTTGCCCACTCAGCAAGGTGGTGGTTTATATAGAAAAAGTCTTCTTTGCAGTTATAGCAAGCCTGATCTTTGGGCTCCCAAAAGAGATGATTCATTCAATCCTATTAAATATAGAATGCCTATTTTTGTTTTCTCTCTGCAAAGTTTTTGCTTCTGACCCAATCAAAACCCATCCAAAAGAAGATGATTCCCACATAATAATATTTTACTTGAATGAAGATAGCAAGGGGGACATTTAAGGAATTTTTTAGAATTTTTTTAAATGAAGATAAGGGAATTGTAGGGAATTTTTGTTGTTCAATAATGTCCTATCCAAATAATAGTATTGACAAATCCGGATCTCCTCCCCTCCCCCCCCCCCAATTCACGCCCCCACATGACTTACTCACATAATAGGGTTTTGATTTTCTTACAAACTTAGGTGACTTAATCACCTTGTTCCATGTAGACTTTCCCTAGTAACTTGGGAGCAACATGGTGAAGATTTTGGTTGGTAGGGTAGACATGCCCATCACCAAACACACACCCATGGTTTGGTGATTGAGTGGCCAAATACCTATCATCATTGAGAATACATCCTATGACCAAACACCCAATGCTAGAAAATTGTCTTTGAGATTTTTTAATGTCTCAACCAATGATATTGTAACTTTTTTCTAGACATGGGTGTGATGCATACCATTGTTAAAAATAAGTGTTAGGTCATTTTTTTTAAATGTTTGGTAATAGGGTTTGGAGTTGTCACATTCCAATGCACACATATGTGGGAATATCCTAATGCATGGCATTTTAATTGTTCAATAAAGGGGCATTGTGATTTAGGGTAAAATTACAAATGTTGCAACTTGTTGTGTGAAGGGAATGTTTGGTGATGGGTTTATTGTTGTTAAAGTCCAATGCATGTAAAAGAACACAAATTTCCAAAAATCAATATGCATTGGGCTTTAAATGTTTGGTTTAAGGTGTGATATAAAACAAATTTATGGATCTCATAATTCATAATATGATCTAAATTGTTTCGTGAAATGGGTACAACATCGTCATAAAGGGCTAAAACCATAACTAACCTAAAATGCAAAATCAAATTTTGGGGTGGGAGGTGCATTTATGCATCTTGTAACAATCGCCTAATAATCAAAGGGCACATTATGAGCTTGGGATATCATAATGCAAAACTTATGAACAGCTTCAAGATTGCCAAATAGATCCCTATAACTACAACTAATGATATTTCCCACAAAAACAAATGCAGCACAATTTTGTGATTAGAATGTTTTAATCAACTTGTTCATCAATCCATTCCATCCTTTCAACTAGGAAGGAGCATGTCCAAATTACCAACAAGTGTATTATATGATTTTCAAAGTTCCTTAAATATTTTAGTACCTAGTGCACTAATGTTAAGACCAATAATAGAAAAGAAGAGCATAAATGTGAAAGTAGAAAACCAATATGATGAATGTAAAATTTTGAAAATAGACAAAGTTTACAAGGAAATTTTCACTAACTTCATATGTTATCATTGGGTAGCTAAATATGTAGTCACACATGTAAGAAATAATGCAAAGGAAGTTGGCCATTGCAAATTTCAACATGTTTTAGTCTTTCACATCTTAAGATTCGCACCTACAATGTGCACAAGACCATATGAGAATTTGAAGTGAGAAAATTTTGCAAATTTCTTTGATGTGATTAATGTTATTGAAATGACATAATATCATGTTATTCAATCATTTCTTGACCTAGTTCATTTCTTATAAATCCTTAATTTGATTACCAAAAAAATAGGGGCATATCTCTTATGGGGTTAAAGCACACAACCCCCATCTTTTGGAGGATAGGGCTATGAGGAACAAGCCTAACATGATGTTTAATGTGCTTTGAAAGAGAAGGAACAACATGCTAGACCAACTAGCTATGGACAAAGATAAATGTCCCACCTCAACTTACATAAAACATAATACAAAAATTAAGAAAAGTGAAAAGGGGGACCTATAACATATGTAAGAGGCAAATGGATAAATGACTAGCAAGAAGATGCCATGGATTTAATGGAAAGAGGCATCATGTCCACGAGGAAGGCTTGTGAGCAGTGGAACATACCAATAACATTTCTTTTTACCATTTAAATGGCAAGACTAAAATCAAGAATGTTGGCCCACGAAGTGACCTAATAGATGAAAAGGATGCAATTTTGTTGCTTGGATTTTTGGTATGTATGAATGTGGATTAGTAATAACATTATAACATCTCAAGTCAAGGTAGTAGAGCTTAATCAAATTTGATTTACATCATTCACAAATGGGGTATTTTGAAACTCAAGTCATGGTATTGGTTTAAACATCCATAAATGATATCCATCTTGCAAAAGGACTTGATCTCTATAAATCACAAGGTTTGCCTAGCAATGCATGTAACTCATTCTATAACAACCTACTTGAACATTATACAATAAACACAAGTATATTGCACGTCACATATGAAATCCAAATGATTTAGGAATTGTCACATATTCAAGGACAAGAGTTTTGGCAAATAAAGGTTCACAACCAGTGTATAACACCAATCCTAAGTCTAGGCAATGGTTAAATGTAAATGGTGCCATAAACATAGTGAGAGGTTTTTTGCCTAAGTTTTACATATTCGAGGGCAAAAGGATGAAAGATGACTACATCAAAAGTTGCAAACTAGGACATGTATGGCAATGCAAAAGGAGGCATGAACATGACTTTTTTAAATTCAAAATATACCTATCACTTTTCATGAAGTCTGTTATAGGTGACATATTTCAATTTCATTGCCACCTATTGGCAAACATGGTTCACATGTAACCTTGGAAATAATGAAACAAGCCCAAAACTTGGGTTAGACATGATCACATTACATTCACACACTTCCCATGCCTTGCAACCTCTAAATGCAAGTTGCTTCAAACCCTTCAAAAACAACCTTCAAGGGGGAAAAAAACAACAACATAATGGTTAGAAATAATTACAATGAACCAAACAATGCTACACACGATAGTTAGGTAGACAAGGCATTGGACCAATCAATATCAAAACAAAAAATCAAGAATGATTTTAAGGTTATAGGAATTTTTGTGCATGTTAAAACATGAGACCATGTTGATCCATTTGGTCAAGGGCCATGGACGACAAGATTAGACCTAATGACACGTATATAAAAACCTTCCATGAATTTATTAGATGAAAACATTGATAATTCAAATTATTCACTTGATGAAAGTTTACAATGGGGGAAGACAAAATTGTTACAAAGTTAATCAACATAACAACTCCTATAGCAACTATAATAAAACATGCCAAAATAGGGGACCATGTTGATGACCTAGAAAAAAAAAACTAAATGTTACTTGGATCAACCTAGGAATATTGTTGCCACATTAAAAATAAGGTTAGTATAGATTATTTCAATGAGCTCATATTTAAGCTAAATGGACCTACGTGTGAGCCTCAAGGTGAAATACGTAATTTTATAATTTAATTTTTAGAAACTATAAAAGTAATTATTTTGCAAACTTGTGGCCATATCTATTTGCAAGGAAAACAAGATGAGGGATAAAACCATTAGTTGATTGCCACAAGTCCCACATGTAACATTTAATGAATATTTGGATATTTTACAATAAAAAGTTTTGGAAAGAACAACTAGAATTAGAGAACACAAAAGAAAGGAAAAGGAGGAAAAAAGAAAAAGACTAATGGTAGAATCATTTAATGTGGTTCAATGAGCAACTCAAAGGCTAGCTAAAACTTTGGGGTTCAATGCACATTACATTATACTAAAAAAGACAAATGAAAACATCCTTTTAAGTCCATTTTCCTTTGTGTTTTTTTCATGCCTTTGAATGACTGAGTAGATAGGCAACAACAATCCATCAATTCCCACCAATGATTTTCCATTTATGCAAAGGCCTAACTAGATATCATTATTTTACACATGTGTGCACAAATCCAATAGAAAATACACTTTAAAAAAAAAAGATATGGACTTCCAAAAGATCACATCTATTTTTATCAGAAAAAGTTGATAACTAGATATTTACAAAATATTTTTTCAAGAGGACCTCATTTCTAGATTTTTCATGATTTGGTACCTATAATATTGAATCCCTTACAAATATTTCTAAATGACATCTTTAAAAAAAAATCCACATATAATATCGCAACTAACAAACTAATCCATGTGTTACAATTTCAAGAGTTCACCCACTTGATTTAAGAACATTTATGATCATACTTATGTTTTCATATTTAAGTTAATAATTAAAAACCGATGTCGATTGGACAAAATATGATGTCAAACCCCAAAACCAAAATTGGTCTAATATAATGTGCATTCACCCATGCAAGGTTAATTTCAACAAAACATAGTACATTACAAAATGAAGCAAGCAAGAGACAAATCTCACCATACTTTCATGATTGTTTTCAAAATTGTTTGGGTACACATGCCAACTTTGAAAGTACAAAAATAATACAAATAAAGGCCAAGGCAAGGTAAAGCGCTAGGTTGCTTGCAAGGGGATATGTAGTAGCAAGATTTTAACAACCTAACACATAATAACTAAAATTAATAGGAGGGGGGAATGGAGGGTGGAGGGAAAGGGAAGGAGGTCATAAGAGATGAAAATGATGACCTCAAGAGAATTAGTAGGGGGACATTTGGAACACAAGAAACAATGACAAAGAATTCATGAACATCAAAGGGGGTTCCAACCAAGAAAATAAGAGACAATGAAGAACTCATGAACATCGAAGGGGGCTAACTAGGAACAAGAAATAACAATGACAATGAATTCATGAACATTGAAGTGGATAGACCAATAATGCCAAAAATGATGGCAATGAACTTGTGAACATCACCACAAGAAAACCAAAAACATACTATATAATGACAATCACAAACTCATGAACATTAGAGGAGGGGGGAAGAGGGGGGGGCAAGAACACAAGAAATGACAATGAAAAACTCATGAACATTAACAAGGGTGAGGGGAGAACACAAGAAATGATGGTGAAAAACTTGTGATCATAAAAAAGGGAAAACTAGGAACATAAAAGACAATGACAACAACGACCTCATGAACATCAAATAGGGTAGTTTAAGAACACAAAAGCAAATACAAGAAAGGGAGACAAGGATTTAATGAAAACGACAACCACATGAACAACATGTAGAATATGCAAATCTATAGAACTCAAATAGTATAATAGTTTACAATTAGACAAAAACTTATACTTAAGGGATATTCATAAAAAAAACATCACTTTGATTGATTGGACAATAGTTAGAATAATGCCACTTGTATGTAGAAATGGCAGGAAAAAAAATAATTTAATGGTGATTTTAAAGATTAGAACGTAGAAGTGGTTGTTCTCACTTGCATGCATCATGTATACATATGTCAATTTTCTAATATTCATATTGTGAATTCAAGTCCTTTTCAACGTAAAATTTTTCATGGTATAAGAGCCATTCTCTTCAAAAGTGTTAAACTATGTGTAAGTTCATCTTAATGTTCAAAGGTTCTACATTGTGTTAACAACACTCGTTTTTGTCCAATTGTAACAAACCAATGTCTAGAGATTTGGAGGTTGAAATTGAATCATTCAACCTTGCATCGACATAAAGTCAAACTACAAGGGAATAAAACCTTGCAAGATTTCACAATGGGAACTCAAATGTATAGATCACTAGAATGGTAAGTTTGAATGATTGCGCTATGTTCTACCAATAGAAATTGTCAAGAGTTGTCAACTATGGAGCATGGAAATTCAAAATAAAAAACATTTTGATGCAATAGATGCTTTGGAATTTAATTTTGTTGGATCTTAAAATAGTGATTCTAGAACAAGATTTTGCTATGATGTTGTAGCAAAGACTAAAGGCCTTGGCCATCATAAACCTTTTAATGAAGGATGAGATTATTCTTCACGTGTTTCATCTAGATATCCTAAGGAGGGTTGGAGTGCATTGAAGGAGTTTTATGAATCAACAAGAACTACAAGGTGACTCATATTCAAAAACAAGTTTCATAAGTTGAACATGCAAAATGATTATAACATGTTAGACTTTTGCATTAATAAAAAACTTAATTTAAAATGTTAAACTATGGTGTTAAGTATATTGAATGCTTTGGTTGGATCTTTATGAAAATTTTGTGTGAGGTGTTATATTCAAGAGACACTATGAAAGTTTGATTAATTGACTTGGAGGATACTATGAAAGGCACGACAAAGGGAGTTGCATGGTGATCAAACAAAGACCAAAATATGATATTATTAAAATTTAAAAATCTACAAAAAAAGAAGGCCAACATGGGTTATGTCAAACACCCAAGAATTTGTTGCAATTGTGACAAATTTGATAATTGGGCAAGTTGCTGAAAAAATCAAAGACCGATAGAGGCTTTGACTCAAAGAACAAGATATCAACAAGGTTTCAAGCCAAAGAAAAAAAACTAGAAGAAGAAGCTAAGCTTGATCAAGCGGTAAACACAATGCAAAAATAATCAACGAAAATGAGTCTAAAAATGGTGTAGTATCTAATCTAAAGTTTTTTTTTAAAAATTACAACAAATTGTTATTATCTTCATTCAAGTGTTACAAAACATGTTTTCAGAAAAAAAATCTAGGTTCAAAAGTCTAAAATATATATAGAACGTAAAGTTTGTAGGAAGACATAATCTTGGTGTGTATGGAAAAGGCAAAGTGAAGTTGTCATCCACTTTTGGAAAAATAAAGATTATCATTAATGTGCAAGTTACATTCCAAGTTTCAAGAAAAATCTATCGTTAGTTAAGATGATTACAGACAAAGGAAATATGATCATCTTTGATTCTACGAAATGTTTAGTTGTACACAATCAAAATTGGAACATTATTGTTGTAAAAGCTGTTAGGGGATCCAAATAATGCACTTTATAAACTTGAAACTCATTCTACACATATTGTGAAAGTAGGTGCAATAGAAATAAAATTGAAAACTATTGATTTCAAACATCTTTAGACTAGGCTTCAATAAAGGAAAATGGCAAATTTTCATTACCAAGTTTTTTACATGATGAATGCAAGAAGATTAGCAATTAGTTTGCCCAAGTTGACAACATTACCATAGGTTTGTGCAACTTGCATGGCTAGCAAGCAATCATGAAAGGTGATTCTTCGAAAGGCTCAATCAAGAGCAAAGGACATTATGAAGTTGATATGAACCTGTGTGGACCTTTCTCCACTCCATCACTATTTGGATCAAAATATTTTGTTACCGTTACAAATGATTACAATAGAAAAACTTGGGTGCAATTTTTGAAAACATAATTAAACACCTTGTCTACATTTAACATCTTAAAAAATGAAGTTGAAAAGGAGAGAAGAAAAGCAATCAAGGTCCTTAGATATGAGAATGGTGGATAATATATTTGTTATGATTTTATTGCATCTTGTCAAAACAATGGAATCAAAAGACAATTTAGTCAAGCATGCACACGCCCCAACAAAATGGGATTTAAAAAAGGAAAACTAGACCATAATAAAGAAAGTTAAGAATGTACTCTTGGAAAGTGGACTACATAGGACTTGTGGTAATAGGTAGTGAACATTACAAACTATGTGGTGAATCGACCACCTTCACAAGTTAATAAAGGCAAGATGCTTGAAGAATTGTACATAGGACAAAAACCAAACTTGGAGCATTTGAGGATTTTTGGATGTGCTACTAAGCTTTAGTTTTGGATTGCAATTAAAAAAAAAATTGATCCAAAATCAAAGTTATGTTGAATGGTGGGTTATGACATTTGTATCAAAGGATATAAATCCTTCAATCCAAGGACTAGGATAGTCATTATTAGTTGTGATGTAACCTTTGACAAGACTCATGTTGAACTAGGTGCTAACAAAACTTTGTAGTCAAAAGGTCTAACAAGGAACTTGTTCATATAATGTGGCTTCATAATGCATAAATTTTTGTTACCAAGGCTTCACTACCATAAACAACAACATAATTATTTCAAGAGGATAATCAACTCTTTGGTAGAACTACATTTGACGCAAGGAATGAACCTTCATCTAATTGTGACCTACCTTTAGAAAGGATTGATTTGGAGAATGAATCAAACACCCATCAAACAACCAACAAAAATTTGGTGGACAAGTTACAAACAATGATGTACAATAGTGACTAAGAAGAATGATTATAAGACCAAAATGTTTTGATGAATTCATTGTGGGAACTATGGACCATGTTTGGGAACTTGCCACATTTTTAAAAACAATCATAGATGAGAGGTGAAAAATGATGATGGTGGAAGAAATGCATTGTTTCATGAAACCATACATGGTAATTGGTTGAATTGCCCTTAAGGAAAATACCAATAACAACTAAGTGGGTCTACAAGGTGAAAAGTGACTCTACAAGTAAATCTTCAAAATGTAAGGTTAGGTTAGTGGCTAAAATGTTCCAAAAAATAAAATAAAATTAGATTTTCAAAAAACTTTCGCAATGATAATCAAATGGAGTACAATCAAAACCATGATATAACTATTATAACACACCTTGAAATTGGTAGATGGATGTCAAAACAACTTTCTTGATCATTGACCTCAAGGAGGAGGTGTATATGAAGCAACCTAAAGGATTTGAGGAGTATGGAGACAAACACCTAGAGTGCAAACTTAGTAAAACATTATACATGTTTCATAAGGCTCTTTGAGCTTGGTATGAGAAGATTGATCATTTTTTCAGAAATTTAAACATGACCAAGAGTGGAGCAGATTTTAATCTTTACTTTTGGCATCATGATAGAAAAATATTAATAGTCATGGTTTATGTAGATGATCATCATAGGTAACACCAAAAAAAAGATGGACTAGCTCAAGACTTAGTTAAAAGGGAGATTGAAGACGATAGATTTGGGGTGGATTGGATGTTATTTAGTTTCAACAAGGAGGGAGTGTTTTTGTCTTGAACATCATACATAGAAAAATGCTTCAATTTTTTGGTATGGCACACTATGATCCAACCAAAGTGGCGATGACAAAAAGTACTAAACTTGTGGTAGATAAAGTTGATCCTGCTACTTATAATAAGATGGTAAACAAGCTGATTTATTTGGTAAACATTAGACAATATGTGCATTTAAAAAAAAATTTATAATTAGTCCATTCTTAATTGACCCCAACTATTTCACCCCAGTGCAATTAAACAAGTATTTAGATATTTGAAAAGGTATCACATATTATGAAATATTCTAAAAGAAGGGGAGTAATGTAGATTTGAAAGATTTTGTAAATGTAGATTGGGCAAGTGATACAAAATAAAGAAGATCTACGAGTGATTATATTCTCAAAATTGGGAACTTGCCAATGTCATGGTGTGGAAATAAACAATCTAATGTGGTTATTTTTTTAGTTGAAGCAAAATATTGTGCATTAATGGAAGGCACTAAGTATGTCATTTGGTTGAGGAGACACTTAAGGGACATTAAGCATGAAAAACCAAGACTTCCAATAATTTTTTACAACAATATCAAAAACATCAAATCAGCCAAAAATCTATTTTTTCACACTCGAACCAAACACATTGAATGGCATTACAACTTCATGCATGAAAAAATAATGTTTAGTGAAATTAATGTAACACATATTACAATCAACCAACAACATGTAGATAATACCAATTGTATGTAAAACAACATAACACAAAGTTAGAAAATGATGATCTTTAAAGATTAGAACATAGATGCAACGGCTCCCATTTGAATGCATCATGTATATATATACAAGTCAATTTTTTGGTTTCAATATTGGAAAGTTGGGTCCCTTTTTCAACGTAGAATTTTTAACAACAACAAAAGACCACCATCACCTAAAACTAGAGATATAAATGAGTAACACCAAGAGCATAAAGACAAGGAGTGCAGGATGCAAACTCCCATTGGAGTACAAGGATGCAATAGGTAGAACTTTGAGAAGCCTAGCACGGCAATGTCAAATTTGGTTTAAGATTTTAGGTTTAATAAAACAATAGTTATCCCATCACCATGGATGGGATTTCCTTTTTCATAGTTTTGATTGAGGCTATTTTGTGTACGATGAACATTTTTACATAAAAAAAGAATTGGTTTTGGCCTTCACCCAATTTGCTAAGGGTTAAAATTTACATATAAAATTTTGGCAATTTTTTTCAAAAACTTAGCAATATTAGTTGAATCTACACTAGGAAAAAAAAATCCAAAAATTTCACAATTCTTTTGTGGAAAAATGAACAAAATTTATCTTAATTTTCATTTTTTTTGGTTATTGTAACACGAATCTCCGTTTCTTTTCCTCAACTTTTACACACAAACTTTTCTGAAAGTGCTTTACAAATCCCAAACCAACTGGGAACAATGCCTGAAGTCATGGCATAAAGTGGTTTTTTTGTGACCAAACAAATCAATATGGTGGGAGTCCTTCATGCCAAACAAATGAGACAAATGCTGAGAGACAATGAGATAAAACACATAAAACCTCAATACAGAATACTGAGAGAAAATCACACCCAAACTTCTGGTGGTGTAAAGAGTAAAGAGTAAGGCCCCACTATGGACAATTCTTTGATTTTGTCATAAACTCCCATTCCAATTTTTTCATAAAAAAATTCAGAACCAAAGAACCTCCAGTAGTTTCGGGTTTTGGAGGGTTTTCAGAACCAAAGAATCTCCCAATTCCCAGAATTTGAACATTCAGAACTCCAGTTCCCAAAATTTGAAAAAAGAATGAAATCAAAGAACCAGCAAGTTTAATGAAAGAATGAGCAAAAAATCAGGGTAGATCCTTTGACTGGTTCATTCATTTGATTGATTATTGTGCTAAATCAAGAGTGAGCTTTTGGTAACTAAACTAAATGTACATAGCTTCATTTGACTATCTGAATTGATCAAGGGGAGGAAGCATTTGACAACAAACACACTACAATTTCATGCACTCTTAGGAGAGTTGAACTCTCGTCTCAAAAGACTTTGCCCATTTGCAATAACAATGTGCCTTCATCCAAACACAACCCCACACCAAGTTCCAACTTGCAACCCTAGCCATATTAAGCACAAGACAAAAATTGCAAACAATAAGTCCAGAAGCACAAGTGCAACTCTACAGTCCAAACTTCAAACTCCAAACTCTCCAGCATTCACATTACACAAGATAACTTCAGAAACACCAAATAAAAATCTTCAAGCTTGCTTCACAGACTTGCATGACCTTCCAAACTATGTTTCAAAGCTGGAAACCAACCTATGTAATCATTTGACATGTGTGTTTCAACAAAATCAAAGAATAAATGTATACTTACAATTTTTTAATGTGCAAAACTTGGTACAGAAAGGAAAATGCCCCAATAGAAAGGGGGCCCAGAAAAGAAATTTAAGCTGCCTCAATAAACAAACCATTTGCCACTGAGTATTAAGGCAATATCAAGCTTTCATGTCCTTCCACTTGGTGATGACATCTTGAAAAGGGAAATTGCCAATCGTGTACATACTCCAAAGCCATAAATATTTGTGACTGCATAAATATAACATAAATATAACTATGCTAGCTACCTGTAAAAATGACGCTGTAAGTTTGGCTATTGCTCATGAGAGAGAGGAGCAAGGGTGACAATCACTCATGAAGGGGATGGCAAAAACTTGATTAGTGATGGGATCAAGAGTGGCTACAATGAGAGTGATGAGGGAGGTGATGCCGCTACTTTACAAAAGAAGCCCTAGCCTTTGTTTAAGTTGTTTTTTTTCCGTGACTATAGGTAGTGTGTCCAAAAATCAGATATGCATTTGGCAATTTTTAGCCACAAAAAAAAACAGACCCTTACCCATAAGTTCTTTCTTCGAAAAAATTATAGAACCACCCAACACTGCTAATGATTTCTTAGGTATGATCCAAGCAAGGAAGGTATCTTTAAAGGTATAATTCTCCATTTTGAGGCAAGTACATAGAATATGTACTTCCTGAAAAATGTAGAGCTAATTCGAGCCAAACAAATGAGATAAAGAGAGAGAAATTCCAATCCAAGAATACAAAAGTTCCCAAGTAAATCACCTGAAGTGCACATTCTATGGTGAGAGAAAAAGTCTGTGATACAATGTGTGTTAAGAGCCTGTATTTGCCAGACATTTATAGGAATGCAGCAACACAAGTCTAATCAATGTGAGTACAATGCACAGTCCAAATAGCGACAATGAAGAACCCAAACATAATCATGGCCTCCTTCAACACTGAAAACACTCACATAACCCCCATAGGGTCAAACAAACCTTGTAAGGAAAGCTTGCAAAATGATAAGTACCAAAGAGCAACAAGATCCTGCAGAATTACACTAGGCCTGGAACGTAGAGAAAGAGGCTCAACAAGTCTATGCAACAGCAACCAAATGGAATAAGCAATTCCAAGATGAATCTCACAACCGGTTTAACACTAAGGCACATGAGCTATGGAACAAATAGGATTCATGTCAGAGACTTCATACTGTACAATCCTTTCAGAAGCAAATGTTACTGCTTCTATTTCAAAAGGGGGGGACCTCATGGAAAGTTACAAAACAAAATTCCAGCAAGAAATGACAAAGAACTCGACACTTAAATTTTAGGGGACCTAAAAATACTCATATCTTACAACCTTGTTTGCCAAAGGTTGAGTTTGCCTCGTGCCACAAGATGTGGAATATAAAAGCAAACCCTGCAATGCTTCATCTTGCCTTTCCCACAATATGTGGAATAAGAAGACTCTGCCACATGTAATTAGCAATTGCCCCCACACTTTCCTGGAAATTTATTACTGGTCAGGCACTTGAGTTTTGTGGAGAGAAGTCTTGCTTGATGACCTGGTCACAGACTGACTAACCAACAGTCTCAAGCTATGAAAAGCTGTCATTGCTTGTATCCTTCTTGATATCTGCGGGTACAACCTACTAATCCTGTACATTTGCTCAATAGCCATGATGAAAATATGTACAAACAATATTGGGACTGCTCATCAAGCACACCCTTGACAAGTACCATGGCATACGACAAGGGTTTGACCTGATGTAAACAAAATCACCCAATCCAGGACCCAGTGAGAAAGGCACTGGTCTTACTGCCAATAATCCCTGCAGGAACAGAGACCATCCTTGAAATGATGAATGCGATTGACATCCCTTACAATGATTTCTCTTCTGGCTATCTTTGCAATGAACTTGGTGGCCGTGTGGCAGTCACCACATACCTGCAGATTCTTAAAAATATGGAGTGGAGTACCAGCAGGTGTGTTAAGAAGCCCAAATGCAATAGCAAGTTTCTCACTGTGGTGAGACAAATGAAACACCTTTTCTTCTTCATCTACATCATGTAATACAAATTTGGTATCTGGTACATATCCAATATGATTCATCTGCCTGTACAATCTCTCAAGTTCTGCATGGATTTCACTGAGTTGAGGATGTTCTTGGTCATCTAGTCTAAATGTATGCACCTCATTGTTCACCTCAATCCAAGTGCAGCCAGTCTGCTTCTTCACACCCCTTTCCAACCTCTGTTGTTGAACATTTGCACTGAGATCCCACTTGTCAGCAGCAGCATAGATGTTTGATAGCAGCACATAGCCTGCTTCACTCTGAGGGTCCAATTCTAGAACTCGTTTTGCAATGCGCTCTCCCATCTCCACATTACCATGAACTCTACAAGCACCGAGCAAGGCCATCCATACAGCAGCATTTGGCTCGCAGGAGATTGTATTGATCAAATCCTCTGCCTCTTGGAGACGGCCAGCACGGCCAAGAAGATCAACCATGCAGACATAGTGCTCCACTGTGGGAGAAATACGATATACCGAACTCATGGATCCAAAGTAGTGCACACCTTCATCCACTAGGCCAGCGTGGCTACAAGCTGAGAGAAGAGAAACAAAAGTCACATTGTTGATTTCAACACCCTCATCACACATCTGTTTGAAATGTTTGAGAGCTTGCTTAGCATGCCCATGCATGGCATAGCCTCCAAGCATAGCAGTCCAACAAACCGCATCATGCTTGGGCATGCTGTTGAATACCCTCTGTGCATCCTCAATACTCCCACATTTGGAATACATGTCAATGAGGCCACTACCCACAAAGAAATCAGACTCAAAACCACTTTGGATGATCTGTTTGTGGACATATCTGCCCTCTTCAAGTGCTCCCACACTAGCACAGGCATTCAGTACAGCCACAAAATTGACAGGGTCTGGGCGAACCCCTTCCTGTTGCATTTGATGAGATAATGCTAAAGCCTTATGGCCTTCCCCACATTTCACATGTCCCAATATCATAGCAGTCCAGGCAACAATATTGCGGGTGTGCATCATGCCAAACACTCTCCCTGCATCCTCCATGCTCCTACATTTAGCATACATATCAATAAGGCTATTACCCAGAAACACATTAGACTCACAGCCACATTGAATGATCTGTTCATGAATATGCCTGCCCTCTTCAAGTGCCTCTACACTGGCACATGCACTCAGCACCCCAACAAAGGTATAAGGGTCTGGCTGCACCCCTTCTCTTTGCATTTCTCCATACAAGGCTAAGGCTTTCTGCCCTTGCCCACATTTTACATGTCCCAGGATCATGGCATTCCATGAAACCACATCCTGTGTGGGCATTTGGTTGAACACTCCCCAAGCATTGTCTATGCTCCCACATTTGACATACATGTCAATGAGGCTATTATTTACAACCACATTAGACCCCAAACCACTTTGAATGATGTGTTCATGGACACACCTGCCCTCTTCAAGTGCCACTACACTAGCACATGCATTGAGCACTGCCACAAAGATGCCAGGGTCTGGCTGCATGGCTTCACATTGAACTTGTTGAGATGGTTCCAATCCCTTTTGCCCCTCCACACACTCCATGTGTCCAGGAATCATGGCACTCCAATACATCACATAGTGTGTCCATATCTTGTCAAACTCTTTCTGTGCATCCTTATCTCGCCCACACTTGGCATACATATTAACAAGGCTGCAACTGATAAACACATTAGATTCATACCCACTCTGTATTGTCCATGCATGGATACGTCTGCCTTCATCAAGTGCTTGTGAATTGGCACATGCATTGAGAATTTGCACAAAAGTAAAAGCATCTGGAGTTATGCCCTCTTGTTGCATTTGTCGAAAAAGTTCCATTGTCTTCTCATTTTGCCCAGCCTTAACATGTCTTGCAAGCCTTGTATTCCATGACACAACATTTGATTCTTGTACTGTCCCTGGGGCCATTGCAGCAAGCTCTGCATCAACCCACGAGGGCTTATATTTGCTATCAAGCCAGAGTGCACTCTTTGTGGTCTTATGCTTGAAATCAGGATGTCTCACATTGACCTAGCACCACCACCAGGAGCCCAACACAGGTGTGATCAGCCACATCTTTCATTCTTCTTCCCATGGGATGATAACTAAAAAATTCCTTGCTAATTGCAAGGAAATCGTCAAAGCAATCATTTGCTTTCTCTATATACCTTCTCTGACCTGTGATCCAACCATTGTGAAGGATCTGCGAAGAAATCTCGCCAAAGTTTCTCTACGTTCCTTGTCTGGCCTGCCACAAACCACACACACACTCATTGGCAACACTTCCATTATGTCATGAAACTGGAGTCTTTCATAGACATGATGCCATAATTTAGAACAAGACATCCATCAGTTGTCTAAACAAGCTTGGAAAATAAGAAGCTTCATAATGCAAAGAACTTCAACAAGGGTTTGGGGTTTATGGTTTAGAAACCCCGCTCAAAACCGCAAAGAAACACTCCAGAGAAAATAAAAAACAATTGCTACAGGGGCAGTAAGAGGCAGACAAGAGAAAAAATGAGCTTACCACCACCGTTGTCTCTCGGCTTTGTCTTGACTTCCAGTCGTTGCACTCTGGGAAGATCCGCAGGCCCACCAGCAGCATCGGGAAGACGTCGGTGAGCATGGTGCAGCGGCAACTCACTGCGACTAGAGAAGAAGAGGAGGATCCTGAACGGCCTCCGACGCCATACTCTTGTGGTCTTGTGCTGTAGCGATGGTGTGCTCCCTGCACTAAGAAGCAACTGCACCTCCATCACTACAACGACAGAGCAGAGCTTCTGTGCCTTCTCCTGTCTCTACTCTCTCGCACCACACAAAATTAGGGTTTCTGCTGATGGTCTGTTTGGGGGGTCACCCCCAAAAAAATTCCACCCCCAAAAAAAGAACAGAAAAATAAAAAGAATCAACCCCAAATTTCAGCCCAATTCAACCCAAAAAAGTTTCACCCCCAAATTTCAACCCAATTCAAGCCTAATTTTTTTTCAACCCAATTTCGACCCCAAATAATTCAACAGTGAACCAGCAACCACCAGCACACCATGAAGGATGAATGATAAGTGGTCAGGAAACAGTTTTCTGTTGGGTTCCAGTTCCCTAGCTAACCATGGTGGTTAGCTCAATTGCATTTTTTTTCCTACCTACCTACTAACAACCCACAAGGAGGTAGGCTCATGTATAAATCATCTACTCGCCTAGTAGTTACCTATTTTCCTACCTATCTACCTATATATGAGACCTATTTCCTACAGAATTGGTTACCAAGGTGAAACCAATTATTAACTCAGTTGAGGTTCATCCACAACTGAGTAATAATGGGCATCCAGTGGATGGTGAGCTTGTGGGTGCTAGTTCACAGTGGCCCCTCTTGAGAGAGACAAAACTTTTACTGAGCTTAAGGAGACCTCCGCATACATTAGAAAAATTCTACCAGTTCTTTATGAGTTTTTAGAAGGAAGGAAGAGTAGCTCACAACCTTGTGATGGTTTTTGAGTTGTTAGAAGGAAGAACGACTCACAACTTTTATGGTGCATTTAAGGAGCTTTTTGGCCCTCATGGAAAGAAATGGGCCATAACAACCTCACCACTTTTGAACGTGCATACCTAGTGTGTCAAATTTTACCAAAAGTTACACAAAACATCCCAAAATTGCTCCCAAAAGATTGCAACATCATGTGATATATGTTTCAAATGTTGTTTCCACCATAGCTTCTTTCTGGCTCATTTAATGAATTCCCTTTGGACCAAATTGGCTTTGTATCTGTCTAGTAATACCCCAACCCTAACAAGAGCTTCATAGCAATGTGTTCCTGAATTATCTCATGTAAGGAGAACTGGTAGAATTTCATGTATGTGTGGTAGGGTGCCTTACCCTCAACAAGATTTCCGAGTGAACATAGGATGGCATCTTACAGGAACCTTATGCGTATGGTGCCTCGTCTCCTCTCAAATGAATCATTGCTGTCCATTTTTAAAAGAAAAATTCTACCTGGGAAAGGACCTCAAATGGGGCTGTTCTGGGTTCTTAGTCCTCACCCTACAAGAGATCCTGGCATCATCTGCTTAGATGACTGTCCTCCAACATCATTAGGGCTAAAATGGGCATGTTGCTCCAATGAGAGACTGCCACTAAAACACCACTATCAACATCATTAGGTAGTGTGTCAAAATAGGATGAGTGTTATGTTGAGAAAGAGTGTAATCACCACACCATAAACCTCAGTATAATTGAACAGACACAATTCCCCCTTGCAGAGTGTTTTCTGGGAGTCTAAATGAGGTGATCAATGAATGATGTTGGTTGCAAACTACCTACGCAATAAAGAGATAAAACCCCAAAGTTCAGATTCTTATGGAATCTCTTATCCTAAAAATTGCAGGCAAACATCAGAATTTGTTTGCCTAGCATATTTGTACCTTGAATACCCCAATGGACCTTCCAGGCAGATCTGGAAGCTGAGGATATGGATGAAATGGCCAATTGCACAACACCCACACACACCATTACTTGGGTATAACCAATGTGTCACCAGCAGAAAGGAAGTCTCCAGCTCCTATTCCATTTGCTGCTTTCAATGCTTCCACTGATACCTGCATGAAGCCAAAGAATCATGTCTGATCCGGATCAGTCTCTACAAGCCACTAACTTCAACTCTTACAGTGGTGTGTCCACTCTCTTCTAATTTAAGCATGATATGCAAACAGCAGTATGTCCTCAGCCTGGCCCTAGGTAGGATTCACTGACTTAGAATACCACACAAATGAAGACACTTGTACACTCAAAGGTCCAAGGAAATCCAAGCATCTTTTAACCTAAAGCAGGGATTTCACGGGAAAAGCGAAGTGATAATTTGAACAGCAGAAAGAACTTGATGAATAAGCTTACCCCATATTTTCGCGAGATGCCCCAAAGAGTGTCACCAGTGTGCACATCAATGACATCAGATTTCTTCTTGAAGAGAAGGGGGCCACCCTTTTTCTCCTTGCCAAGAACATCCTTACCCTTGTGTTGCACCACCTCCTTGCTCTTGGTTTCTGCAATCTCCACAATGTCCTGCGTATCCACAACCCCACAACTCATGCTTGTAAACATGTCTTACAACTTGAAATGTATTTACTTGTATGCCATTGTGACCCTATTTACAGGCAAACACAAAATTACACAATAGATAAACTCTGGCAGGAAAACTTTACACCATTCTTGCTCCAGCATTGAACATGTGGACATAAAATGCTAGGGGTAACTCTTTTGCACAGAAAACAAATGTTATCTCTCTTTGCCCTGAAGGCTATTGTATTCTCTTCATAGGTGGACACTTTGAGCTGTCATAAATATCCAGATATTCAGATGCCCCTAGGTTCCCACACTTGGATGATCACTTGACGCAGTGACCCTAATTGTAGCTTGGTTGATTACGTGGGGTAAACATCTAGCATGATGTGCACATGGTGCATGTTGCAAGTTGTGAAGTAGCCAAGAGCACTACAGAAACTATCTTTCAATTCTCTCCAAGTAAATCATGGTCACTGTGTGTGTAAAGCTGGAAATGAGGATTGAAAAACATTACTTGCAACATCAGACTACTGCAAAAAGATGACAAACCTCTGTTTTGACATCAGTTTGTTGATGTTCACTCCCCAGGGGAAGGACAACATCACTTGACTTCCTTCCCCAGAAAGATCTGATCAAGCTCCATGCAATGCCAACTCCAACAATTGCACCTACAGCCTTGGCAATGGTCTCATCTTTGATGCCCTTGCCTTCCTTGTCTCCCTTTGATCCTCCAGTGGCAGCTGGACCTGACATCCTTCCACTTCAACTCGCATTGCAAGGTCAGTATTCTACCCAAACAACATTATGAGGGTATACAAGTTTCAAAGAAAAGCTACACACTTCCATTGAAATTAGTCCCAGCTCAAATCAGACCACAAAAAAGGGTGCAAAAGCCCCACTTATGGCTGAACTATTGTGCACACTTGACCAGCTCTGAGAAAGGGTCTAGGGTTTAGGGTTCCTCAAAACCAAAGATAAATTGGTTTTCAAATGGCAATGTCAATGGTCTCATTGCAAGAAATATATTCACCCCTAAGGATCGCCTAAGACCACTCGCTTGCAACTTCATCAGATGGCGGTGATGCAGGAGAAGCCATTACACTCCATTTACCAAACTTGTACTACTGTCATTAACACAAAATACCTTCAATTCGAGAAGCAGATTGATTCCAAAGGATCACTCAAGACCACTTTGACACTTTAAAAAAGAAAAGAAGCTGAAATTGTACTCCTTGAGGTGAGTTCCAGTTACAAAGAATATAGGTAGTAGACTGAAACGTCAATCAAAAAATTGATTTTCTTGCAGCAAAAAAAGGGATTGAATCCAGAAGTTTAGGTATTAACTTCTTCTACTATCATGCTCACAAGAATATCAGCTGCAGCCGTGAGAGAAAACTTGCTGCATTTTCTGCTCATGAATTCCAGCTATGAAAACCTCCTGGGAAGTGATATACAGATCACAAACACGAAGGATCATCCCAGAACACGTATCACCAAAAGAACATCCCAGCAGACTGTAACCGTTGTCCAAAAGCTTTGGATACAAACTGGATCCGTTCAGGTCGAGCTTCAGCGACGAAGAGTAAAGACGTTCAAGTGAAAAGTCGGTCAGAAGATCCCTCATTGCGACGACAAAAAGAGAGATTTTCGGCCGATCTATTAGGAAATGGTGAATAAATATATTTAGAATGAGAAAACGACCAAAATGTTTTCGAATAGTGTGTACTTCAAAGTCTGAAGAGTAGATTCATTCAAATGACTGTCACGGCCTTGATGATCGTGCTCAAACAAACCGTCATCCGAAAGCGCCGTAGAAAGCAACTATCGGATCTGAAATCAATTTCAGCTAAAGTAACCGATACCGTATGTCGATGAAATACTTTTCCAACACTTCAGTTACAGAACTACATATCTTCAGAGAAACAAGCTCTTTCACTTCAGGTCAATTTCAGGCACCGAAAAACAGACGACGTCGGATGTCGTTGCTTCACCAAAAACGCACTTACTTCCGACAGAAAAACAAAAAAATGTGGAATCCAAATCGGAAGTGCAAGAGCGTACTGGAAAATACATGGCAAGAAAGTGCTAAGAATACAAACTTCTTAACTTCAGGTTAACCTCCGTCACTTTTGAGGACGGAAAGGACCCTAAAAGGAAAAAACCAGGCAGAATAGTCAAGGTACTGTTGCATCATGACCTTGATCTTGCCGCTCCGTTTACCGAAAAAGCGCAAAGAAACAGAAAGGTTTGAGGCGAGAATGAGAGAGAATATTTACAAGTGCGATGTGTCGACAGAAGACGGGGCCACAAGACGATCGGAAGGCGACGAGAGAGACGCGCGCACGCCGGTGGGGCTAGGGGAAAAACGAAAGGGAAAAAAGGCAAAGGAAACCAAGTGCAACAGCGCTTCCTCGCAGAGAGCAAAACGCAGAGAATGAGCCTGTGGAGCGCCACCGCGTGCGATGCTCTGTCAGGCTCGGGTTCAGGTCCGGAACGGCAGAAAATTCCGGAACGGTACTTTACGTCTGGGAACGTGCCCTTAGGGCGCATTCTGCCTACAAGGGCCTTGAAATTTCCATAAGGTACTATGCAAAAAGCTTCGGAACTAGAGAATGTGACCCTTAGGGTGCATTCTGCCTCTCAGTGAGTCAGTAGCGGGAGGTTGCTCCAGGCCAAACTCCAGGGACAAACTAGATGGCAAAATGCACTCTACAGTCTAATTCTGCCCTCTTTTCATCCATGTTAAGATCAATTATGGAATTTTCATCCAAATAACAAAGGGTTATAAAATCATTGGGCCCACGAGAGCCCAAGGTGGTACCTTGTGCTAACTGACCTTAAACTTTCCAATTGCATTCACAAAATATTTGTTTTGCCAATTTGGATGTCATTGCCAATTTGTCATTCATCTATGTTTCCAATCACCATTTCTAGGGTTGGGATACAATTTCAGGCTTGAGCAACCCAGCACCCACCAGTGCACCATCCAAAAAATCCCGTTCTGAGATTTCATCGATGGGATGAACCTGTCCCCCAGGGGTCAGTTTATTTGGGCAGTAGTTTTTTTTTTCCCCCCTTCTTGGCCTTTTTTTTTTCCTCAGACTTTTTTTTTTTGGGGAGCTCACTGTTTTTCTTCCTGGGCTCATTTTGGTTTTTTTTTTCCCCGCAACCCTAACTACCATTTTTTTTTGGGGGAACTCCTACCTACCCCTCCAACCTACCTACCACCTTTCCTCCTACCAGCCCATCTACCTCCCTCATTCTGCTAACCCCTCTTTTATGCTTGTGCTGTCCTCCATCACCAACGCTTGAAATTCAGTGGGATCAGGGTTTAGAGTTGCAAAGCTTCAAAAAAGTGAGGAGAAACAAGGGGAAAAGCTTGGAGCACCAATGTGGGAGGAGCTTGGAGCAAGCACGAAGAACAACAAAACTACAAGGTAAGCTCCCTTCCTCCCTTCTCTAGTTTTTTTAGGGTTTAGGCAATCTGATTTTTGTTCTAATGCTGCAAGTTTGAAGGTCACAATGATGAGGAGTTCAGCTCCTCGGTGTCATGTTCTTTCATTCTAGTGCTACAAGTCATTGAAGTGCACAACAATGAGTTCGGCTCCTCGTTGTCATGCATTTTTTTGTTTTAGTGTTGCAATCCCAAGGACACAACAATGAATAGTTCGGCTCTTTGTCATTGTGTTTTTTTTTTCCAAGTGCTAGAAGTCTCTAGGGCAATGACGATGAAAAGTTCAACTCCTTGGTGTTGTGTTCTTTTGTTTTAATGTTGGAGGTCACTCAAGTGCACAATGATGAGGAGTTCGACTCCTTGTCGTCATGCATTTTTTTTGTTCCAATGATGTAGGTCCCAAGGACATGACGACAAGGAGCTCAACTCCTTGTCGTCATGTTTTTTTTTGTTCAAGTGTTGGAGGTCCCCATGGCCACGATGATGAAGAGCTCAACTCCTCATCGTCATGTTCTTTTGTTCTAGTGTTGTAGGTTAGTCAAACACACAATAACAAGGAGCTGAGCTCCTCATCATTGTGTTTTTTTTTGTTCTAATGTTGTAAGTCTTAGGGACACAACAACAAGGAGTTGAACTTTTCATCGTCATTGCCTCCTTGTTGTCGTGTTTTCTTTTGTTCAAATGTTGGAGGTCCCCATGGCCACAATGATGAAAAGCTTAACTCTTTGTCATCATGTTATTTTGTTCCAGTGTTGCATGTTAGTTAAGTGCATGACGACGAGGAGCTTGGCTCCTTGTTGTCGTGTTTTTTTTTGGTTCCAATGTTGTAAGTCTAGGGAACACAACAATGACGAGCTTGGCTCCTCATCATCGTGTTATTTTTTTGTTCAAATGTTGAAGGTCCTTAGGGCCAAGATGACAAGGAGCTCAGCTTTTCATCGTCATGTTTTTTTTTTGTTCCAATGTTGTAAATCCCAAGGACACAACGACAAAAAGCTTGGTTCCTCCTTGTTGTGTTTTTTTTCATTCCAATGCTGCAAGTCCTAAGGACATGACAATGATGAGTTTGGCTCCTTGTCATTGTGCTTTTCTTTCATTATAGTGATGCAAGTCCTAAATGATGAACTTGGCTTTTCATCGTCATGTTTTTTTTTGTTCTAATCATTCAAACGCACAACAACGAAAAGTTCGACTCCTAGAAGGGTACTTCATAGTTAAAGCAAAACATAGAAAAAAAATGATACCCTATTTTGGGTAATCTGCAAACACCATGGGTTCAATTATTTTGGTTTGGGTTATTGTAAGGTTATTGCTCATGTCGATAATTACTCAATTCAAATGTTTTACCCCTTTCAAGGTATCTCATAAAACCTTTGGGCTCCATAACATATCTTTTGAAATTGGGAAAGGCATTACATGCCCCTAACAAAACTTAGAAGGCAAGCAATACCCACATCATTTGTAATAATATCATAAACCATGAAACAAAAGAATTTTTTTTAGATATTTATTCCATGTTCATTATATGATGTCAGACATATTGATTCAAGGAAATGAAGGTATTACAAAGTTCTTCACATTGATGTTAGAAGGTTCATTTGAACAAAGTTATGGAGTTTAACTACAATACTTGTATCATCTTGAGATATTTGCATTCACCTTGAAACTTGAAAGGGTATTACATAGTTTTACCAAAACCTATAATTAATATAATACCTACACCATATTGTGACAATATCCTAAACCATAGTACAAATGAAAGTATTGTCAAGTTAATCACATTGATGGTAAAGGTAATGAAATTATCATTAAAATCAGGGTATTGTAATTACACATCAAAAATTTATTGAAATGACCTTATACCATCAATGTGGCTAATATTGTAATACTTTCATGTACATATACCAACAATTTTGCATTAGTCCATTGAACAATTCTTATTATTTATGAATTTGAAAATATTTTTCAACTATATTTAATGTTTATTTAAATTTTCTAACATAAATTTTTTATTAAGATATTATATATTTAAGAATGCAAAAATTAATAAACCCACACATTGATTAATTAATTATATCATTATTTCATATATTGAAAATTAAAATTTACATAAAATTAAAAAATTACATTGACCAAACATACATAATATTAGATAATTATATTTTAAAGTTCAATTAAAACCCTTATTCCTAAACCTTTAACCTTAATTGAAAAAATTTAGGGTTTTTACTAAATGATTTTTTTTCTATTTAAAAAAAAATAGAAAATTGGGTCATTATTGAAGCCAAATATTCAAACAAAAATAAAATGAAACACAAACACAATTTACATCTTTGGGAAATTTTTAAGTCTCTTTGAAAATTAAAAACATCATAACCAAATTACATTTCAATGGGTTTATATATATTAAAATTTCAATTAATATAAAATTTCATCTTATTTTGAATAAATATTAAGATATTATATATATTTAAATGAATAAATAATATAATTTTATAATCTTACAAAGTATATATAAGGTTAGGTTACATAACAATTAACCTATTAATTTATTATTTATGCTTAGTTAGGATGTATAATTTGGTTGGTGTCAACACTTTAATCAATTGGACAACCTTGACTATGAACTTTTGTTGTAAATGGTAAATCGTCTTATGTTTATACCTACATCCATATGGTGTGACAAATGTTCATTTTAACAAATATCCAATGTGCCTTTTTAATGGTCATTTGATCTTCATGCTCACAAATAATCGATAAAAAAAGACAAAAATCATGATATTTTTAAAAATTAGAACTACAACTAAGAATTAAAATTAAAATTAGAACTAAGGCCTACCTATTATTATGGCCATTGATGAACTTGTTACCTTAATTTTGTTGTTGCAAAATTTGCAAGGGATGTGGTGTGATAATATCCTATTTTTGAGCTAATAGATTAAGCAAATGAAACCCCTACCACAACAACGTCCATACTTTTGTTATTAAATATTGTCAAGGTTTTTTTATAAATGATCGATTCCCTCCATGACCAATGATGAGGATAAGTTTTTCCCAGCAAGCTTTTGAGAAGGATTCATGGGTCAAATGGTCACTTGAAACAAACTTTGTGTTGCATGCATGTTTGAAATGATTCAAGTAATCAAAATTCAAAAACCCTAAAGGGTGCAAAAAACCTAAGGAAAGATGATAGGTGCTTTCAAAATGGAGTGGGATATTAGAAAAAAAATGTGTGGGTGGGTGGGTCTTCACCATTTTCTTTTGACAATGATTTTATGGTAACTTGGGAATTTGAATTATTGTTACAAAAAGAGGAGAAAATTTTGGAACATTATGGAAATTAGTTGGTTTTTTTTATCAAGCTTGTACTATTTTTATTTTTTTTCATTTGACAATGATGTTGTTACATTTTTCAAAGAAGGTGTAGTAGAAAAAACAACAATATTATTTGTTGTTTAAATTCCAAGCATCACATTATTAATTTTTGTAACCATTATTATTGTTGTAGAGCATTTCAATTGTTGTTGTTATTGTGACCATTTTGGAAACAAATTGAAAAACAATATGTAAGAAAAATGTCAGCCACCAAGATGTCATACCTTCAAACATGTAGCTAATGTACCACATCCTTGAATGCACCATCCTATAAGGTCAATATCACATACATCTTTGTGGGTGGTGGATGATCCATGGTCCACAATAGCATGTCAGCATGATTCATCACCTTCACATTGTTGGTATTCCCATTCTCATTATATATATATATTTTTTATTTTAAATAAATATGAAATTATTATATGTATTAAAATGAATCAAAAATATAATTCCATAATACAATTAATTATGTATAATGTGTTATCTGATATGTTACAAATAACAATATATTTAGACTAATATTTAAGCCAATATTATACATCATAAAAAATAAATTTTACATAAGGACTTATGTTATATATTTATGAAATATAAAATATTACTAATCTATTATATAATTATTTTAACCTATAAATTATTTATTGTATGTCAAAAAAATTAAATAAATTTTCAATCATACATAGGATTAATATATGGGAAAGATCATTTTTTATTATTATGTGAACCATTAAAAATAGTAAAAAACCATGTGCTTTAATTTTTTAAAATAAAAATAAAAATTTTATTAGATTATAGATTTTTTTTTTCTTCTTTATGAGTTTAAAACTTTAAAAGGGAATTTTTAAAAAATGTACATCATCGAAAAATGTTAAATTTTTTGATTTTGACAAACTATGAATTTCAAACATTAAATAATAAAATTTACATTAAACCTTAAAGCCCTATACCATCAATGTGACCAATTTCACTTTACATTCATTTTTATGTATGTTAAATCATATTGAAAGGTGAACAAATAATTTTGAAAACATGAATTTCATGATGTATTGGTGAGGAATCAAACATTTAAAAAATATTCTTATGTTTCATGGTTAATGGATTATCACAATACAATATGGGTATAAAATTTAAACTCCATAACTTTGTTTAAATGGCCTTGTACCAACAATGTGACCACTTTGCAATACCTTCATTTACTTTAATCAATATGTATGGCATGATATATTGAACATGGAAAATAATAATAATAATATAATAATAATATAATATATATATGTATGTCCTTTTGTTTCATGGTTTAAGATATTATTGCAATATGATTCAAGTATTGTTTTCTTTCTACGTTTTGGTATAGTAATGCAATACCTCTCCAAGTTTCAAAAGATATGTTTCAAAACCTAAAGGATTTTTGGGATACCCTACAAGGGGTATTGCATGTTTATTGAGTATTCCTATTCATTAATAATACCCCTTTGATAGTTTAAACCAAAATAATTTAGCCCATAGTGTTTATTAAATGCCCCAAGCAAGGTATTACTTTGCTTTTAGGTTTCTGAAGGGTATGTAATGCCCTTCCAAGTTTTAAAAAATATGTTATGGAACCCAATGTATTTTTGGGATACCTTGCAAGGGGTATTACAAATGTATTGAATAGTTTTGACCATGAATAATACCCCTCCAATAGCGTAGATCCATGGTGTTTAATTATAAAATATAACTAATGAAAGTATTGGTTTCCTTGTTGGTTTGCATAAGGCTATGCAATACCTTTCCATGTGTCAAAAGAGATGTTATGAAACCCAATGTATTTCTGGGATACCTTAAAAGGGGGTATTGCATGTTTAGTGAATCCTTTTAGGCATGAGTAATACCTTTTTAATAACATGGACCAAAATAATTCAACCCATGGTGTTAGAGTGTAGCCCAATGAGGGTATTGCATTCCTTCTAGGTTTTGTTAAGGTTACACAATATCTCTCCAAGTTTCAAAAGATATGATATGGAGCCCAAATTATTTTAGGGTTACCCATAATGGGATATTACACGTTCATTGACTACTTTGTTTTATGAAACTTGAATACAACATATATTAAATGTGTCTAAATTGAACTAGAGCTTTATATTGCTTTAATTATCCACTTGGTTTGCAATACCCCCATGGAAAACACTCTCTAAGCATAACTTGCAATACCCTTATATAGGGTGTGTCAAATATTTTAATTGTCCCTTTATTTATTTGTTTGAATGAACAAAACCAAGCTCCATGCAATTCCTTCATTTTACTCTTTCCTCATTATTGTCGACTATTGGGGGTCTATTGGAATGGCAACCATGTAGGTAGGTGTAGCCATGTAGGCGGGGTTTGGTAGGTACTTATTTAAAGTGTTGGTAGGTAGGAAGGTGGAAGGGCAAGTAGGTAGATAAATAGATTGGGGTGGGGGGTGGGTAGGTGGGTGGAAATGAGAATAACACACTTTAAATTTATAGGTGAGCAAATAGATGGGGAAGAGTCTACTTTTAATTTAAATATATTGGCGATTAGGTTAGAGGGGGACATTGGGAGGTAATAGCGGGGTGGCTGGGAAAATTTTCAAAAGCAAAGAAATAAAAATTGTGGGCGGCGGGGAAAAATAAAGTTTCAAAAAAAAATTGAGATTGGGAAAAAAAAACTAGAAAGGGGGCAAGGAGAAAATAAAGTTGCAAAAAAAAACTGAGATGAAGGCTGAAAAATGGCAACAAAAAAAAAGTCAACCTGGGATGGCACATGGATAAAAAAGAAAATCTTATCAATGCACCACCCATCCATGCTAGTGGGTGTTGGTTCATTCTGGCCACAATTTTAAACTTTGGATTCATGAATTCAATTTTTATATCTTGCAATTCCTTTTGCCCAAATGATGTAAAATTGGCCAAATCCATCTTTTCTTTGGGTTGGGTGGTCTAGTACTAAGTTAGGGACTTTGGCCAAGTCTTGTTATTGCCCATTAATAATTATCCTAAAAATGCAACTAGTTTTCAAGATGGACCAAAATAAAACCAATTATATTTGTTGCCTTCAATTTTCTCAAAAACCCATATTGTAATTTTTCCATTTAAAATTTGCACATCTCTTTATAATTATTTGAAGATCTAAAAATGATTTTGTCATTTGAACTAAAGAATTGGTCATCTTGAATTGCAACATGTTACATGTATGTGAACAATTTGTAATTTATCCATAAACCTACCCTTGTGTTCTATAATCATGTTCATCATTGTCTTCGAAAAAATTCCTTTACAACTTGAATTCCATAATAGGTGCAAGTCCATTTTGACTTTATTGTGACATGTGACGTGCAGCTTAATGAAGGAATTAAAAAATCACAATTTTTTATCTTTTATTTTTGGGAATTTACACTTTTTTAAAAACTTGAAAAGTATGATTTCAATACATATAAAGGATTTTTGGGAAAAAATGGTCCTAATTTGCCAAAATTTAACAATAGGTTTTAACAAGTAACCAAAAAGTAAAAAGGCCCTTAAATTTGTCTATTTTCATATATCTTCAATAAATTTGGCTAAATCTTCTTGTGGGCAATCATTAGTTTGGCTACATCACAAAATTAAAAAGAAAAAAAACCTTGAATGTGATATACAAATAAAATAGATAGTTGATCAATTGTTTTAATTTGTCATAGGTTGAAATAACATGCTTGTGTTGGATTATTTTATTTTCAATATGTCCCATTGGGTTCCCAACATGTTCCCCAATCTTAATGGTAGTATCAATGCATTGGAACCAAATTTTTGGAAAATTAATGTTCAATGTTATGAATTACACACAATTATCTAACAAATTAATAATCAATTTGTAAAAACATTGAATAAGTTCTATACATGTACACAAACTTCAAAAAACATTCAATATTTAAATTCATATTGTTATCAACAACCACCAAATAACTTAATTTACCACACTTATTATAGACAAACATTTTAGTACAAAAACATAATAAAGTTGTGCTTACCAAAAAATTGGCCCACCAATCAATTTCAAAACAAAAAACCATTCATGTCCATCATTTTTTAAGCTTTAAAATGATCCAAGGAAAATTGCAAGTTTGCATTCTATCTCTATATCAAACAACATTTGTTAATTTAATGACCTTGTTAATGGTATATTCAAAACATTAATAACCTATAATGGCAAACTCATAGTATGGATAACATTTCAAAATTCAAGAATTATAATGTTATTTAGAGAAAAAATTAATCATTATTACATTAGGGACATTGAAGAGGAATGGACACCATTGGACTAATCATTGAAATAATAATAATAATTGACAAAATGCAAACTCATATTATTAAAAAAATTCAATTTGCAACAAAAAGAACCATTTATCATTCACTTAGATTATGACCAAATGAATTGGTTTTTGATTCAAATAATATATAAAAAAATGACAAACATACACAATTTTATATTAGATTTGAACAAAATAACAATTATATTTATTAACTCCACTCCAACACAAAAAAATTCATGATGATCCTTGCATACATCGAAAACATGAAAAGATTAAAAGCATTTCTATATTGGATACATTTTATTTTTCAATTAAAAGACTTACTCCATTCCCATGTAATCATACAATTTTTGAATACAAACTATTTATGATAACATTATGAAGACATCAATCATGATAACTTATAAACATATCACACATTTAATGTTTTCTAGAAATAAAAATACAATGAATATGTCAACATACTTTTATATAACAATTCATAATGGTCATGGCATGAAGATGATGTATGATACACACATGCTCTTATGTTCCTACAACGCAAAAACATGTAATGGATCTGAATTTGTACTAGTTACATTTAATATAAAAACATGAAAAATGATTCACATCATATGTATTTAGAGATATTATTCATGTTCAATTTCTACAATCCTCAACAACCGTGAAACTTTCATTCAAAGTTCACAAAATGATTATATTAAGGGGCTTCAATATTAACATCCTAAATGAGAACAATGATTCAAAAGAAAACCAACTACTAATAGATTTTATGAATAAATTCAAATCAAAATCTCAATTTCATGAAAACACAACAAAAGCAAGATCTTAACTTGACCGTATATGAGCAAATGTTTCAAGAAATGAATGTAAATTGTGTGTAATAAAAGCATATTGACCAAATTTCCACAAACTAATTTACTTGTCAAAATTACCAAACACACTACCAATTTATAGCAATAAACCGATATTGTCTCAATTCGTATAATTTCATTATAATTCCATCATCAATATCATTTGACAATATTTGTGGGGATACACATCAATAAAAGATAGAACCACTTGTTGGGACATGTGACAAAGGTTCTTAAGAAAATTTATTTTCATACAAGTCATTATTTTTGGACTTCTTTTAAATTAGTTATCATTTTTCACAATTTTTGTTGCAAGAAAGCACAATCTTATATTCCATGAAGCTTTTACCTCAAATAACCCTTAAGGCCTCGCTAGGGGTTCCTAAATTGAGGCAAGTAGGGTCCCTAATATCAACGCCACATAGTGTCAAAACAAGAAAAAAAAATCAGTTTTCAATGAAATTCTTAAGCTCAAATGTTATTATGAGGCACAAACGTTATCATGAACCTAACCATGCATAGACCACAAGGGGTAAGAGGGGTAGGGTTCTTACACCTTCAAATGCCCCGTAGGGGATTAATCAAAGTAACAAAATACAATGCGGCACAGAGCTGGAGGGGCCCAAGCCCCAAACCAGGGAAATCGAGCCAGAACTAACAAAAGGCCGTGGAGAAAGTAGATCCATCCTCTTTTCTAAGAAGGATAGTCATCGAGATAATTTGTGACCTTGCAATAGACTAGGAAAATTCTCCAAGTGCTTTGCTTTGGTATGTGACACTTTGGACTCGCACCCAAAGAGCTCATCAAAAAAGATGAGCTAGGAGCCACTTTTGACTTAAAAAAAATAAGGCACTTTGGTCACCCCCACAAACCAATGAATAAAAAGGCTTTGGAAATCAAGTTTGCTACTTTACATAAAGAGAAAGAGTTTACAATCATCATTCCTTTCAAGAACTAATGCAAAAATGTCATCATGTTACCCAATTGCATCACCTTTTGCTGCAATTGGGTTGGGTTGGGTATTTCTACAAATTATTGAAGGTTGGTGGTTGAGTCAAGCTACAGTTAGAACAATCATTTTGTTCTTGTAGTCACTTATCATTTCAGTCTTCCCACTCCATGCTATAAACCATCTAGAATGTGAAGCTAATATGCTGAGGAAAGAATTTTGAGGAACAAATTAACGAGAACTTAGAACTGCAAGTTATTTGAAAATTTTGGAGATTTTCAAAGCATCATGTTCTCGCAGGAGGAGAAAGGAGCTTCTTCCTTTCAATTTTGCCATTGGGTCCATATAGCGATTGATACAAAGGTCTAATCCGAAGTATCAGAATGATATTCAGTACAACACCGATTGCACACATGCCTGCCATGATCATAAATACAGAGAAGAAGCAATGTGCACCTGTGCAGTTTTGAGGTTCTTCAGCAGAACTTGAGCCCCATTCACTGACAACAGAGGAGAAGAAGAATTCCTTGGAAGAAGTTCCCATCGATTTCATCAGGACCCAATTCTTGCCATGTCCTTGCTGAGGAGTTCTTGAAGCTTCTTGGTCATACAACCAGCCTGCCAGCAAGCCCGAGAAGAGAAAGGATCCGAGGGGAAGGTTCAAAATGATGAAGTTGTACATGATGCCAAAGTGTTGGAGACCGAAAAGCTCAGATGCAGTTGGAACTGTGATGGAGATTTGGACACCATAGCATATGCCCACCACAATCGAGCCAACATACAGCGAACCTGGAGTTGCTGTTGCAAAGAGAATGTAACCGACCAGCATTAGCAACTGTGATAACACCATCCACACGGGCCTCGGAACTGCAGCTTTCCTGCACAGAAATTTTGGAGTGGGTCTGGAAATGTCAAAAAATATTTTGGAACTTTTGTGATGCAAATGTTTTGCTGCAACAACATCGTGTGTTGCCTTCATGGCAACTGAGACTTTTGCATTGCATTTAGACAAAGCCTGGAAAAACACAGAAAGGAAATACAAAACTTAGAAAAGAAAGCCTGGGAAGAGAACAAAACAGGGGGAGCATCATTCCAAACAAACAGACCTGACATAGTACTCAGAGATTGCACCAGCTCCAATCCGCCCAAAGAATCCCCAAATGCTAATGAAGGAGATGAACAAGGAGACATCTGAGTAACCCTGAGCTTGTCCAATCTGCCCAAGATTGTTGATGGCTGTAATACCCGTCCCAACACCACACAGAAATGTGAAAAACAGTAACCAGAAATCAATTGTCTGCAGCGCCTCCAGGAGCGTATGATCCTCTCCCAGTGCAGGAGGCACACGCCACTTCTTTCCTGAGCCTTCAAAACCTCCATCCACAAGTGTATGATGATGATCCTCCTCGCCTCCTGGTGCTGCTGTCACAGGTGCATGCCTTTTCCTCCTCTTCCCTACTTCAGAATCTCTTTCAAGGACCTGATTTGCCAAAAACATTTGGTCATCAAGAGGAGGATGTGGGGGAGTTACAATGCTGGGCACATCATCCATGGTGACACATTGCTCTGGGTGCTCCGCTCTCATGCTTTCCTCCTCACCATTCTCCAGATTCTCAAAAATGGGCTGATGGGTGGTGGCAGTGGGTTCACCTCCTTCTTGAAGCTCATCCTTCTGTTGATCATCTTCAAGCAACAGTGGTATTCTCATCTTGTCACCTTGTGATTGCTGTGCAGCAGAAGACCGATTCCTCATGTATTTAGAGTACAAGAGTTGGATGGGAACCACAAGCGGCGCAACAAGAAACAGCAGCAGAACTCCGGCGAAGAGTTTGTTAGCAAACGACGAGATGACGAAGAATTTCCCAATCAAGGTGAATGTCAACAGATAGAAAGCAAGAGCCATGGAGATGGAGTTGAGTATGGTGAAATTGGAGTATTCTAGGGTATCTTCCTCTTTGGTGGACGAGGGTGGAACCTCAGAGAGGAAGGCAATGGCCACCAAGCAGACAATGGCAGGCAAGAAGGTGAGCAGGAGAAGGAATGCAGATGCCTCACTGGTGAAGAGAGATGTACAAAGCTCTGTGAAGATGGCTGTGCTCAACCCTACATAACCCTTCAAAATCCCTGTCACATTTCCTCTACTACGTGGGAAGTTCCTCATACATGTCACAAGAACTGCCGTGTTCATCCATGTGGTGCTATTGCCCCCGAAGCAAAGAGCCAAAGCCATCTGCAACAGAAAAACAAAACAATGAGAAACCAAAAAAAAAAAAGCTTCTCGAGAAAGAAACTTAGCAAAAGAAACACCAGGGAGAGACCGACCAACAACGAGAAACAGACCCAACAGCGCACCTGCCAGAATGGTAAGGGAGAGATTCTTTGGCTGACAACGAGGTACTGGGCACCGTAACCGAGGAAGCCTTCGATCGCGCCTATGAGCAAGATGGCCCATGTGGGCAAGTAGTCTGCGAGGAAGCCTGCAAGCAAGCCGAAGCTTTTGCCCACGTCCTTGGCCACTCCCAAGCTGTTCAACTGCTTCTGGTTGTACTGCATCACTGTCTTGAGCGCTGCTGAGTAGTTTGCAAATGTGTAATTGTTTCCTGATATCGCTTGTACCCATATGGCTGTCACCAACCCAACCCATTTCTTGCTGATTCCTCTGTATGAGGAGTAGTCGCCTGGCATTCCTCCTCCTCCGTCTCCTCCTCTTCCTGTCTCTCGCATCCTCCCCTTGCCAAAACACCTCTTCTTTCTCCAAAACAACAACAAAACCAAAACTCGAGTCCTTCGTGTGATTTTCGAGTTCCTCTCGAGTTAGACTTCTTGTGAGTTTTTTAAAATTTGAAATTGTTGGAAACAGAAAACAAGAACAACAGCGGATCGAGGGGAGAAATCTCCTGAGCTTCTTTTTTTAAAGGGGTCTTCGAAATTGCAAAAAATATCAATGGATCGAGGATTTTTTTCTCGACAACTTCTTGTGATTTCTTTCTTTCTTAGGAATCAAAAAAACGAAGGACGGGGGCTTTTGTTTACCAACTTTCTTTGCTGTCGACAATGGGCCGGCATTAGCGGTGGCGGCGACCAGAAAACTTCTACCAGTTGGCAAAGTCAACCGGTCACTCCGCAGGGAGACAAAAGTACGAATGGGGAGCGGCGCATCGAAATCCACGACGGAAAGTCCGCCAAATGCAAATGCGAAGAAAAGAACGGCAAAATTTGGACGGTGGAGAATCACCGACGCAGCAGCAGCAGCAGCTGCGTTCGTCGGCAGACATGCATACCCGAGGGGGCGGGTATCAGAAACTGCTCCAAACCCCCTCCTCTCCGGGTATCCAAGTTGATGACCTTGGTTATCAAAAAGCAAATGCTCGGGTTTGACATATACCCACGGTTATCTATAAAAATGTAATACCCGGATGTTATGTCATCTCAAACTCAACCTGGATACAAGCTTTTGAGGATTTTACCAGAAGTTATGTGAGAAGACTGGACAGAAGAAAAACCCAATTTTAAAAAAAAAACTATTGAAGAGAAGTGAAACCAAGTTCCAATTTTGGACTCGCTTGGGGTGGTGTTATGTAGCTGTTACAATAGCATGCACACCGATAACAGCTATGGTTTCTTTTAAGGTTGAAATGGGGATCATGCAACAAAAGAAAAATTAGCCAAATTTTGACACTATGTGCTAGATGTTAAAGCTTCTAAAAAAGGTTCCTTGTATGCATCATAAAAAATCTGGTGATTTTGGAACATTCTTCCTTGGAAATATTGCAAATTTGTGCCACTTTTTTCATGAAAAATCCTTTGCATATGTCAAAATAATCATATTTCAACGATTGAAATTTGGCAAAAATTTGCGAGAGTAAAACAAACATTGGGTGGTGGTAGGTAGCTTACAATCGCATGCACATCAATAACAGCAATGAGAAAGCTAAGGCAAAAATAAGTTATGGGCATGACAAAGGTCTGTTCTATAGCCAAATTGCTTCTTTATTTAGACAATTATTATTGTTGGAACACGTACCTCACTCCAAATTGAGCATAGTGTTGCTTCCCCCTCACTGCTCAGGGTTCTCTTTTTTGGAACAATCACCAGATTTCAATAAAAATTTTAAGTTTGTAGCCATAAAAGTATATGATTAAATATTTGCATTCCATATATGGTCTATAGCCAGATTTGGCTAAATCTTCCCAGGAATGATCACCATTATTTCTGCATCTCGTTTGGATGACCTCCATGTAAGTAAGCTAAATCCGTTAAAAATTTCGCTTACAAAGAAGCATTGGGCTTGCACTTTCAAAATGAAGGTTGATTTAACCATTTGGCCAAGATGCGCACATTCTTGGCAAATTTTATTGATGTGAATGAAAATTTAGGCTATTGAGAAAATCCAAGTTCATTTGTGTTTTAAATTGACATGGTTTACCAATACTTAAGTGAGCATGATGAGACTAAAACAAGTTAATTGTGAATTAAAAAATGCACATGACATGAAAAAGGTACCATGGTCCAAAAACATTTAACCAAAAAAATTAAAACAATAAATATGAGGAAAAAAAAGGGATTAATTTCTACCCAAAAAATATCTTCAAAACCAAAATCATGTGAAGACGATATAAAAATTGATCCCCAAACCAGAATCAGAATTGGGAATTGGCCTTTGGCTAGGACTGGACCGAGAATTGCAACTGGCCCCAAAACCAGTTTTATCCAAGTTCCAATTTTAAAAAATGTAATGCTTTTTCGCCTTAGAAATGTTGTTGGAGTGAAAAAAATTCAGGTATATAATTTTTTCAAATAATAAATTTGGGATGGGGGGGTGGCATTACAAATGTAGTTGTTACTTTTGGAACATGGGTTCAAGTATCAGGAAAATAAAAATTTTAAATGAATGAATGAGAACCACATTGATATATATATATATATATAGAGACCCGGGTGAAGGAAAACCCCTTACCCAAATCCGGTTCTCAAAATATAATGTACAAGGTTTAATGCACAATCATTGAACAAGGTTGTGTATTTAATGCACAAGGTTTGAAGATTAATGCACAAAGTACGAAATAATTATAGTAGTTGTACAGCTGCTACTAGTGAAAATATATGTAGCAATGAAGGCGCTCAAGAAAAGGGAAAGACAGGATGAAACTCAAATGTATCACAAAAATACACAGTTTTTGCGAGTTTCAACTCCTCTCCCTCCCTTAATGTTAACGTGTTTTTTCTTGCAAGCTTTATTTTTGAATCTCATCCCCATTTATGACCAAACTCAGGGTTCAAGTGCTGTGTTTTCATTACTTTACGAATAACTATGATTTTTTAATTTTAAAAAAAGAAAGAATCAAATCAATAATTTGCTTATAATTTTTTTTTTAATTTGAAAATTCAATAATAATTGGTTGCTTGGTTTGTGCATGGGTTTTTTTTTTCAAAATGCTAAAAAGTTGAAACCCGGACTTGAGGTTCTCTTCAAAAGTAAAAAAACCAAACAACATTGAATTATACATCACTATACATACAATGTGCACCACACTAATAAGCTTCCTTGCACAAAATCCAAACCGTAAGAAACACTCATTCGGACCTACCAAAATTGGCAATGTTGAAAGCCTGTACACAATATAACATTTACTTTAAGCAATTGTACTTAAAAGTAGCAGCTATATTTTTGAAAAGCATGTACTTCTAAGTGTACGGGAACAGCCCAGGAGCGAGGCATTACTAAAATAAGGACCCTCCTCTTGTTGAGGTGGAGCCCCGAGTGGGTTCTTATTTCAATAATGGCCCAGCCCCCACACAACCAAATTGTATGTGCTTGGTTGTAAAGTATGGTGGGTGGTTGTAAAGTATGGTGGGACTTTTTTTTTTTTGTTGCCAAAGTGGCAAATCATCCATGGGAATATGTAAAAAACATTTGGCGATCGGCCTTCAAAACCTTTAGCCAAATTGGGCTATATATCAAAAATAAAACACAAAACTTTAAACGTCCTTCTATATTTTGGCATGTACACAACGAAAACACAAATGTATGAATCTGATGATTTTTACATTTATTTTTCTCGCTTCCAAGAAGTTCTTTTTCAAATTTGTGAATTTTAGTTTTGCTTTTTTTGCAAACTTTGGCCGGTGAAAGAAAGGTTGCTTGGGATTGGCACCTTGTGTACATTTGCTCAAGAAGGGCACAATGAGTTCAAGAAGCTTCAAGAAGCTCAAGTAACCCCCATAGGTGCCATAGGATTCACGAGAAAGCTATTTTGTTAATTGGCTTTAGGGCCCACAAGCTTAGATCCACTAGAATTTCCTCTTCTACATTTGCCTTGATATGCATGGTTGGTCTTGACTAAGCTCTTCATTTGAAGGGCTTAAAATTTATAACCCTTCAAACATGAATTGTTTCTTTTATAAGTTCATCTTGCATCTTATGCAATTTATAACCCACCCTTGGAAATGTTGTGCTTTTATACTTTCCTCCACCAAGGGTGCGGCATTTTCAACAGCAGAATGCCAATTGCAATAGGGTCATTATTATTATTATTATTATTAAATTTAAATAATTTTTTTTCCCGTGGTATCTATAAAAAATAATAGAAAAAATGAAAAGAGATTATGCCGATGATTTGTGTTAGAGTGGAGCATCCCCATAATAAGCACTAGCCTCGGGTGGTGCTTATTTCAAGAACACGCTCCTCTTCAAGTGCTACCTTACTCTTTGTGTGCTAAGTTTTTTTATTTGCCCAAAGTGTGATTGGTCATCTTGGCTTTTGGACATGGTAAGTACCTTTTTTCTAAGGAGGGGAAAGTTGTGCTCAAAGGATAGGTTCTTGAGTAATTTGACAAAATTGTTGAAAGACTAGATGTGTCTTTTAAAGTTCACAAGCCCACCACGAAGAAACATAAATTTATAGAAGACTTGGAGGTTGGTTAGTTCTCACCTACGGACAAATAACTAAAAACCCAAAAAAATGGTGAAGGATGACAAACGTGCAAAAAACTAACAAGTAATTGCAAAAAAAATAGCAAAGCATGCGAAACGTGTGGGAAATGTAAGAAATAATTGCCTCCATGTTGATAAGCATACCTAGTGTGAAGAAAGGGGGAAAAATAAAATAAAATTGTATGTCACTAGGAGTGGAGTAAAAGATAATTAATAACTAGTCGTTCATGGGCCACAATGTTGAAAGAAAGTGGAACGGAAGAAAAAGAAAGAAGGCAAAGGTTCATAAGAAAGGAAAAAAAAAAATTGATGTCAATACATTAGAAGAGGTAAAAGAAATAGAAAATGGGCAATTGAATAGTTATGGGGGGATTTAACATCAAAAATCTTCAAAAACCACTATGCATTGGATGTAATGTGAAGGAGTAGAAAGGAGTAGACTCATAGATTGATCGTTACAAAATGGTAAAGGTTGGTTTGGTTTGGTTCTTGACATTGCACAATTTGTATGGATTTAAGCAAAATCTTAGCATGCTCGTAGTGTGATGGAAGGGATTAACCTCCATTCAAACTATATGAACATGCAAGGAAGATAAAGCTAAATATATTTACAATCACTTTGTAATCAATTGAGATGACAAAACTTCACCCAATAAGGTCACATATTCAACTCATTATGCTTGTAACTATGGTGTTTCACAAATTGTCAACAATTTTGTAATCTTATGTGACCTACATGAAAATGTTCCTATTAAAGCCACAACAATTCCAACCCATCAAGAATATATTTGTATAAAGTTCAATACATTTTGTTGGCTAAACTTTCAAGATGTGAAGAACTAGAGTCTCCACTACAATGTTCACAACCATGTGGCTTAGTTGTTATCTTGGCTTATGTTCAAGTGTTGCTTGTGTTATTGCAAGTAATTGCAATCATGCATCTCAATGTCCTCTTGCACGATCATTAGTGACACATTCATTTAGGTGAAATAGTGTTGGGATTTCCCTCTTGTGCTCATGCTTTTCTTATGACAAATCCATGGCATGTCTATCAATGTCATTTTCATTTTTATGTTTTGATATATTGAGGTTTGGAAGGTTTTATTTTACACATACTATATAGATGTTGTTCATCTTGTTTTTATTCAATGCTCATCTATGCTTTTGATTGCTTCTTTTGTATCATTTGGACATTTGGTGTTTTGCCCATTCTTCATTAATATGCATATAGGCAACACACCTTTTTCAACAAATTTGAAAGTTGAAGAGGAGGATGTACATGGTTATAGTTACTTCATCAATATGTCACCATGGATTAAATTTTTTGTCCTTCTATTTTAATAGCCTTCATTTGGAAATGCCTCAAATTGGTATTGTGCTACTCGATAATATCTTTTTATTACAAGAATTCACATAAGGGTCAATGTCTTGTCCCAAAATGAAAAATGGTGATGGCATAAATTGGGAGCCACAAAACCATCTAAATGAACTTGAACAAAATGGAATTTCATTTTCTATGAGTTTGCTAGGGGAAAATACTCCTTTAAGAATTAAAAACTATGCAAATAAAAATATAGGGACTCATTTATTAGTTATTGGATAAAAATTATAATGTAATTAATTCATTAATGAGATTTTATTTATTTTCAAAATTAAAATATAATTAATATAAATACAAAATTAATCCCAATTTTTTAATTTAATAATAATAATAATATATGATAATGGGCATTTGTGAAATTACTGTTGTGAGAATACAATCATTGGATGAGGAGCAAGTGACACCTCTTGTTTTTAAGGAAAAAAAAAGAGGGAAAATGCCATGTTGTGTTGGAGTAGATCTCTTGAAAAACATGTTATTTCTAAACATTTTATCCTTGTGATGAACATCAAGATAAATCATGGCTTCAATTCAAATTATAATTACTAAAAAAATGGTATCAAAATTCAATACAAACATACAAGCAAATTAAATTTAAAATTACTTAAATGTGTGGATATCAAAAAACTTCAAGCAAAAGGTCAAATCAAAAGTTTCGGAGACATGAATACAATATTATGTACTAATATGATTTGTGAATTTTTCTTTTGTATGTTCAAAGGAAAAAATTTCAAAGCATCACTACCAACTTCCAATGCATATTTTTCCATTGCGTTGAAATATTACAATAGATTGTAAATCACCTACCATTGTGTGGGATCATGGTAACTAACATTGATACGAAGACTACATCATGCACACCATCAGGTAAATACTAATTTATAAAACAATGCAACCTAAAAGCACATGGGATCTTGTCAAAAAGCTTCATAAATTATAATGCATCACACCAATTTATCACCACTAAAATGGGTAATGGTCAAAATTTTGGATTGGTGGAAATTGCCACTATCAAGCATATATTGCCTATAAATAACTTTAGCCTCCATCCTCCAAATCTTATATAGTAAAAATGCAAACTTTTCATTTTGTCAATGTTGATCATATCATAAATATCACCCTTTGCCACACTTGTGGTCATGTTCATTGTATCTTCAAGGAGTGGATAATGTTGAAATGAATTCAAATTAAGATTAACAAGCTAATCAAGAGAAACTCACCAAACTCACTAAACCACCACAATATTCATACAACTTTTTTTTCATAATCCAAAACTTGTTGCATAACATAAATCATAAAAGAATGATTTAAAAAAATATCACCACAAATACAACCATCAATTTAACAAATATTGTAAAATGTAAACCCCATTACAAACAAAAACCGACAAAATGCATTTTTGGGTGAGTCTTTTACAAAACCATTTGACCTTACAAACATCCATCTTGTAGAAATGAATATCATAAACCATAAAACTGGGATAAAAACTCTTTCAACTCCACTAAAACACCTCCAATTATGGCCATCTTCATAACCTAGATCATAGGATAAGGACAACAAGCCCACTTGAAAAAACGTAGTTCCTACCTTCAAAAGACAAAGGCCACAAATATATTTGGAAACATGGGGCAACCACCTATTCCATTTGGTGTAGCTTAATTAGATAATCTTGATCTTGGACCAAATAGGACCTAAAACTTGCATGTCTAGTTGGATGGAGATCTCAAAAAGTTTTGTGATGGGTGTAACCCAAAAAAATCCCTTTTTTTTTTTTGCAAATGATAAGTTGGTAAACAAAACTAGTTGTGAATTACCGAAATTTTCAAAAAAGCACGATGAATGAAAAGAAATGAATAAGTATTTGGGATTTACCAATTTAATCAATCAACAACCTTTAGTAGTGTATAATCTCCTCTTGTTTTTGGCTGCATTTCACATATGAAATATGGAAAATCCTTCACCAATCCATGCTATCAAGATCTTATGTTTAGGTTCATGATAAGGTTCACCCATGCTTTGTGTGTGTTTGGGGGGGGGGGAGGGGTGTTGTGGGGGCACATTGCTCACATGTTGGGAATGTCCCCCCACCAAACACTTCCTTTAAAAGCCCTAGGGGGGGCCCTTCCAAACATGATTTATTTGGGGGAAAGGAAAAGGTGTCAACTTTCCGTCACACCTTTATGCCTCAATAGCATTGGAACTCAGCAATTACGTGAAATAGACATGGTCTATAGTATACATCTTTCATTAACATAATGATCTCAGAGGCAAGGTGATATTGCATTTTGCAAAACACCATAATTTCTTGGTGCACTAGTAGGAGGAGGGCTTGTCATATTTGGCCTGGCTCGAGTGTTATGTATGGAGGATATGTGTTGAAAAATGGAACAGAGACTTTTCTTTGGAGCATTCATCAAGTCAATTGGATGGGTAAGATTGATGTAATAGTGTCCCTCACATGTCACTTGTCCTACTTACTTTTTAGTGCAATCAAAGTAAGTAGGACAAGTGACATGTGAGGGACACTATTACATCAATTGAACCCTAAACCCTAAACCCTGGGCCCTTGGCCCCTACACTTTTTGTTAAATGAAAGACCCCACCTAGGTAGGTTAAATGAACCAAAACAACATTATTACATCCCTACATAAGGCCAACCAAGGCTGAAGCCCAATCAGGGGGATGCCAGGAATACCCACCAGATATTTAGCTGGAGGATAAACCTAGATGCCACTAAAATTAGAACCCACTTTATGTGAGTTGTGCCTTTTCAGAATCCATTTGAGCTCCACACACCACCAGTGATGATCAATTATTTTATTTTATTTTATTTTATTTCTTATGTTTTCATATGGTTTTCAATAATTCATGGTAATTTATGTCGACGTCAAATTTAAATTAAATTAATATACATTTCATGGACATAAAAGGACACGTGTTAATTTATTTTTTTCATATCTTGGGTTGGTGGATAATAAAAAAGAATGAAACAATTATAAAATGGAGGTAGTTATTAAGAAAGGTGAGAAATGGTTATTATAAAAGTTAATAGAAATAAGAAATAATTATCAGGAAAGAAATGAAGTAGTTAGGCTTGAAAATGAGAGAATTATCTTTTGGAAATGTCTCCTGGAATGGTCCATGGACTACTGACTGACGGTACTAAGGATTCCACCAACCAAAAAAATCCCTCATATACCAGTTCCGATTACTCATCACTGGAATTATATTTCACAGAAAACTCCAATCAGAGTTTGGACTATGTACACAAGGCAAAAGAACATGCAGGTCGGTTGATGCATGCAGGCTGATGATTGATTTCATTGCAAATGTCTGAACCATTGGCTGCTAGTGACTTGGAGCATCTCCAACTGTGCTCAGTATGTAACTCTGGATAGTAAAATTAAATGTCTAAGTTCAGCTGTTTTTTTTTTGGCAACCCCACCAAATGTTTACACAAGATGTTAAAAACTCCTCTATCATACTTTCTGTCTGGGTGTCAGCACAAAAAGTTCTTCAAACTTTGTTTTTATCTGCATGGAAAGTTGTACAAAAAGTTGTACAAACTTCACGAGTGTGAGTAGTACAGAAAGCTATCAATTCACCTTAATAAAATGTGCATGAGAGAAAATGAATGACAATATCAAGCACTGACCCAGTTGCACGATCGACAACCACAGAGCTTGTACTCCATTAGTGTATATATATATGGGGAGGTTCAATCAGAGGCAAACATTGGCTTGAAATTTGACAAAGTCACTGTTTGTGACATTTCTCTGGATTTTGGAACCTATTTTGTCGGTTGCACAATGAAATAATTCTTGTAGGACCATCAATGGTCACTCCAGAACAAAATTCAGATCCAACAAAATACAATGGCCTGTCAAGTACAGTTTGTAAGGGTGGACACTACATACTCCATCATCATGAGCTCTGCAAAGAGAATCTATTATGCTACAACAATGTGGAAAGGAGGACACTACATATACCCTACCGAGTACCAAGCTTTGTCCAAAGCAAAAATCTATGGCACCTTGTGCAATTTTGTGCACCGTGCAATTTGTTCTTCCTCTGCTATTGACATTTGTCCTCTATGGATTAAAAAATTGCATGTTTTGTTGTTTCTCATTGAGCTCAAACCTAGAACTTGAAGGAAATAGGACCGAGTAGCCTACCAACCAACAACCTACTTCCAAATCATTGACAAGAGTAAGATCTCAATTTGAATTGTCATGCTATCACCTAGGTAGAGCTTGTTAGGGGACATTTTGCATCTTTCATTTGGAAAAAATTTGGATCTATATCTATGCATAAGATATAACTCTTTTTAAATGATTCATACAAAAAAGATGAGTGCTTCGATTGGTCAATCACGATTATTGACCCATGTGATTGCAATTAGATGATCTTCAATCTACAATGTTTAGACTCCAAGATTTCATGTTTTATAGGTGAGGCTTGGGAAATAACTTACACACTATTATCGAAGTATCTTTAGTGCAAATCATTACATTCTCCTTGCAAAACCACAATTGTCGTGGATTTTGCAAGGGGCAATCAAAATTATGCCCTTGTGGCAAAATTGTGGCCCACCACAAATAGGGTAAAATGCATTAAAGCACGACTTTCACAATTGAACCAAGCTTTGAAGCACCAAATACTACAACATCAAATTCTAATTCCATCTTTACTATTGCCAAAAAAGTTTGTTTTTCAACAAATACAACAATACATTTGTTTTCAATTTTGTCATATGGCATTCTCAATCAATGCATGTTGGACATGAAATTGATGGAATTGTGAAGTTCAATTGAAACAATTGACATCTTCTAAATTCAACAACATTCTTTGTGGATGACTCAACAAAGCTTTTACCTTCAAAGTTTATGAAGCTCCAAATGGCACCCCAATTTTTTTGTCAAACAATAAATGTTTAGCATTCAAAACTTCAACAATTCATCATCATCACCACATCAGGAATTTCATTAATTCCATGATCCACATTACACTTTTTCTACTTTCTTACATCCTCAAAAATGTTGGAGAATTTGGGCAAATGTAATAGAATACTAAAAACCATG
>Ga0116229_10000830_pt1 | contig 45077 bp, 11 predicted proteins | sample S1TSphgellanicum_3_FD_87313 | JGI IMG/M metagenome (GOLD analysis project Ga0116229, IMG submission 87313) | Host-associated microbial communities from peat moss isolated from Minnesota, USA - S1T2_Fc - Sphagnum magellanicum MG | ecosystem: Host-associated > Plants > Peat moss > Unclassified... | reverse complement strand
AGGCGACACTTTGCAGCATGTCTGCATTGCGGACTACGGTCCACAAGCCATCACACGACAATCACCTATCTTGAAGATTTTTTCCCAAAATTGTAAGCGCTCCAACTTTTGTGCTCTGGATTTATCCAAAATCCATGGCTTCAAGCAGTTTAGTTATCTTGTATTGTTATTATTATTGTCATTATTTGAATACCTTTGCAAAACTATCTCACTTTTATCCTCGTACGTACCTCATTCCTTTCCTTATCATGTGATGTCCATGTTATCTATTAAAATCAAATTTGAGGTCGACATAAATGATGATGAACTATTGAAAATCATTTAGGAACATAAAAGATTTTTTTTTAAATTAATTTAATTGTTAGAGTACATTCCATATTAAATGATTATCATATTTTTACTGATAAAAGTTGTTACAATGATTTTAAGAATTACAATACATTCTTTGTCATTGGAGATGTTTACGAATAACTTTTTATTTATTCATTTTTTTACAATGTATAAATCATAAATATAATTATATCCAACTATAAAATCTTTGTATCAACATTTCAATGGACAAACATTTGCTTCAAATTATTTTGAATAATGAAAAGTGAATTGCCTAATGTTTCCAAATTAGTCCACACTAAATGAACAGATCTGGCATTAATTATTATTTTTGAATTTGTTGATTTTTTGAAAAAATATTGACCTCGGACACCAAAAATTTGTACAATTAAACTTTGTCATGTCTAGGAATTGAACCCAAGTCCACAAGGTTAGGGGCCTAATACACACATGGTTTAAACATATTGAGATTGCTACATACTTGGAATGATTTTGTGTCTCTTTTTAATATTATTGTTTAAGCTGAAATTTTCAATTTTTCAAAAATTTAATGCTAACTTGCTTAAAATTTTAAATATATTAATTATTTAATAGACACTTGCCAAATCAATTCAAGGATTATGGTATATGTTATGCACAAATGTTGATCAATCAAACAAATAATCATTTTGTTGTTTTTATTTGTTTACACAGGCATGAGATTGAAAACAATTGATTTGCGAAATATGTTCATTGATACAACAGAGTGCATAGAGATGCCAAAGTTGACCAGCTTTACACTTCGTTGTGTTAAAGTGAACAATGATGCCTTGGATCACATAAATGAGAAAATGAAAAACCTTCAAACACTAGCTTTGTTGGGGGTGTTTGGAGTGTTGATTGGGTGCCTGGAGTCACCAAAACTAAAAGTCCTATGCTTAGGACTCTCAACAAAGGCAAAAAGGGTCATAATGAATCTGCCAAATTTGTCAAAGCTCCAATTGAAGATGGCATGTCCTAATGAGTTGTCCATAATTGCACCTGAACTAAAATTTGTTGCCTTCAATCTTGAAGTTCAAAATTGTTCTTCAATTGAATTTTGCGAGATCAAACAATTGCAAGAAGTGCTTTATGGAGCATCAAGCTTCGTTGCACTTTCAAAGTTGGTGAGGATGAACCAATTCTTGAACAAAGTGTTTTTAGATATTCCTTGCATGGCATTGGGTGAAGATGGGAAGTGGCTTGGAGTCTTGAAAGAAGTGACATTAAACCTTCCAAACTTCAAAACACTACAATATGAATGTCCTAACCTTGAAATTTTAAACATTGGACCAGGGCTATGGCATTCAATGGAATTGAACCTCCCCATGGTCATGGAAGTGAAAAAGTGGCCACCGGTGAAAACATTAATCCTTCATATGATCCCTCAAACACTTGTAACTTGTGTAACCTTACTAGAGATGTTCCAAATGAAGATGCGTGATACTTTGGTAAACCTTGAGATTTATGTACACACAACTAGTCCAGTTGATGGCAATGACTTTTTTGAAGCGATCCAAGATCAAGTGGCACATTTGTCCTTCAAACGAAAGGTATGGACAAAAAATTTAGACTTTTCATGTTTCACTTTTTGAACTCGGTTATATGGTATGGTTTTTATAAGAATTTCATATTTATGGGGAGTATCCATCAACAAGCTAAAATAGCAAATCAAAGCATTATAAACAAAACTTATTTTGAACATGTATTCAAAAGTCTTAAGCATCAACCCAATGTCTTATATCTATATACATTGTCATATGTTGCAACCATATATGTTTTGCACTTATGGGGAGTTTATTAGTCTTGTGTTGTCCATGTGAGGTTCTAGTAGAGCATATATTTAAATGTTTTCATGGTGTGCATATAATTATGTCATGTGGTCATTGTCAATTATTACTTTGGGTTTTTTTCTTCTATGGGTTTTATGTATGTTATTTTTCAATTTTTTTGAAATCAAATCTATTTCCTCCAACAAGTTTTTTTCATTCTACAATCCATGTAAACCCCTAAATGGTTAAAAGGTTGTTTACTATGTGGGCGCTAACAAGTGGGGCAAGTATGCATGGGAGACTAATACTTGTTTGTGACAATATGTATTATGCATTTTGAAAGGAGGCACTTGTGAGACTTGAAAGGTTAAGATTGATTGGTGTATTTAAAATCAATTACACAATGGTTTTTAAATTGCTTCAACATTTATAGATGGAGTATGTTGGGGAAAAAAAAACATTGAAAGTATGGTCAATATGAAGGATGGGAAGATGGGCACATATCGGCCTACATGAATTTTGAAAGATGTGACATATTGTGGGATGCATCACCATCTCATTCAAGTTGGAAGCAAAAGTATCTTTGTGTGTGAGTTGACCAACTCATATTTTATATTTTGACAACCATAACAATATGATTTGTTCAAATTTGTACATCTTGAATTTGACAACAAATCACAAGTAATATATTATAATTAAGAGTTACCAAATTGATCTTCAATTATGTGAAAATTAAGTAAAATAATATTTATTGCTCAATGAAGGAATTCAAAGGTGTTGGTGAACTTGGCAATTGATTGCTTCTGGAAATTGAAGGAATATTGGAATTATTTTTTCATATTACCTCTTTACCTACTAAAACGTGGGATTGAAGCTATGCAACTTCTTTATATTAATATTTGACACCTATCTACAAGATGAGCATGTGTATGTATTTTGAAACAAGGTTCCTTTCTCCCTCAAAAAATTTGTATTATGTCATAAAAAAACAAAAACAATTCATGAGAGGCTAAAGAAATGGTGAATTTGAAGGTCATAATTCAAGTTTTTATGAATTCACATTACATTAAATAGTGTTTACATCCATTTTTTAACATTAAAGATGATGAAGAACAAAGTGTAAAAACTTGGTGGTTGATTATTTGTTGTTTTGAAATATTTATAATTCAAAACAATTTTTTTCATCTCAAGTATCTTTGCTATTATTTATTGAAATTAGTACCATATGGTATGCACAAGATGATGAAAATTGTAAATTTTTTGGATATGTGAAATTCCTTAACAATTTTCATATTATTGAAATTTAATTCATTTTTTGTCCAATCTACTATTTTGACAAGAAGATTGACAATTTTAACATATTCATTAGTTGATTGCATCTTGCAGGAAAATGATTGGGGTATCAAGATTGTCAATGGCTCAATTGGACCAATCTAACATTTTTGGGGCATTTTTGTCCTTATTTTGAGGTAATACGTATTTTCATACGACATCATGAAGTTATATAAAATCATTGAAGTTGGAAAAATGGTTTGGTTCAAATGAAATAATTTGACATCAATTGTATACACAGAAAAGGTGTGCAAGATTGTGGAGATGATTTTTTTCATTATCATGGAGATGAACTTTCATCATCATGAAGTGAATTAACTCAAGCAAGAGATTTTGAGGTTGAAAAAAAAAAAAAACTAATGTCACTATATTAAACATTTCTACAAAGAAATAGCTTAGTAGTATGAAAGTATATGAACTTTTGATATTATTAAATAGCAAAATGGGTAGTTGGATCAAATAACAAAGTTTAATTTTGAAACTTAAATAGCTTTGGATTTGATGAACTCATTTCTAAATTATTACAATTTTAATGACAACTTGGATGCGATTGAAATATAGCATGAATTCACTTCAAATTGCTAAAAGGGAATATTGCAAATGAGTTTCAATGCATATGGAAAATCCATGCAATTGAAAAAGGTGTGCCTTCCTTCAACTTTTAAACCTTATGAAATAGTTTTTTAAGTGTGGAAAGTTGAAGGAAGGAGCATTTGTAATGTACATGTTCATCTTGGTTTGATTCAATCTTCTTGTTGGCTTATATTCCAAAGTTAGTAAAGGCCAAAATAAGGTCCAAATTATATTACTTATTGTTTTCCACCTAGATCCTTCCACCCTTCCCTTGAAAAAACATTTCTACATTAAAGAACACAAAAAGAAATCTTGTTTTTTTCCACCCCCACATATTCCGACTATTGTCCAATTTGACTACATTTCAACTACATAAATGGTCATCATAAATTTACAACTAGCTTGTTGCATTAATTAATGATCAATATTATTTATAATTGTTAAGTTCACTATGTTATTCACTTATGAATATAATTTGAACCTTATTTAATTATTTAATAATTTTAAATTGTTGCCGTGAAAATTGACCTATAGCTTTTAACTTTATTTATCCAATGCATTATAATGAATTGGTGATTTTTTTTACATTTATTTAATTCTAAACATGATACATGAGTTGAACAATCAACTTTTAACATGTTGAAACCATTAGGAGTTGCATTTACACTTACCATAATTTATTAAAACACATGTAACAATTTTTTACACACCCCCAAACTCGTTGATGGACTCAATTCTGAATTCAAAGGCTGAAAATAACAAAAGGATAATTAGTTAAGGCATGCTCCTTGGCTTGTAGCACTTTGGGGGTAAAGGGGCATGCTAAAGCTCTGAGATGGGGACTAGGAAGAGTGACAAGCAAGTCAATTACTCACACAAACCTACACAAACCAAACAACAAGTTGGTTAGTGCATATTTGGAGCACTTTTGGTGCACGGACGAACCACGGGCAAACACGAACTCACAAGACTCACCACGACCTAGACTTCGGGGAAACCACTTGACATGCTCCCAAGCCCTTAGTCAAACCCAAACCGGGTCTAAATTATTCAAACAACGAAATTGTGAGGAACTTGGGGTATGCTCCTAGCTCTCAACACTAGAAGGGGTAGAGGGGCGTGTTGAAGCTCCAGGATGGGACTAGGAAGAGTGACAAATGATTCACTTACTCAAACCTGCATCAAACCAATCAACAAGTTGGTTAGTGCATTTTCTGAAACACCCTTGGTGCAAGGACAAACCACGGGCAATCCTGGACTCACTTGACTCACCATGGCTCGAACTCGAGGGAAGCCACCACCTTCCCCCATATATTATACTTTGTGCCTCTCCGCAACACCCACATCCGAATGGCTTTTTGTCACGGGACTCCCAAGAAGGAGTCCCGAAACTATCCCAATTTGGACTCCCAAGACTTTGCGAGGTCATAACTATTTGTTCAGACCTTCGATTAAAATGAGGTCTCAAGCAAACTTGTAGCTCTCCTTGAAAGCTTTCCAATGGTGTGTCGCACTTGACCTGCACGCACCGGGGTCAAGTCGATTCTCGACTTTTACTGGTCAAAAGTCAAACTACCAGTTTGACTCCTGGCCCTTCTTTTTGCCATAACTTGTGTTTCAAATGTCCAAATGGCCCATGTAAGGCCATTTTTCGACATCTACATTTCACTAGTTTTCCAATGATATAAAGAACACCTCAATGCGAGGTGTTTATACCCCTGCAATCAAACTCTGAAGTTTTGGGAGTCCCAAAAGACTTCTAAGTCCCACTTTCGAGAGTGTGAGTTTCATCCTCACACTTCCCTCAAAGTAGGGTTGTGACATTATCACCTTCCCCCTTATAGTCTTCTTTGTGCCTAGCCCTATGGCCAACACCCAAATGTCATTTTGTCCCGAAACTCCCAAGTTGAAAGTCTTGAAATTCTCAAATTTAGAACTCCCACGACTTTGGAGGCCCATAACTTCTTGTGCAGACCTCCTATAGAGGTGAAGTCTCAAACGAAATTATAGCCCTCATCAAAAGCTTTCCAAAAATATGTGGCATGTCATTTGCATGCAAATAATTCAGGACGATTCCTGACTTTTAATGATTAGGAGTCAAATTGACAATTTGATTCCTAGCCCTTCTTTTGGTCATAACTTATGTTTTGAATACCCAAACGGGTCATTCAAACCCATTTTAGACATTTAACTTCCAAGAACTTTCCAATGGTATAAGGAACTCTTTAATCCAATGAGTTTTGACCCCTGCAATCGCCTTCTAAAACTATAGGAGTCCATCAAGACTCCAACTCCCAAAATGGGAGCTCACTTGCGAGTGTGAGGGTTCATTCCCTCACACTTTCCTACACTCCCGGGAGCATGAAAAGTGACTCCCAAGCTTCACTCTTAGCCTCCACCTTTGCAACCCCTTGCCTTCATTGTGAACCTAAAGCTAAGGTTGCGAAAATTTTAAACCCCACATTTATATTGGAATGAATTATTTATTTTTTTCACATTTTTTCAATTATCAAAGTTGAAGAATTTGCTTTTAATATATTAAAACCATTACTCACAAATTACATTTTACACTTATTATTATATATTAAAACACATGTAATTCAATATTTTGTAATTATATTTGAATGGTTTAACGAATTTTTCCACATTTATTGAACTATCAACATTTTTACATGAATTAAATCATTTATTTTGAACTTATTGAAATCACTATTCAAACGTTGCATATTGCACTTATTAATATATATTGAAACACACATAATAATTTAATGTTTCACATTTATACTTGATTGGGTTAGTCATTTTTTGCACGTCTTGAATTATTAACATTTACACATGGGTTGAATCATTCACTTTGAATGTTGTTAAATCCACTACTTATGAATTGCATTTTGCACTAACCACAATTTTTTGAAATGGATGTATAAAAATTTGGGAAATCGCACATTTATATATGAATGGGTTAGTGATTAGTTCAAAATGTTCATGCATGCAAAGTTTTGAATGCATGTACACCTTTAAATTACGATTTTTCATATCTTAAATTCTTGTATATTTATGTAAATTAAAATGTATGTTTTTCCCTTAGTTTATTTTAGGCATCATAGACAAGTTTATTATTATGAATGTTCATAATGCCACCCCAAAAATAATCTCTAATTTTTTTCCCATTTTTTTTCTTGGTGTTTGAAAAAGAAACCATTGTTAAAAACAATGGATTAAAATTTTAAAAATTTAAAAATTATTATTATTATGAAAAGTAATCAATATTTTATACTTTTTATTTTATTTTAAACATGATTTAACAAAAAAATCAAACTCATTTTGTTACAAGTTTACGTTTAAATATTTAAAGATGAATTTTTAAAATTAATAAATTAATTAATTATATATGGTGATAATAATAATGACATCAATGATTTTTTTAATCTTTTCATTATTTTCAATTTTGTAATCATTTCAAAATCATCCACAAGAAAATTTAACCATGTTTTGGCTATAATCCATATATGGAAGTGCAAGTTTATTAAAATATTTTTATATTTTGGCTATAAGTTGTCGAATCCATTGTAAAATTATATCATTTCTAAAAATATAAAAATGTAAAAAAAAAAATTGTTGATATGTGATGGCATTTCTTATGTTTGCAAAATGATGAAAATTCAACACCAAAAAAATTCAATTACATTATTAATATTATTTTAAATTGTCAAGAAACTTGGACAAGGTTTGTAAAATGATTTCAAAGAATACTATTTAGAATTTTCAAATAAATTTGACATTGAAATTGTTTATGTGTTTAATCTTGGAATTATTAAGATTATTTTTAATTTTTTTCTCGTTAAGAGTAACCTTTTTTTTTTCAATTTTTTTATTTCAATTTTTTGGCAATTTTTTTTTTTACATTTCTTTTTGAATTTGCATTATTTTTTCCATTTTTCCCCAAAAAAATTGCCAAGTTAAAAAAATTCAAAACTGAAAAACTATGTAGGTTGTGAGCCAAAAGGGTCGAAGTATCCAACTATTTAAACCAAAAATTTCAATAAATTCGTTTATTTTTATTTTTTTAATAAAATAATTTTAAATACATTCTTACATCATTAATAATAATAATAATATGTTGTGAATTTTTTTTCGAAATTAGGTAGTTAATTATATATTAATGTATGATTCATCTTGTTAAATAAATATGGTCTTGACAATTAAATGGTTATATTGATTACTCAAATAATTTATTTTTCTTGTGGCCAATTTCTGTCAATTTAAAAGGGCAACAACATTTTTTTTAATTCTTTTAAAGAATTGTTTCACTAAGAAAAAAATGTTAATTTGTGACTAAAAAACAATTATAATCAACTTTGTAACTAAAAAATCCTTTAGTTGCATAAATAAAGTTACATTAAACCTTTAGTTGCAAATGATGATTTAGCGTGATGTCAACAGTTTTCCCATGGATGAAATATACGATTAACATATACACTTCCATCCTTTGACTATTATATAACATTTGCAACTATTAACCATTCTTTTGTAACTAATAAATAACTATCGCAACCCTACCTTGGGAGAGTGTGAGGATGAAACTCACACTCCCAAAGTTGGGACTTGGGAATCCTCTGGGACTCCCAAAACTTTAGAGTTCTATTGCAGGGGTCAAAACACCTCGTATTGAGGTGTTTTTTATATCATTGGAAAGCTAGCGAAGTGTAGATGTCGAAAAATGGCCTTACATGGGCCATTTGAACATTTGAAACACAAGTTATGGCAAAAAGAAGGGCCAGGAGTCAAATTGGCAATTTGACTCCCGACTACTAAAAAGTTGAGAATCGACCTGATCCCGATGCGTGCAGGTGAAATGTGACACATCGTTGGAAAGTTGTTTAGGAGAGTTACAAGTTTTCTTTAGACTTCATCCCAATCGAAGGTCTGAGCAAAAAGTTATGATCGTTCAAAATCCCGGAAGTACAAACTGGGACAGTTTCGAGACTCCTCCTTAGGAGTCCTGGGACAAAAAGCCATTCGGATGTGGGTGCCGTGGAAAGGCACAGAGTATATTATATGGGGGAAGGTGATGGCTTCCTTCGAATCTGGGCCGTGGTGAGTCAAGTGAGTCCAGAGTTGCCCAGGGCTTGTCTTAGCACCAAGGGTGCTCGAAAATGTGAACTAACCAACTTGTTGGTTGGTTTGATGCAGGTTCGAGTAAGTGAATAGCTTGTCACTCTTCCTAGTCCCATTTCGAAGCTTTAGCACACCCCTCTACCCCTTTCAGTGCTAAGAACTGGGAACGTGCCTCGAATCCCGCACAATTCCGCAACTTGAGTAACTCAGGCCCAACTTGGGGCTAACTAGGGACTTGGGAGTGCGTCAATAACTATATCTCTAATTACCATTTATTAACACAATATTTTTTGGGGAATTTTTTTATTATTCTTGAAATATTAATTTAATGGCCATAGATTTCAACACATACTTTAATCAAATTATGACACGTGACAAAACTTGGAATCTTTTAATATATGATTTTATATAATATATAATGAGGAAAAATCAACATGGTCCAATTTTAACTATTTACATTATGACACTTAGACAAAGGAAAATTTGATACTTAGCACTTGGAATAAATTTTGATTAAAATTAAATTTTAATTGAAATCCTATGATTATTCAATTTAAATGTATTTATATTGTGACACATGGCATAATCAAAATTTGCCACATGGCATATTGATTAAATTTTGTAATATAAATAATTACTTACATAGGTGGGTAGGTACATAAATCTTTTATGTGCGTAAAATAATACCTACCTATTTCTAGGATACAAACCTACTGAATCCACTTATTAACTTAAATAGATAGAAAGGGGGAAAAGTTGAAAAATAGGTGAATTAAATAGTAACCAAGTAAAAACTTTTATTTTATTTTATGTTTTGCATTTAAGGTTAAGCTTTTTTGAGCTCATCTCAAATGGCACATGAGTTTTAATAAGAAATTCAAAAAAAAGGCATCTTCTTTATATACTTTGTAAGATGACATTAGAATACAAAACATATAGATTAAACCTTTTAATTACACCTTAGTCACAACTTCAATTACAATTAAAAATGATTCTTCCACAAGTTTTGAATTTGCTTCTAATTTGTAAAGTATATACTTAAATACATAAGAAAGAAGTAACATTTAACTAACTAATTAATTAGCTAATAATTAATTACCTACCCACCCATCCACTTACAAAATTATTTATTACATTTTTTAATAATTTTAACAATTTTTAAAGTAGCATTAATCATTATTCTTTCATGGTTTCCCATGATTGATCAATTGGTTCATAGTAATAATTTCAAAATTAATAATAAATTATTTCAGGAAATAATTATTTAACATCTAATTAAATAATCAAGTCACAAATTAATCATTTAAGTTTTGAATATATCTAATTATTTGGGAATTAATTTTTAAATAATAATTTCTATTTATTCAATTGTGTAGATAAAAATATTAATTTTACCTCTGAAAATAAACCTTTTGAATTTCTAGCGATGAACTAATTAAATAGAAAATAATTCACTATTAATGGATTATCTGGATAAATAAATTATAAACTAATTGGTAATTCCAAAATAAAACCTATAAATTATTAAATTTCTAACTTATTAACTTAATTAGTAGATATTTAAGTCAGTTTTAATAAACATTAATATTAACTGATTAATATTTATTAGTTATTAACCATAATTCTTGATTAATAAATATTAACTTTCACATACTTTAATAAATATTAATAAAATAATAAATAAACTACTACTTTATATTGAAGAAATATTAACTAATTAAAAAATTAAGTATTAAACAAAAATAATGTATTATGAATTTTACTTATTTATTAAGTAAAAGTATGTCAGTTTTAAATAACCATTAAAAGTAATTAGACAATTTAATTTGTGAGGAATTTATTATTTATTATTCATTGGCTGACTATATATTTATTAATTAGTATTCATTAGCTATCCACCATAACTCTTCTTTAACTACCTAGATCAAATTATTGGGATATTTCAGAACTAATCATATATTTCAGAATTAAATAAAAAACGAATCATTATTTAGGATAATTAGTTACTTCACAGTAACTAAATATTAAATAATATTGAAGAAATTATTGATCAATCATTGATTGATAAATATTAAATATAGATTATTTATTTATAAACTTATTGACTTGTTGATAGAAGTAAAGTAATTTTTAATTAACTAACTATTATTTCTTTTTTTAATTAATTTATTAATTAATATGAATAATTGATGAATAATGATTAATTATTGTATCAATTTACGATTTAATATGTAATTAATCAAAAAAAATTTGAAATAACTAATAGATAACAATTGATTCTTTTATTAGTTGGTATTAACTTAAATATAATTAAATTATTAAATAAAATTATTTAGTTTATACTTTATACTAACTAATGATTTTTTTGAAAATAATAATCGTTAGATAATTAATGCTTGTTTAATACAACGATTATATCATATGAATATGACCTCGCTACTTTAATTTAATCATATCTTAATAGAGATAGTATATTTTTAAATGAACCATATAAAATCAAAATGATTTTTTTTCAATCCAATATGCCCGTAATATGGTCAAATACATGTTTAATATACTTTGAATACAAACTAAATATCTTACATACCATGAATACAAGTCAAATATGTTTAATATACCTTGAATATAATTTAAATGCACTTTAATATGTTAATTAAGCTTAATAGATGTTAATATACCTTGAATAAAATCTATATAATATACTTTCAATGTAATCCACAAAACCCTAGTGTACAGTAATAAATGTATAAACACACCATAATAACTAACCAAATTGCAATTAAATGAACATAAATGCCTATTCTTAGATGAAAAATTTAAGAAGCTAGTCAATATGGAAGGATGTGTAATTGAATAGTCACTCCATAGTTGCAAATATAGTCATAAAGTTTTAAATGATGTTGACTAGCTATAAAAATGATAAAACAAAGTTGTAAATAATAGATAGTTGCATGTAATCACGTGTAGTTACAAATTCAATGGTTACATATTACAAAATTTCTTCTAGTTTTTTTGTCAAATTTAAAATATATATTGTGAATTGTTTACAGTAACACATAATAAGTAACCATAATATTGAAAGATTTAAACAAGTTTCCAACTATGCAACTTGTCTATAACTAAATGTGATAATTTTCTTATGGATGATTACCATTTTAACAACATTGTAAAAATAAATTAAAAAATTGCGCATAATCATATAAGGGAAAATAAAAGCTTGTAATTCTACAAAAATTGTACATATTTTATGTATTGAAAATATAATTGTAAAATTCTTAATGAATTCATTTTTTAATGACATTGAATTTACAAAGATTTTAAGTCAATTTAAACAAAAAAAAAATTATAAATTTATTCATGATATGCAATTTCAAGTTAGTTTTTAAACCTTGTAAATTAATTTCTTAATTATAATTTTTTAATACATTACAAGTTCTAGAACCTATTGTATAATTATATTATTTTTAAAAAATAAAAATATAGGTTTTAAACATTTTTTAAAATCCTTTGTTGATGGTTATTTTTAGGTTTACAAAATGGTGGAAATTCACCACTAAAAAAAACCTTTAGTTACATCATTAATATTTATTTTAAATTTTCAAAAAAATTGGATAAAGTTTGTGATGATCTCAAAGATTGAGCTTAAATATTTTTAAATAAACTTGATGTTGGAATTGTTTATGTGTTTAAGGTTGGAATTATTAAAATTAATTTTAAACTTTTACTCATTAGAAGTAACATGTTTTTGTTCATATTTTTAATCCCAATGTTTTTGCAATTTTTTTGTTATTTACATTTTTCTTTGAATTTGCACTATTTTTTTCATTTTTTTCCCAACAAAAATTGCCAAGTCAAGAAAACTTGAAACCCGAAAAAACATGTTGGTTAAAGAGGAGGGGGGTTAATCCAACTATTTAAATCCAAAATTTCACCAAATTAAATTGTGTTTCCTTTTACAAAAGAAACAAATGTAAAATATATTCTTACATCATTAAAAAAATACATTTTGTAATGTTTTTTCAAAGTTGTGTAATAAGTCATTGGTATTAGTGTATGATAAATCTTGCTAAAATATATGGTTTTGATAATTAAATGGTTATATTTATTACTTAATTAATGTTTATTGTTATGACCAATTTTTGCCAATTTAAGGGGGTGACAACATCAAAATAAGATTTCTTTGAAAGAAAAGTTTTTTGGGCCAAATTTAAAATATATTGTTAATATTTTACAATGAAATATCTTAAATAACCATAATAATGAAAGATTTAAACAAGTTTCCAACGACACAACTTATCTATAACCAAATGTGGTAATTTGCTTATGGATGATTACCATTTTAACAACATTGTAAAAATAAATAAATAAATTTGTATATTGTCATATTGGGGAAAACAAAAACTTGTATTTTTTCAAAAAATGGACATATTTTATGTAATGAAATTTTTTAAATAGAAAACTTAATAAATGTACTTTTGAATTCACATTAAATTTACAAAGATTTTAGGTCAATTTAAACAAAAAAATATTTGTTGGTTTATTCATGAAATATTATTTAAAATTTTTTTTTTACATTGTAATTTTTATTTTATTTTTAATACATTATTGAATAAGCTTCAAAATCATCTTTTCATTTATAACATTTGAATAAATTTTGCAAAAGAAAATGTATGTTAAAGTTTGAATTTCCTAAACAATTTCATGCCAAACATGATAAAATTTTTAAAATTCATCTTTGTTAACTAAATGTTCAAGTGGTTTCGTAGTTAAGACCTTAATGGGTTTCCATGAGGTCTTGGGTTTAATCCTTGATGGATGTATGCATTAATGTATCTTGTACAAATGTAATTTACAAACATATACATCATGGTGAATACACAAACATGTACATTATGCTTAAGTGTTGTCAAAACATTTTTGTTGACAAAATTGAGGGGGGAAAAAAGTTATATGATGACGTGGGGCGTTATTCCACATCATATTAATTTGGGACCTTGTATATCCATGTCATAATTTTTAATTTAAAATCATCTAATGCCACATGTAACTATCCAAAACAACTGAAAAACATTTCACTAAAAATGTCTTAATCAACTAGTCTTTTTTTACCGAACCATACAAGTTGCAATTAGTCAATTTTTCTTATTTCACTAAAAACCTAGTGAATTTGGGTAGTGGAAAAAGACAAGATTTATAATTGTGGAAATTAATTACAAATTTTCCAATTGAATTATATTGATTTGAACTATTAAATTGCACATTAGAGTGCATCAAAGGATATTGAACCTCTTGACACAAGCTAAGTTCACAATTTAAAAACCAACAACATGTATAAGCAATGTAGCTAGTGCATTTGTTTTTTATCCTTATTTTAAAATGATTTGAAATCACATTTTAAAAAAAAAAATTGATATACACCTTTACACAATAGTAGGATGTTAAAAATAATTGGTTCACAATAACATTTAAATTTTCATTTAGCCTTTTTTATCATGAGTTTTTAAAAAATTTGTTGACAATAACCAATTTCATTTTTTGTCACAACATGCAAATCAAATACAATAAATCATTCAACAATATGATCATTGTTTGACGTAAGTGGATATTTAAGTTAAATCTATTGAATTTTTTGGGTTAACTTATATTTAAAATTTTACCTTCCCAATATCAAAAAATGCATTACAACTTTCCCACTACCAAATATTTTGATTTAAATTTCTTTTGAATGCCATGATTTTCATCATTTTTTATCAAATTTATAGTCCATTTCACATTGAAATATCCAAGCTTTCACATCAATATTTGAACCAATCACATGTCGACTAATATGTATAAGGTGGTTTATCAATTTTTTTTACCAAAAGTATAGGGGATAATTATAAAATTTATAGTTTGATCATTATTATAATTGTGGGTATTTGAGCTTGTGTAAGATATGAGCTCTTCAAAATGTCAAATGTGAGTCACCTAACCATGTTTTTAATAAATAACTAACTTTAATAGTATAAATACATCATAAACTTAGCATTCAATGATTTAGTAATGAAAATCATGTGAAGTTTGATCATTTATAAATCCATATGTTTTACACATGAATTACCTTACATTGAAAACATAAAAATAAATGTGTTAACAAATGAAGTACAAACCTATGAATGAATGAAATCCACAAAATTTCCATATTAAATTATTGGATACTAAATTTGTGATGTAAAGACTTAAAACATGATTTTAACATAATCAACTTAGTCTACCACATTAAATTTAAAGATTAACTTAAGGACTACCTAAATGGGCCTAAATCATTTGAATTATTATGTTTGCACCTAAAACATAACATGTAATGAACCCAAAAAGACATTAAATGAAATTAATGATCAACATATTGCATATGTATGTGGAAATGATGTCATGTGCTACCATGTTGATGCCTACAACTATCATTGTCCAACACACACACATCACAAATGACATAAATCACCTTAATGGCACATCATCTCCAAACCACCCCCAATTTGAAGTTAAGGTCCCCCTAAGCCAAGTAATAATGAATGAATGTCATTCAAGAGGCATGTATGTTTGTGAACAAATTTTTAAACCTTTGAAAATTGATGGGATTTACCAATGTCTTTGTTGGATGTAACTTGTTTAACATGTATGCAAAAAGTGGCAACAAAAAATATGGCATGAAATGACTACTTTTGTTTGTGATTCAAAAAGTTATACTAGAATGAGCAAACACAACATTGTTTCTATTTTTTTTAGGTCTAATTTTGGTCACATTTAAATTATGATGTAATTTTCAAGTATGATTTTCACAAAGTACAAATGTTTCAACCCACATTGTTGTTGTTATGGAGGCAAGTGATGAATGCATGTGTTCCAACACAAATGCACTTGAAAGTCAAAGCAAGTACATTCATGAACAAACCATTGATAATGAATAAGATTCATTATATTTGTTAGACGTAATTTGGTTGATGTACATGCAAAATGTGGCAATTATGATATGTTGCAGAATGAACATGTTTTCCTAATCCCTAAATTGAAACCCATCCTAAACCACCCACATTGAAATACATTGAAATACCATTATATTACACATAATCATGCTTACACCATGTATATAAGCTTCTAAATATGTCCACCTTGAAATGCAACCATTCATGAAGTACATTTAATCCTTGGGGACATTGGAAATCATTAATGCACCACTTAACCATCATGAACTATTGGAGTTCAACACAAGACCAATGCTGATGCACTCCCAACCTCCTCAAGGGACTCAAATGTGAGTCTAAGATGAAAACAGTAGAAAAGTAAGAAGTTGGGGCACGCTCCCTAGCTCGCAGCACTTCGGGGGTAGGGGGTGTACTGGAGCTCTGGGATGGGACTAGGAAGATTGAAAAGCATTTCAATCATTCACACAAACCTGCACAAACCAAGCAACCAGTTGGTTAATGCATAGTTGGAGCACTTTTGGTGCTCGGACGAACCACGGGCAAACTCAAACTCACAAAACTCACCACGGCCCAGACTTGAGGGAAACCACCACCTTCCCCCTTATAGTATACTATGTGCTTGGCCACAAGACCGGCATCCAAATTGCATTTTGTCCTGGGACTCCCAAGTGGGAGTCCCGAAATTCCCAAAATTGGGACTCTCACAACTTTGGAGGCCCATAACTTTGTATGCAGACCTCCAATGGAGATGAGGTCTAAAGCTTTCCAATGGTATGTGGCATGCCACTTGCATGCAAGGAAATCGGTGCGATTCCCAACTTTTAATGGTTGGGAGTCAAATTGCCGATTTGACTCCCGGCCCTTCTTTTGGCCATAACTTGTGTTTTAAGTATCCAAATGGGTGATGCAAGCCCATTTCAAATATCTACGTTACAAGATCTTTCCAATGATATAAGGAACATCTCAAACCAATGAATTTTGACCCCTGCAATCGCCCTCTAAAAATTCGGGAGTCCATTGGAACTCGAACTCCCAAAGTGGGAGCTCATTTGGGAGTGTGAGGGTTCATTCCCTCACACTCTCTTGCATTCCTGAGAGCATGAAATGTGACTCCCGAGCTCACTCTTGGCCCGCACCTTCGCAAGCCCTTACCTTGGTTGCAAGCCCAAGGTTAAGATTGCAACAAATGCATTAAACCAAAAGTTTCATTGGATCAACAATTATAGTATAAGGCCAATAGTTCCACCAAGTAAATCCACTAAATCAATAGTTTTAGTATGCCAACAATTCCACCAAGCTAATCTAATAAACCAACAATTCCACCAAGCCAATCCATTATACCAACAATTCCACTAAACCAATCCACTAGACCAACAATTCCACTAGGCCAACTTTATGAGAAAAAGGGGTATTTTGCAACTCATTGTTATATTTTTACATTGTGAGTGTTATCGAACAAGTTGTATGAATTACAAGAGTTGCAACTCATCGTATATATGTTACAACTCATTGCAATTTTGTCGCAACCACTCCTTTTCAACTACTATGCAACTCCCCTATGACTACAACCATAATGTCATGCTAATGTCATTTTTCATCCATTCATCAAAATTTAACACATGGCACTATGAAAATTTTCTAATGGTTTTTTTTTAAATATTGATATCCATCATTCATTATGACTATTCATTTTAAATGGTTTTAAATTATGACATGTGGCATAATCAAAAATTGCCATGTGGCATATTAATTGAATTTGGGAACAAATATGTATACCTAGGTAGGTTAATACATAACCATAGGTGGGTAGGAAGGTAGAATACTAAAAAGGTATGTGAACTAAATAATGGCCACATAAAATATTTTATTTTATTTTATGTTTTTCTTTTAAGATTAAACTTTTATGAATTCATCCCAACATAACACATGTATTTTAATGTGAAAATGCAAGAGAAAACATCTCCTTTATATAGTTTGTGAAATGAGATTTTGAAGACAAGCATATGGATTAAATCTTTTAGATGCACCCTAGTTGCAATACAAAATAGATTTTTCCACATGCTTTGTGTTTGATTTTATTTTTTAATTATTCTAAATTTTATAATTAATTATTTGACATAATTATTTGAATTAATTATCTAATAATTAATTATCTTATTTTAGACATTTATTTATTTATTACATGATTGAAATAATAAAAATATTTAAATTTGATTAATAAACTTATATGAATATTTTAGTATTCAGTTTAATTAATTAGTTATTTAGTTAATTATGAAATGAATTATCTAAATTAAATTTATTAATTTAAATCAAGGGCTAATAATTTAATCTAATTTAATCTAGTTTTTAAATCATTGGTAATAAAATAGATTAAGCCATAATTTAATATTTAATATTTAATAATTTTTTTATCAATATTATATATTAAATATGCCACAAGATGCAACCTTTGTGGGTGCTAAGGAGCTCTTCACAAAAGAATCAACTATTATCAATTTTGCACTTAAAAAATTATAGGTGTATAAGCTTGAATACTTTGATGTACCTTCAATATAAATATTTTTAATGTAATTTATGTAACATTGGGATCCAATTTGAGGTCTACAAATTCATACTTTATATGGATAGTGAATTGGTAGTATTTTATTAATGGCCAAGTAATGGCACCATAACAGCCATCCAATTATAAAACAATGCCAATATTGTGGCTTCGTAGTGGCACACATATATATATGTAACAATTAGTGGCATTCGGGTGGCCACATAATGGCATAATTGTGGCACAATAATGGGCAACTAATAATACAATAGTGGCCGCTTAGTGGTAACATAGTGGCCAACTAGCTATACAAACAAATTTCATAGTTGAAAACAAATTACAAAGCTTGTACCTCAAGAACAGTGGGAATGTGGACACATGGCGTATTTGCACCTATGAAAGTTGTATGTTAGTTATAGAAAAGTTGTTCAATGTGTAGTTCATTTTTAATAATCCTAACTTAGTTGCATGTTATAACTACAATGTAACTCTTCAAAAAGTTAAACATAATTGACTACATGTGTAAATACGGTGTGTATAAATTATCATATACAAAACACATTTAGAACTATGGTGCAATTATCGAACAACTAACTTATTTTTTTGTGGAAATTTATTTATTAAATCATTGTATTTATAAGGTGTAATTGCATAAGAATTGAACTTTGGAGGAAGTAGTTGCAACATAGTTGTACTTGAATAGTTTTTGAACTTTAGTTGCAAGGCAATGTGGTTTTCGCAAAGGGTGAAAGCATAATAAATTAGACCAAAAAAGTATCTTGAACATATGCAAAACTATGTTTTTGACAAACATATATGTGAAAAAGAAAAAGAATAAATGTTTTTTTTTTTTTGTTGCAATATCCATGTAAACAACTTCAATTGCTTGTAGTTTAAGTGTTGGGAGGGAAGGAATATCATAATTTAATATGGATTTGATAGCATATATTTTGATGTTACTGCAATCACATTTTGAAAAGTAGATGATAAGTAGATGTAAATGTTATAGAAGTAAAGGAATAAATGTATGGATGCCTATATATGCACATGGTGCAAGTTTTGTATACATTTGAAATGTAAATAGAACATTAGTTAGAAGGGGAAGTATGAATGAACACAAAAAAAGCAACATTCATGTGTTCCTACCTTTGACCTATTTTATAGTTTTAAATGAAATGAAAAAAAATGTTCCAAAATGTAGACAAGAAGGGGAAGGCATGGCTTCTTCTTTTTTTGGAAAAGTCAAAGTTGAATTTCACATATTTCCATAGGTCTAAAAGTAGAAAATTAGGTTCCACCTACTTGATTATACTTTAATGAATTCACTTAAATTCATCCTAGCCTACCCACGTTCATTTAAGATAATCCTACCCTACTCATCCCACCCTTATTATTTTAAAAGCTCTTCAATTCACCTTTGGCACTTTTTTCGATTTTTGTTCATGTGATGAAAAAGGTTAAGGATGAAGATAAGCCTTTGTTAAGGTTTGTACATGAAATTATTGTTTGCAAAGTTTCTCATTTAGCTATGATGAAAGGCAAGAACCATGAGCATTAACAACATTTCTCAATGCATGTTTATTTCCCTAGCTCTTGTTCTCCATTGCATATTGTGCGGCGATTTTGGTGTTTTTTGACGACATCATGTTCATTTTTGTCCACCATTGATGTCCCATCAAGGTACCAACATTGGAAAAAACTTACATGAAATGCAACCCATTGTTTCACCAATGAAAAGATGTGTGGACCTCATGAATTTGCTATGCATGTGTCCATAAGGGGAGTGAATAGAGGCTAGTGGTGATGTTGTTGCTAATGGAAACCATGTGGGCATAGTGCAATTCCATAATTGATAAGAAAGTATAACTTGACAATGTGTGAATGGTTTTTGGAACAAAAACCTTGCTAAATTTCTCTTCACACAGCCATTTCTGAAAAATGCCTTCTGAGGTGACATTTTCTTGCCATTTTTTATAGACATGGTATTTGAACATACGTTTTTCGTTGGATCTTATGGTCATTCTTTCGTTTCTAAATCTTCATGGGAATCATTGTCACCTATAAACATGAATAATTTGATTGAAAAGTTTGTAAAGTAGACCTAACTTTGTTTTCTCCTTACAATTATTTATTTCTAAATAATTTTTATGTATCTTCAATTTGTTGCTATTGTTTTCTACCTAGGCCCTAAAGGTTACAAAGGTATAGGCTATTTAATATGTATTTAAAATAAATAGTATCTAATAGAAACATAGTAAGAACTTATGCTACTTAGTAAGTAGGCTATGTAATAGTATATGCTAGGGAATAGATGCAACTAAGTTAGACTATGCGACTAGGTTGCAATTAAATTTTTATCCCATATTTTTACTTTCATTTTCAAGTTTACAAACTATACAAGTAGGTTGGTTTAATGGAGTAAATATATTCAACTTTTTCAATTGCCATATGGGAGGAGCTAATCACATAGGCTCCACCCAAAAGGCTAAACTTAAAATAAAATAGGATTTTGTTGTAAAAGTTTTAGACCTAGACCCACCCACCTACCTACCTACCTAGGCTAGACCTATGGCTAGGTGGCCGAGGCTTAACCTAGGTGCCACATGGCCTATTGTAAATGGCCTAGCTCAAAAGTAGGTTAGGTACCTTAGGCACCTAACTAGGCTAGAGGTGGCCTAACCTAGGCCCCTAACTTAGGCCTAGCCTTAGGTGCCATGTGGCCTATCATAAGTGGTCCAACCTTAAACTAACCCTAAATGATTATAGGGCAATATTAAGTTACCACGTGGCATAACCTTAGGCTACCACATGGCACAATGTACTTGCTTTAATTGAATGGTTGAAAAAAAAAGAAATATTTATTTGGAAAAATATTTTGAAAAATCCAAATGATGCCACATGTCACGTTATTAGGCTACCACGTGTGAACATATTGGTGTGCATTATAGTAACAAGTGTAATTGCAAGTGTAGTTATAAGAACTCATCCCTGGATACGTATAAAATCTCCATACTCGTATCTATGAAAAAATATTTCATTTATCATTTGTGACAAATGGTCATTTACAACTTGTCATTTGCTACTATGTTAATTTTTAGTCCTTATGTCGTTTGTGACTAAAATTTAGTTGCAAACAATAGTCACAAACAACGTTTTTTTTATTAATGTCCTACCATCTAGCAATGAAATTATGGCGGACAAATATTATAACTTGGGTTTCAAGTACTCGACAAGCTCTCTTGAACTAGTAGACTTGTAAATGAGCTTCAATTTTTTCTTTTTCTCACCATTTTTGGTCACAATCTTTTCCATACTAAAATGCTTCCAACTAACTAGGGCAGATGATGATCCATCTTCCTCAATTGGATAAGAAGCGAATTATCCACCCCACAACAATCACAATCCCCAAATACACAATCTCGAGCATGCCATTCAAAATGAGGGTCTTTGGGACAAACAATAGATTCTCACATTTTAGTCACCCCAAAATACATGGCTTGGGAACCCATGCAAAACCAATTATAGGACCATCAACATATCCATAGACTACTTCATAATCATAATCACAATGTGAGCTTGAGTGTAGTTCAAATTTTTGCTACATGTGATTGAAGCCCACTCTAAGCTCCTCCATCTTTACATGGTATATGCAACAATAGACATTTTCCTTTTTCATTCACTTCACCCAAAATGGACATAGTGCATCAAACGCCATTTTACCTATGATCACCAATGGATGGGCTTTCTGAAAATGCAAAAAGAATTCCATCTACATCCAATAGGAAGGCCATTTGAAAAAGTCATTAAAGTCAAAAATGAAATTAGACTTTCTAGAAATCAAGAAAGCCATCAAAATCCATCATAACCATTGTAAATACCCACAAAGAACTAAAAGTTACTTACTATAAACCATTAGAGTCCAAACCCACCATAATATTGTCAAAGTCATAATAAGATGGTTGAATTATGGAGATTCACATCATGATTAAATCACATTCATTAAATATCATAAATTAGTTATAAAAACTCATTTTAGAATGAATTAAAAATCACAATATACATCATATTAGTTATGAAGACTCACCACAAAGTCACAAAAAAGTCATAATACATTATGTAAGTTCTAAATATTCACCTCAAAGTCAAATCAATGACACAATAATTCATCATATCAATTTTGAAAATTCACCTTAAAGTGAAATCAAAATCACACCAATTCATATTAGTTTTGAATACTCACTTCAAAATCCAACCAAAGTCACAACACATCATATATAAGTTCTAAATACTCACTTCAAAGTCAAAGTAAAATCACAACATTTCATATTAAGTTCTAAAAATTGACCTCATAATCTAACCAAAGACCAAAGTCATAACACATCATATAAGTCCTAAAGACTCACTACAGAATTTGCCCAAAATCACAACACATCATATAATATATAAAGACCCATCTCAACGTTTAACCACAATCACAAGACATCATATAAGTTTTGAAGACTCACTACAAAGTCCACCCAAAGTCACAACACATCATATAATATCTAAAGATTCACCTCAAAGTTTAACCATAATCATAACACATCATATAAGTTTTGAAGATGCATTACAAAGTCTGTCCAAAGTCACAACACATCATATAATATCTAAAGATTCACCTTAAAGTCCAACCATAGTGACAATAAATCATTGCAATCATTAAAACTCACCTTAGAATCAAAACAAGTCATAACACATCATATTAGTTATAAAGACTCACCTCAGAGTCCAACCAAAACTTCATAGCACATTATATAAGTTTTGAGGACTCACCTTAGAGTCCAACAAAAATCATAACACATCATGTAAATTCTTTGTACGATTGGATCAAAATCAAAATACATCACAACAAAATTGTTATGATTCATCTCATAGTTAGGTCAAAGTCAGTACACATGTCATCAAAGTTTAGTATAATCAAATGAAAAGATCATTATAAAGCAAAACAATTATTGGAAGCATATTAGAGTCAATGTTGTACCCCTTCAAAATCAAGTTATAATCAAATTATATCATCAAGAATCATTAAACTCAATCAACCTTGGTTTGAAATTTCAAAAGCTTTGCCAACCAGAATTTGGGGTGTGACTTTTAGTCTCATGAAAATTTAGTTGAATTCACACAATAGTTTAGTTTCAAACTCCGGATAGATTGTGGTTGGCAAAAAATCAGATGGCCAACATTGTGGTTGGCAATCCACCTCATCTTCCATTCTACATTCAAACATTAAACAAATTTGAATATAAAAGTTCAAGTTGCAATAGCAACAAAGGAAGAAATAAATGCAACCATGAGCTTATGAGTATCAAACCATTTTCATATGGATATCATATTGAGACTTTGAAATTGGGGTTTGACATCTAGATAATCCTCACAAACATTCTAATGAATTCACAAAATAGACTTGTTTCAAACTTTCCAAATTATGGTTCGTAGCAATTCAAATTGGCAAAACTATGGTTGGCAATCCACATACTCTTCAATTCTCCATCCAAACATTAAACAAATTTGAATGTCAAAGTTCAAATTGCAAAATAATTTGTCTCAAATAGCCTTAGACAACCCATTGATTGATAGCTAGATTGGGCTTCAAATAGGCACCTTGGACTTCCAACTAAATTGGACACAAATTTTTGCATACATATTCCTTTCTAATCAAATAGAAAACTACAATGACTTTGAAAGCAACAGAAGTAAGAAATAAATGTAGCCATGAATTTATGAGCATCAAATTCACAAAGTATCAAACCATTTTCATATGGATATCATATTGAAATTTTGAAATTGGGGTTTGACATCTAGATAATCTTCATGAACATTCAAAGGAATTCACACAATAGACTTGTTTCAAACTTTCCAAATTACACGGTTGGCAACAATTCAAATTAACAGAATTGTGGTCAACAATCCACATATTCTTCAATTCTCCACTCAAACATTAGACAAATTTGAATGTCAAAGTTCAAGTTACAAAATAATAACCCTAGATGGCCCATTGATTGATAGCTAGATTGGGCTTTCAAATAGGCGCCTTGGACTCCCAACTAATTGGAGATAGATTTCTGCATACATATTCCTTTCTAATCAAGTAGAAAACTACAATGACTTTGAAAGCAACAGAAGGAAGAAATAAATGTAGCCATGAACTTATGATTATCAAATTCACAAAATATTAAACCATTTTCATATGGATATCATATTGAGACTTTGAAATTGGGGTCTAACATCTAGATAGTCCTCATGAACATTTAGATGAATTGACACAATAAACTTGTTTCAAACTTTCCAAATTGTGGTTGGTAGCAATTCAAATTAGCAAAATTGTGGTTGGCAATCCACATATTCTTCAATTCTCCACTCAAACATTAGACAAATTTGAATGTCAAAGCTCAAGTTGCAAAATATTTGTCTCAAATAATCCTAAACAACCCAACTAACAGCTAGATTGGGCTCTCAAATAGGTGCCTTAGACTCCCAACTATTGGAAACAAATTTCTTTTGCATACATATTCCTTTCCAATCAAATAAAAAACTGAAATTTTTTTGACATGACTTTTAAAACAACAAAATGAAGAAATAAATGCAGCCACATTGAGCTTATGAATATCATTCACAAAGTACTAAACCATTTTCATATGAAACCATACTTAGACTTTGAAATTTATTAATCACCATACCTAGTTCCATGTTGATGCACATAAACATGTGGCATCCTCAAACACTAAACATGTATATTAATCACTGAATACAACAAATCATTGAGTTGTATAATATTCAATTTTCACTAGCTTCTAGATTGTATGTTCATGTGAAACAATCTGGATCCTCAAACCTAAGTTCCAACAAGCTCACCATTGTTAAGGTGTAGCAAGGTCACAAGGTTTTCACTAGTTCAATTCTAAATTTTAGATTGACACAAACATTGTACCAAATCTTACAAACCCTCAAAATCTAAACAAGTTCAACAAAAAATTGTCTATTTTATAACATTATTGTGATAAAAAAAAAAATGCAATTGACAAAAAATATGGAATGAAATTGTGTTTACTTGTGTTTCCATGAGGTAATGCATCCATTTTTCATTGTAGACATGCGGCCCTAGTCATCTCCTCATCACCTCCTTCTAGTTTAAACTAACTCATGTTTCCAAAAACCACCAAGATTCAACGAGTGCCTTTGTTTAAAGAGACAAAATGTCAAATCTTGCCTTGCGTACCGACAACAACCATTGAAACTCTCCAAAAGAACTCATCAAATGCTTACGATGAACAACCATCGTGACATTCTGAGGATGAACCTTCAACAAATGAGCTTTAACTCTAAGGGAGGTTTTTGAACTTGAACTCATAACTATTGTCTAAATAATGTGTTTTGTAGCTAACTTAATCACTTGACTTCAAACAAAGATGGAACTAACCTAGATAAAAGTTCTTGTTCAGCAATTGAATCTTATGAACATTTAAAAGAGTTTGGAAAGAGTGCACCTACAACCGGGTCTGACCAAACCTTCCTCATAACTATTTATTTATCACCACACCTAGGAAATATAAATAGTACTACAACAATGTGTTGAAGAATGGATTGTATTGCCCTTCTAATTTCTTGATTTGGTGTAGATTTTATACCATCTCAAAATGCCTCATCTTGCTCAACTATTATTCTTTGAGCTTCTCTTTCTTGAACTTGCTCAACTTCTCTTCGGTAGGTTTAATAGAGTTGTTGATGTTCTGCAACACTTGTAGCTCTTGCCCTCAAACCATTTTTAACCCCCCCTTGGTGCTTAACTTTATTTTTGCCATTGCCCATTCCTGACAAAACATTTTCCAACAAAAAACCTTTGAGCAAGAAGATGGAAGTTAATCAATGAAAACCCATTACATGTCGAAAACATTGAAGGTTTGCAAAACGACAACCGGTTGTCAAGAAGGAAGTATGTTGGAAAAAATAACAAACATAGCTACAAGTTCATTCCCTCCAAAACCTAATCGACTCCCACCTTCAAACAACCCTAAACCCTATGACACAACATCATGACGTCATCCACCACATATTTGTCACAATGGATGAATTTTGAAAACCATTCAAACATAACAATAAAATCCATATGACATGTGGCTAAACTATATATTCCAAAACTATGAACCCCTATCTATTTTTTTTAAAACAAGAAAACAACCAACTCATAGGGACTTATGAAAACATGGGTCAAATTTGACCTTTCAAAAGTCCATAACTCTTTTTTGACTAAGGTTTTTTGGAAAAGAATTTCATATTTTTAGTTCTTTATATCATTCTTCATTAAATAATTAGTCACTATCAATCAAAAAAATTGAAAATAAATATTAATGCTTAAATTGAAATGCGCTCTAGTCAAAAATTGGTCCATATTTTGGGACTTCAAAAGTCCATATTGGACCATGAATGTCTTGTTTCCAAAAAAACATTATGTACTTAGTTTCATAATCAAGTTGAAAATCTCAAACCAATGGTTAATTGACAAATGGCATGCTATATTATTTTCTATAGGTGAACAAGAAAATTACATTCTACAACATTCTAAATTGTGACTCCATAAGTGAGCCACCATACCATGCATCTACCTTACATGTATCCATGTGTAATTGGTTACATATACATGGTTCGTTGTTTGAATGGATTTTTATTTCAAGAGTCAAATTTTCAACCTATATCCGAACTTCAAAAGTCAAACATACTCACAAAACTCACCATGGCCCAAGTTCCTTACATGGGGCATAACTACCTCATATTAGATTGTGTACCTTGCCTTAGGAGGGGCTTCTCAATGGTGTTTTCTTGGGATCTTGTAAAGAGTGATTCCTAAAATTGCCAAATTATGAGTCCTAGAACTTTTTGATTATAACTTCCACAAATTACACATGGATTGGACATTAAAATATATATCATATAACATTTAACAAAGTTTCCAACTTCATATCAAGCTCTTCAATTGTATATCATTTGATCCCCAAAATCATAATACTAATGAACAAGAATCTAACTTGTTCCTACCATCATGTTTTTTCACATGGCCATAACTTTTAGCCATTATAATTGTTTTGGCAATGTGAAGGCATGTTGCATTGTAAATATCTTTGAAACTTTTTCAATGATACAAAAAACAGTTAATTGAAACAAAATTTAGTACCTTAAACCTTGTCAAAAATGTCTCAAAACTCCCAACTCCCAAAGATTATTTTTTTGTTAATATCATCAATTCCTTGTCACCAATTGACCCATCTTGTAGAGAAAGAGTCTAGTGTCATCATTGTGTAAAATAAACACATAACTTTTTATTGGTCAGGCTTTAAGGGTTACAAAGCATGTGGCCTTTCATTTCTTCTTTAAATTCTTTGCACCAAAAGTCCAAGAAATGGCTAAGTAACCTAAAGGTTATGTATTGGATTACAAATCCTAGAAAGATGGTTAAATTGGGAGTGCACTTGAAAATCATGAGAGGTCCTCTCTTGCACCCCCACACACTTCCCACTCACCTTAAGCATGTGTTTGAACCATGCCATGCCTTGACCTAATTCCAATTTTCCAATTTGTTTCCCTTGTTTTGTTGCAACTTTAATTGAGAGCTCAAGGATAAGGTTGTGAGAAATTTCAAGGAATTGGTATATGGAGATTTTACATAATCCTTCACATGGTCTTCATTGGACAATAAATTTTTCATAATCCTTTATATTCTATAAACAATTCATACCTACCTCATTTCCAAGCCTAACTACTTCACTTCTTTCCTAATAACTACCTCACTTATTTTCCCTACCCACAAACATGGATATGAAATGTAAATCAACACATGCCTTTTCATGTCCATGATATTTGTATTAATTCAAATTAAATTTGACATTGACATAAATAATGATGAAATATATATTGGAAACCATATGGGAACATGAGAAGAAGAAATTTTTTTGATCATCACTAGTAGTGTGCAACAATGTGAAGCCCAACTTAATTAGTATGAAGGGAACTTTATCATATCTTGACATGTTCATTATTTTTCTTTATTTCTTTTTATTTTACTTTTCTTATATGTTGCATAACACTCATATAACATTGAATGTAACGAATACATGATGTAAGAATTTGACTTCACCTTCAAGATTTTTTGTTATTGCAAGGCATATTTAACCATCACCATCACTAGCGAAATCAAATAAGGATTATGGAACTTTTTAGTCACTTTTGGTTTTATATTATTCTATTAAATTGAAAGGTCGATTCCATTGCCAATTCTTTGATTGAAATTAGGATTTAAATATTATACTTTCAAACAAATGTAATTACATTTCAAATTCATGAATTTTCATCCATGTAAAAATGTCAAAAGGTGGTGTATACGTTGTTATTAAAAAATGATCAATGAGTAGGCATCAAACATGATTTCATGGATATATTCATGTTACCAAACACCAAACTCATGGTATAATTGCACAAGTTAATAATTTAATGAAAATTTGAAAATGATTTCCAAAATCTAACACAATTTAACCTTTTTAAATCTATTAATTAATTTATAATTATGGTATAAATTTCATGTTTTCAATGTCATTGAATTCCTAACAAATGCATGAACATTTAAATCAATTGGCTCACATATAAAAATTTACACACATAAATTTTGTTTGTGTGGAAACAAATTGTAATAATTAATATGGAAAGGGTTGTCAAAATTTTATTTTGTTTGAAATTTTATCATTTGAAACAAGATGTTGTGACAAGTATTGTGCATTGATGACAATTACGGAAACTTCCATGATCAACTTTTTTTTAAATATAGTTTATTGTAACATGTCAAAATTATTAGCTTGTAAAGTGGATAAGAATAAATGCATATGCATAACTTCTTATAGTGGACCTCACATTTATGTTGTGAATAATGTTCTTATTTTTTATAATAATGTATGATTTAAGATTTTTCACATTGTGTAAGTGTCATTGTGAATATATCTTGAATTTGAACACAAGCAATGTTTTATTAATTATCATATAACATCTAAATTGAAATGATGACCAATAGACTATTTTCATAAGAAAAAGAACACAATGGTGTTTTCAACTTTGTGAGTGAATTAAGCAAGTGCATTTAGATTCAATTTGAGTTGTAAACCATAAAAGACCAAACCAATTATTTAACTTATGGTCAAGGTTATAGCTTAAGTACACAATACACATGCACCAGATGATCCAATAATACAAATCACCACCTTTGAAATAATACCTTTGAAGTTTTAACCAAAATGATTTCAATGGTAAATAGTTAAATATTAAACATTAGTTTATCATTATTTCAAAATATTCACTTCTAATAAATCATTTTGAAAATATGAAATTAATCTTTTGGGGATTTAAGATTTGTTAGAATTCAATTTTGTAAATGAATCAACATTGTATTATTTGAGTAATGGATGTTGCATTTCACAACTTATATGAAGACAAAATGTGATGAGCAAAATGACTATTATATTGAACACAAAAACTATCATGAACTTCTTGAATTCAATAAGTTTAAACATTAATCCAACTAGACTTAGATACAAGAAGATGAACAAAAGCTTAAAATGTGTATATATTGAAAAGGCATAAATGCTTGAACAACATTAATCTAGTGAAAAATATTAATAATTGGTCAAAGAGATTTTATTTTATTTTATTTACTTTGTTTTGGTAAATTCACATGTAAACATGAATATAAGTGAAAAATTGACCCTTTTTTTTTTATAACAATTGTAATTTATTTGATATGATCTCCAAGTCCAAAATTTCCAAGTTACAAGGTGAAAGGTTTTCATTTTTATTTTTAGATATGTGACCTAATACACCTAGGGGAGATGAGGCCTACATGCTTGGGGGAAGTGAAACCTACATGCCTAGGAAGGGAAGGAGGCCTACATGCATAGGGGCCTACAACCAAATGCCTAGGTCTACTTTTACATTCTATAACATCCCTAAATAACTTCATGTAGGGTATTGTAATTTGTTAATGAATCATTTAAAAAATTTAATCATGGTTTATGCTACCTATTATTCAACATCTATATTAGCTTTTCAATCAAATTAAAAAAACATGACACAATGAACATTACTAGTTATTTCATCACTTTCATTTTGACAAAAGTGATATTTATACCTATTACAAGTGATTGATCATTTTTTATTATAATGTCAACTTATTCAAGTGTTCATTTTGACTAAACTCAATCACAATAAAAACATAAAAGACATAATTTAAATAACCATGTTAATGGGTTAAGGTTTTAAAATATTAATTTTCTTCAATGCATTAATGATAATTCCCTTAATATTTAAATTATTCATGCCACTCAATTGTGTTGGTGACTTGTTTATAAATCATATGAAGATGGTGAAGATAACTTTAATTAATAATTAATAGCCACATGATCCCAATTTCTTTTTAGGATTTCAAGGTTCACAACACCTCAGCCTTGTCATGTATGTATATCATAGTGTTCATCAAAAGTATTGCATCACACAATATACAATCTAGCTTCCATGAAAATTATAATATTTTTAAAATCTCATAGACTATGCCCATGCAAAACATTTGGTTAAGTAATAATAACTTTAGTTTATGGTCTTGAGGTGTTTTTAGTGTCATAGACTTTCAATGTATTAACATTTTGCAACATTTAGTGATATTGTTGTTTCAAGTTTTATGCAAAATGTTTTAATGCCATTGAATGTTAATGTTGATTGTTTATAACGTTGATGAAAAGAGTGATATGATTATTGACCAACAATAATTAGTCTCCCCTAAAAACATGAAAATTTGAGTTTTTCACAATCTTTGTTAACTTACTGTATTCCCACAAATATTGAATCATATGGGCTCACTTTTACTTCAATATGTCTCAATGATAAACCATACCTAGTCTATCTTCTTGTATTTTACAACTTTTAATTTGTTGTGCAACTACTGGTGTTGCATTTAAAACCAATGTGATGATGTGAAATCATTAAGATGGTAGTAACAAACATCTTGCAGTGTGAGGTTGTATATATTCACAAGACCATAACATACATGCAAGATATCATTTTCTTAGTTCAATTGTGTAGTGCAATTGTAATAAGGGGATGTGCATAGATTGAAACAATGTCTGGAACTAGAACCATAACACCCACATTGCTAAGTTATAAACTTAAAAAATTGAAACACATACCCTCAATTAGTACAATCATACATTATGGCATGGATCATTAATACAAAATGTTTGATAAATTAATGCATAGTTTATCAATACCCTTATATATAGTTCACTAATGCAATGACATACAAAAGCTTTAATACATCAAGACATAAAGGCTTGAAACATTGATGCATAAATACCCAACATTGAACTAAAACACTTGATATAGTTCGAGTTCTACACATTGCTTATACGGCTACTTTGCAATCCATGACAAATTACATAGCACTTGTTAATTCTTAAAAAAAAGTAAAGGTTGGAATGATGGAATGATAAATTGAGGGTCAAAGGGAAAAAAAAAAAAAAAACATAGAACAAAAAAACAATTTTTTTTTACCTAATCAACTTCTTCATATCCCTTCAGCCTTGACAGGGCATTAAATCTTCTAGGTTTTGTTTTGGGAATTGGAGCTCCAAATCCAATCAGATATAAGTTTAGTTTCACATGATCATGGGTACCTTTGTGGAAATTTGATAGAAAGAAGGGGAAGGAGAAATGAGTCAAATACCCAAATCTAAAACACATATTTCTCTTCCACGACTACATGAATACAAATGAAATATGAAGCTTCTTCTTGGCAACCAAATACTCAAATTCAAAACATTTGTCCACAATTACATGGATAAAAATAAAATTTATGAACCTTGTTATTCCTAAAAAACAAATACTCAATCCAAAAATATCTCAATTGCACTTTCTTTCCACAACTACATGAATAAAAATAAATGCTTGCAATTATTTGTAATAAGCAATCACTCTCATTTGCTCACTCAAAATGTGTACATAAAAGTGCAACTTCCATTACAAACCAAGTTTGTTATATATAAATTTTTTGAAAGAATTTTTCATTGAAAATTGAAAGCTACTTTCTTCTTTTTTTACACACATTAAATCTTCAATTACATCTAGCTAGAAAAAAGCTTAATTCACAATGTTGATTTGGCACATTTTGCAATGCCACATGCCATCTTGAACACCACCCATGTACAAAAACAAAGTTTCAAGGTGAAAAGAGGGGTAGGGAGAAGCAAGCAAATCCAAGAAGGAGAAAAATACATGGGAGAAATAGAACATAGGAAGACAAAAACAAAAAGAGAGAGAGAACATGGGAGAGAGACAAAGAAAACATGGGTTGGAGACAATGTGCACAAGCTCAAACTAAGATGACAAGAGGAGACGAATAGTTCCACAAGTACTATCTTTGGTACATACATGCTAAAAGAATAGAGTAAAAAAGCAAAAGAAACAATGAAAAACCTGAAATTGAACGGTAGTTGTCATAAAGGAACCCTAATGTGATGCACCATGGTCATGGCATGGGACACCTTTGTTCCATGATTAATAATAGCCCACAAAGTCATGATCACTCCTGTCATGAGCATGCAGTGTTACATTGTTGTGTTTGATATATTGTTGCCTATACGCAATGGAGATAAACACACCTTTTTCACTTGCGCAACTTGATTTTCACTCTTAGAGGGCTTCTTTTTAGAGGGCATCCAACAACACAAAGTAGGTTTTGTGATTACCAAAGTGGGTTTTGCACAAACCAGGCCAGGAGGGATCTCCTGTAGGTGCCTAGAGTTAATGCCTGGCGATCGTGTTATCCTTATGAATTTCGTCACTCTTTAGTAACCGGTACAAGTGTTTGTCCTATAAGGGCAAACCAATCACCTATCCTATACATAAACCAAGGTTGTAGGCTTTTACTGATAAGCTTGTGAAACTACACTATCTTGAACAATACGATGTGCAATGACAAAAAGAAAGCAAAAAAAACAAACGCCTATCTGACTGAGGTAAACATTTCCAAAATGCAATCACTCCAAAAGATAGCAGCATCATCGAATTCTAAGTCAATTGGCACCCATGGGGTCTCTATGTCAAGCAATGAGTTTGGGAAGTTTGACTTTTCCTACATGAATCCACATTTCCATGTCTACTTGCAATGCTTGGAAATATCTTACACATTTGGTTGGCACATCTCACATTTCAGCTGAACTGGGAATCACAACATCTCAAAACTAAGGAGAGATTCGAGACTATGAACCAGGTTGCACAATGCATCAAAAAATTGGGTTCTAACCTTTGCACCCACCAGCTCAACATTGTTGACTTTTGGAAGTATTAGACACAAGCTGGACTAAACCAAGCGCATGTTTCCTAATGGAACGATAGAAGGTGGTGTAGCTTGCAAGCTTGCAAAATGTGAAAGTGTTGATTGCAGTCAAAATCCTCATTGTAATTTCTGCTTTTATGCAATTTTCTGTCTTGGGGAAGTGGGTTTTCTTCGATCAGTAAGAGAGAGGTGCTAAGCTTGCTGACACTGAAGATGGCTCCTTGTCTCACTGTAACCATTGGGTATGCATCTCTTCTATTTAGGTGCTCTTATAGTACTTGATCTTAGGCTTGTTTGCTTCCAACAGTTTTGCATACCTGTGCATGTTTTGGTAAGCCTCTTCTCCACAAGGAAGGCTGGAGATGCCCCTCCCACCAAGTACTTCATCCTTTTTGAGATGGACTCTTCAATTTTATCCAACATACTTTGGCATCTAAGTGCCAAATTTTCAAAATGCTTTTGCCATCCTCTTTGTTATATCAAACCACAAGCAGGTGGTGAGTGGTTTGCTTTCGCATACATCCATCAACCATTCACACCTTCTCTGTCAAGGTGTGAATTGCTGGGTGCAGCAACAATATAAGCAATAGCTATAAGGAAATATGATATCCTTGCACTGTCTCTATTGTATGCATGTGGAAGCATGGAGAGCACACTACCATGGAATTTTGCAACCAGAGCACCTGCAGACTCTTTTGCTGCCTTCAAAAATTCCACTCTCTGTAAGTGATAATTATCACTAAAGAGAGAGGATGCAAGAGCTTACTCCTAAGACTTTTTTCAAAAATGCAATATTCCCCAGAAAACTATGGTCAAAACACTTAAACCCCATTGGGTATGGATATGGCTTTTGCAAATATTTGGCATTTATAAAAGTATGGGCTTGGTTCCATGATGTTTGGACTTGTGGTGCAAAAGTTCTTGAATACTGAATGATTTCTTCGCTGAAAATTTCGGAGGAATTGGAATGTGCCTTTGGTGTTGTTGGAAAGATCTTGATGAGCAGGATTTGATGGAATTTATTTGGTAAGAATTGGATTCAGAATGTGGGAGATATTGATTTTTAATTGATTTCTGCTGCTGAAAATAAATTCCAAAAAACCAGGTTTTGGAAGGAAACATCAGTTGAGGACATGGTAACACTTGGGCCAACGGCACAGTCGACACTAATCAGTAAAGAACCGACCATGCTACTTGGACTTCAATGTTCTATTTTGTTGCCTATACGTCTGTTCCAAGGTTTGTCACAAATTTCCATCCTCTACTTCTGCCCCAATGTACTTTGTATTGCAACAGCCAAGATTCCCATGAGAGTGGAAGGCTGCAATCAAATCATGACCAAAACCAGAGAAATCAGAATCTATTTAAGCTGAATTAAGGTGAAAGCTTTGCTCATGCATATGCTGTGTATCTGCAAAACCCAAGAGCTTGTTAATTAGATTGGAAAGCAAAATGCAGATGATCTAGAGCTGTCATGATGTTGAAAGAAAGGTATGACAAGATCCAAATCTTGAGCAGGAACTTATTGCATATGGGTAGTTCTTCTATGAGACAGTTACAACAGAAGTTGCTCTCAATCCAAGCTCTAACTTCTGCCCAAATTAAATTTGTGAGAACATGGAATCCTAATTTTAGTTGGCAAATCTTTTATGCCTTAATTTATTTTTTAAAAACCCTGATATGGACTCACCATGTGGCATGCATGATGATAATGCAGTTTGCAAAGAACCTAGAGTATACTTGGGGTCTCCAGCAAAAGTTCACATCCTGGCCTATACTGCTATATTATTGCCTTCTCTTGGAGCAGCTTCACCCATACTTGGCATTTGGCCCTGTATCACTATTTCTCACATCCAAGATTGATTGATTCCAAGCAGCCTTTTTCTTTTTTCATTTTGGTGATGGAGCACTAGTGGCGATTGTCCCTAAAAGAATTTAACATTGATGCTGACAAGTTATTGCAAAACTCTCAAAATAATCGGGCTGAAAAACCTGATTTAACACTAGAAACCTGTGTAAATCTCGCAAACTCTTTTGTGGCAAAATTTTCGAAAAAATTCAAAAGAATGTTTTGGGTGCAATTTTGCACCAGTTTGCCAAGCAAAAACAAAGCTGATTCCAAGCCCCACCCACAAACATGAACCTGAGATGCTACATGTCAGAATCTACTCATAACAAACCACCTGAACTAATCAATATATGTGACCAGTCAAGAGCACTTGTTTGCGGCTAGCATATTGAGCAAAAATATTGAGCCACATCAATTTTTAGTGAGCCTGTCAAGCAAATGTTTACCAATCTTCATCCAAAATAAGTTGTTCAGTGTGTTGGTGGAGATGCTCTTATGCAAGTTTTATTGTATACAAATTAGAGACAGATGTTGCATCCCAGCTTCAAATGCAAGAAGGTCTGGATTCAAATCTCCAAGAGGACAAAAGTGTCCATGTGACAATCACATGCTAATAGAGTACATCAACCACACTTACAACAGAGGCCAGAGTCCACCAAGAGCAACCAGTGCACCATATGAGGGATAGATGGCACTTGGATAGGAAACACTTTTCCATTGAGGTGCAATTCACTAAGTTAGGCAACCATGGAGGTTAGGTTAACTCAGTTGCTGTTCTTACTACCTACCTGCTAACAACCTACTAGCCCTTTACCTACATACTAACCATCTGCAAACATCTACTTACCTTGTAGCCCACCTATAAAAACCTTGCCTACTTTCACCTCCCCAATGTTAAGCTACCAAGGTGAAACCCAATGTCAAATCAGTTGGGGTTCATCTACAACAGAGTCATGGTTCAGCCTTCCAATGGATGGTGCGCTGGTGGCTGTTGGTTTACTTCTATGCTCATATAATGAAAGTTGTTGTGGAGTCATAACACACGCCTCCAATGGATAGTGTACTCTTGCTACTCTCCACTCCTACAATGAAAGCTTCTTGGACTTCCGGAGCTTTGTAATCCTTTTTCTTCCGTGTTTGGCTTCAAGTTGGTGTCAACAACCGTTTCCTCAGTTCATATGGGTTTTGCTTAGTGGGTGTCAAGTGTCAACCATTTCATTGGTTGTTGTGGGTTTTGCTTCTAGTAGGTGTCAAAATTTTACTTCATTCTTATGGGTTTTACATTGGAGTGGGTATTATTGACTATCAACCCATTTCCTTGGAAATTGAATTGGAGGTTCAGACTGAAAGGTCTGACCTCAAGAGTCTCTGCCCAAGTGACCTTACTATCTTTGAACACCAGATCTACTAAATCACATGTTACAAAAGTTGGTCATTTGCAGTTTGTAATCTGAAGTTTTACTTCATGCACAACTCCTCCCTCCAGTAGTTGTTTGTTGGCCTTGCCTACCAAGGCAAAAAAGGATATTGTGTTTAGATTCATTATAGAGTATAGTAGCTTAATGGATTTTGGCCCCCTAGGTAAATCATAGCTCTATTTTGATACAAGGATTTTTGAAAGATGATATTTTGGCCTGTGTTGAAACTTGAGATTAGTTATAATAGAGTTATGATGATCTTGAAGGATTTTGGTTTTTTTTAGAGGATTTATTGAAGATTATATTTTGGCATGGTGAAATATGGGAGTTTCCATAATTCTTCTTTTGCCCACCTTAAGATACTTTTTAATTTAAATGGCAAGGCCACGGTTTGACACACCCCTTGTTCAACCATATTGCTTTAGATGCTGAAATGCAAGTTTTAAAAACTTGTCAAAGTACTATTTTTCTTGGTGAAAGTGAACAGTAGGAGAATATAGGTAGTTCTTAGGAAGGGCTATTAGTCGAGGTCACAAATAGTGGCAGCCAATTTTAGGGCTAGAATTTCATGCAACCAATGAGAAGTCGTGTCATGGAGTGAAGGGGTTTTTTTTTTTTTGGTTTCAAGTTGTGTTTGGTGTGGAGAGTGGACTGTCCGCTGTTTAGGTAGAAACATTTACTCCCATAATAGTAGGAGAACCCTATTATACTCCCCTAGTTCATGCCCCTGCCATTAGCCAAGGCCAAAAATGGCAAAGAACACAGGTAGCCCAAAAAACATTCTTGCAGCCAATGAGGTGAGCCAGCCAAGGGGCTCAGGCTTTTTCTCCTTTGGAGGAGGGTGGAGTGTTGGATTTTGTGTTTTTCCCAATGTATTCCCAAGAGTGCCTCACTATATCCCACATCCCTTGCCCTAATTATATATACTCTTGTAACCTATGTAACCTGCCCAAAGGAGGAGATTACAATATACATCTATTCTGGGAATGTCAAAAGTTTGAATTTCCTTTTTGTGTCAATCAAAGATGGCCCATCGTGAAAGAACAAAATTGGAATTTGGGTTTCCCCACAACTAATTAATCTGAGCACCATATTACACCTGGACTCCCCTTTCCTTCCATTAGCCTAGGTCAAAATGGTAATAGACAGTTTTAGGACCATAATTTTCGTATGACCAATGAGAAGGCTTGAAATAGATTCCAGAAGGCCCAATTGTTTTCTTTTAGGTTTTTGGAGGGGGGAATGTGTTCCCAATGCATTCCCATCGAGTTCCCAAGGTGCTCCTCAAGATGTTCCCAATAGCACCACACATTTAACCCACATGCTTTGGCCAAAGTTGAACTTTCATGTAGGTATATAAACTATATAGGAGGGTCAAAGGGAAGCAGCTATATACTTCTATTTTGAGGAGTGCCCAATGTTTCGAAAAAATGTGAATCCAAGTGGCTCCTTAAACCCCCCCTTAACAAATTAATAAGAAGCACAAATATACACATATATCTATGGGGATGTCCCCAAAGTTTGTGCCCCTGCCATTTGCCTAGGCCAAAACTGGTGAAGAAGACAAGTAGGCATAGAAATTCTTGACAACCAATGAGATGAACCAACATGCACAAAAGGGGCTCAATTTTTTTTCCTTTTGGGCAAGTAAGGGGTGTTTTCTTTGGGGTTCCCAATGGTTCCCATCAAGTCCCCAATGGTTCCCAACATGTTTCCCAAGTTCCCACTGTGTTCTCCAACATGTTTCCAATAGCACCTCACTTTGCCCCCATATGCTTTGCCCTAAGTTCTACTCTTGTAACCTATATATAAATGCACCCCCAAAGGAGGAGGAGTGCACAATATATACTATTTTGGGACTATCCACAGCTTGATTTAGTTTTTTGTGATGAACCAATCAAAGATGCCCATCACAAAGGAAAAACATTTGCAGGTTGGGTGTCCCCACAACTAATTAATACACCTACAACCACATTAATAATAAGGTTGACTGGTGAAATGGGTATGAAACAAATCTAAGCTGTTGTCAGATGCCTCAAAAAATCTACCAGTATGCCAGATCCTGATACCTAACAAGTCTTCAGACTTCTTCTGTCACTGCTAACATGCCAATAAGTTATGCGTTATCTTTATATCCATCTCCTGACAGACATGTTGAAACTTGAATCTTGAAATCACCAGGGCTGTCATCTCTAAAGTTAGCCTATAATAGCGTGATCCGTAAACTATGGAAAACACAGCATTAGAACCCTGAGTTTGGTCATAAACAAGGTGAGATAAAAACAAACCCTGCAAAAACGTATATCATTAGCATTAAGGGGCGGGGTGGAGGGGGGTGAAACTCATAAAACCATCAATTTTTGTGGTAAACTGAGTTTCAACCCTGTCTTTCATTTCTCCTGAGCGTCTCCATTGCTGCTGAATATATTTTCACTGCTCCAACCTGTACAGCTACTATAATTACTTTTGAACCTTGTGCACTAAATGCTGAAACTCAGCATTTCATACCCAGATTTAATAAAATTTGCTTACTCCAAAAAGGAGGAAAAAAATTAAACATTGGTCTCATTATGTTAGAGGGCTAGAGTCAAGGGAACCTACCACAGAGGCTGCCTATATTATTGCCGGAATTTCGTTTTTTTTTTTTGTTTACTACTGAAGTGAATTTTTAAAAAAATAAAATAAAATTCAGCACCCAAATTCCTAACCTGAAAAGGAGCTAGGGATACAACATACAACCAAATCAAGCTCATCTTTGAAAGGAGCAATAATAGTTGTGGTATAGAGAGGAAGATTTCCATCCCAACAGCGCCAGAATACTTGTCTGAGTTATCATCCATCCAGGTAATCTTATTTTGGCAATGAATGAATGAATGAATGAATGGGATTAGTGTCGATGGGATTGTTAGAGCCTTGAATTCTTTTGAGGAGATAACTTCAATAAATTGGCACCTAAATTTTGTAGCAACCTCATATGCTTGCGCCTAGGTGCTAAAAAGAAATTTTATTTGCCAATGAGTTTGTTCAAATCAGTGCTTTGAATTTTGTTTTCAAAGAGTTACTTTAGTGAACTAGTACTTACATATTGCATGCAAATCACATGCATTTATTGTTGCATGTCAAAAGATATGCAAGAGATGTGCATGCACATGTGTCTTTTGACATGTGAGGGAGTGTGGCCTACATTGTCATAAGTTTTTTATACCAAAAATTCATTTTTCATATACACATCTTTCCTAAACATAAAATCATTCATGTAATAGTTTGGTCAATAAGTGTTAGTTCTACCCTATAATTAACTTCATTTGTGAAATTGTGTTTTATCTATGTCATAGTTCATTCATGTAATTCATTTTACACATATGACCAATTCCATTTGTGTCAACAATTTCATTTCAACATAAACTTTATATCAATATTGTCAATTACATGAAGGAATTTTATTCATGCTCATCATATTACCAAATAGGGTTTAGCACATTCCTTGTGGCCTTTGTCTAAGGTAGTACCAACTGATGAGCTCACATGTTCCCCCAAAACTATTGAAACTGTAGAAATACGACGGACAAACTTGTCCAAAACTAAAACCTGTTTCTAAAAATGAAAAAAAAAAAAAAAAAGTATTAAAAATATTTTCTCTAAATTTCTTGGTTTTTTTCTTTTTTTAAAGCAGGGAATTCGCAATCGTATATTTTCATTTTCCCTTCTTTTTCCACCAAGTTGCAAAATAATTCCACTTTTATAAACATTATTCAGTTCTAGCCAGTTTTTTTTTTTTTAATTTTAAATGCGACCTCTGGTAAAGTTCTAAGACTGTTTCTTCACATTTTTTGAACCTCCGATTAGGCTACTAGTTAGTTAGTTCTTCCCAAATAAGAATCAAACCAGATCAACTAGGTCCAATTCCACCTACCATCACACCATCTTGAGATTGAAGATTGTGTAGGTCACATTCTTGTACAACCAATCAAAACAGGGCCACCTAACTACAAAATACAACCTACCTGCAACCTCACTTGGGATGGGAGGCATTCCTCATCTCTTCCACACTTTGCAGCCAGTGCACCTCTGTTGTTAGTTGATTTGTGAGAGACGATGCATTTTTAGTTTATGATCTTTCTATTTCATTAATGTATTAGTGATGTCCTGATTGTTATGTTCTTTCATGACATATGTTCTCGTGCTTTTATTTGTCTTTTTACTTCTCGTGGATGGGTTCTCATCCCCATATTTTTTTATCTACAGAGTTGTTCTTCTTTTGATAAAAATCGAAAAAAAAAATCTTGTAACTGTTTTATGAAACCTCAAGAGAAGAGAGAAAGGATGTGCCACACCACTTTACAATTTCATTTGATTTCCAGTGGAAGGGTGATTCCAAGGTCTGGTTATACTTCTGATTCCAACCAAATTAGAAGCTTGGTTCAAGGTTTGGTTCTGATTCACCCAATTAAGTGAAACCTGCAATTTGGGTGTCTTGCAAATCAGACCAAGAAGAATCTGTCTTTCAACCAACCCAAAATCTGGAACTGGCCAACATTAGTATGCATCTTGGTATGACTACCCTTTTTCCTGACTATATATTGTAATGAGGTCTTCCATATTGCAAATTCCTCATTCATGAATTTGGGTGTCATGCAACCCTCACATTTAACTAGTGCTTATCTTGCAAAAGAGGTGATATTGTCACATTATTGGAGTATTTGCATGTTGCCCAATTTCTAGACGTTTCATAGACTAATTAGGTAATAAAAATTTCACATATATGGATGGATACATGTGATGTAGTTCTTCACAAATCACTTAGATACTTTGTGATAACTGCCCTCCTCTTATGTAGAGGACATGCTCTAGTACAAAGCATTGCATTGGTAATTCAAAAATGGCTCATCTCCCAAAAGGCCTTGGTGACAAATCATTGGCCATCCAAGTTGATATACAATGCTTGAAAAGGATGCATAAGAAAGTCAAGTTTCCAAATCCACAATCTTCATATTTTTGCTACAACCTTGCAATGCAAGGCCAAGTCAAGTTTCCAAATGCATGGTCTTCACATTTTTGTTAGAACCTTGCAATGCAATGCCAATGACCTCAGCCATCTCATAAGTAATATGAGTACCATATGTACAAGAAATCTGTTGAGGATAATATGAAAATTCTTTGCAAACTTTTGGAAAATCTTTGTATCAAATCCTTCGATGGCCTAACAATTTATTGGAAACTATTATCTCTGTTCATTCCCTCGAGATTTTTACAGCAAGTCAGCCATCCGGAACCAGCTAGTTGCTTGCACTTGGGTAGTGCAGGAGAGGAGAGTTAGAGCATCTCCATGGGGAACAGTAAACTGACCTGCATAATAATGCACGATACATTTTGGATGAAGTATATCTATATTATAGCAAAGATGGGTATTGTCACTTAAACCCAAAGCAATGACAAACCTTTCTTTTTTCTTCTCTTGTTCCCTTGCTGCGTGTTTTTCCTTTACTTATTTATTTATTTTTATTTTTTTAAAGTGATGGTTATTGTCACTTAAACCCAAAGTTTCTCTAGTGTGTTGCAGATTTTATAGTGCAGCTCCTCCCGAAATTTCAACCATTTTGCTACAGTGATAATGATGTGGAGGTAGAATCAGAAGAGTGTTGTTGAAGGAGCAATAGGTATGCTGAAAGCCGAGGTGGGAAGAAGGTGGAGCCAAGAGATGCATTGTGAAAATAATAAATACATGGGTTTTGGTAGCCACAGTTATGAGACATCCTCGGTTACTAGAGTCTATTCCCCAAGATTTTTATATCCACAGTTCTGATTCAATTTGTGTATATATGCAAAAGTGTTAGGTCTTGCAACTTTGAGTTTGATGATGTCCTGGAAACCAGAGAACAAGTCTTTACATTATCTCATAATTAGAGGGAGAACAGCCAAACTCTGGACCTCTGGAGCAACACCCTTCATTTAGGTACTTGGGTTCAAAAAGGACAAATTCTTTCTTGTGGGTTTGGGTAGTTGGACAAAATGATGGCCAGAAATTGACTAGTACATGTGGTCAAGAAACTGCTTTTAAAGTGCCACCACCTACTCTTGGTTTGTTCCAATTACCTTGTGTCAGTTTGGGACTGCTGGCACAGTGTAACTGAATAGGTGCGTACATCTACCCTCCCTTCTTCCACCTCACACTACCTACTTACTTATCCATCTAACTGGGAAAGTTATGTAGGTAGCTAATGTAATTCTAGCCACAAGTAATTGGAACTGGTATATATATGAGGGATTTTTTGAAATCTTTTGTATGGTCATCCATGGACCATTCCAAAGACAACTATCTCATTTTCAAGCTTAATTATTATTTTTAATGATTTTTTAATTAACTTTCTTAATAACTATCTCTCACCTTTCCTAAAAATTACCTCCATTTTATAATTATCTCTCTCTTTTTTTCCCTATTCACCAACATTGATATGAAAAAACCAAATTAACATGTGTCTTTTCATGTCCTAAGAATATATATCATAATTTAAATTAAATTTGACATTGACTTAAATAATGATGAAAATCATACAAAAATATAAGGAAAAAAATAAAATAGTTGGTCGTCACTGGTAGGTATTGCGCAACAGCACAGAGCTCAAATTAGCAATAAGTGATTCCTATGTGGGTAAGTAAGGCACTTGGTGGTCACTAGTAAGGTACATGGGTGGTTGATGCCTAGCTAACCACCATGGTTAGCTATGGTATTGGAATACACAATGAAAAAGTATTTGATGTCCACATATCATCCATCCTGCATGGTGTTCTGGTGGGTGCTGGTTCATTCCTGGTTCATTATGGCCAAGTAAGAATTTTGACAATGCCACACAAAATGGTAGTTTATGGGGGAAAGGCTTTGTGTAAAACCACCATTTTTTGCAATAGAAGGAGAAACAGAAACAAAATGTAAATAAATCAAAGTAACCATGTGGGGACTCTAATTGGGAAAATGCAATCTTTAGTTTCATTGAAATCCTTTATAGAATAAACATCTTTGATTTAAGAGAAACTAGTGTAGCCTGTGCTGTTGGCCCAAGTGTGAACACATTACTGATTTTTTTATACGAACCCAATTTTTGCAATTTGTTTGAATTTTCCAGCAACAAAATCCACTCAAAAATCAATATCTTCCACACCTTAGCTCTGAAATTTTGGAAATAAACTCATCCAGGGCTTTCCAACAACACCAAAACTGCCTCAGAATTCCATTATAGTTTTCAGTTTTGATTTTATTTAGTTTTCATTGAGAAAACGGTTTAATAATCAATAGCTTCCACACCGTAACTCCAAACAGTCTCAAACCAAGTTGGTGCACCCCTAATGAAGATACCAAGAGTGTGGCATGAAGTGCCATGGTTTGGGAGATCTTAGCTTGACAAAACAAAACAAACTACCTTGCTTCATAGATAGATGTTGTATGGGAGGTAGTTTTTATTTTGACATTTTTTTTCATTTTTTAAATTTGAAAAAAAAATTAAAATGTTTTTTCTAGTATAATTATGAATAATTATGCTAATTACTTGGAAAATTTTGCCAAGTTTTGATATCACAAAATTTGTGCAAGCTAGGATGAGGTTATTATCTATCCATGTTCATATGTATGACCCCCCCCCCCCCCCCCCCCCCCCCCCCCCCACCAACTCCTCTTACAACCCACCCCACCCCCCAACCCCACCCCCTCACCTACAATCATTATTTTACTATCTCCTCCATATCACAAAACATAAAAATCAAATTTTTTTTTT
>Ga0116229_10000829_pt1 | contig 45077 bp, 28 predicted proteins | sample S1TSphgellanicum_3_FD_87313 | JGI IMG/M metagenome (GOLD analysis project Ga0116229, IMG submission 87313) | Host-associated microbial communities from peat moss isolated from Minnesota, USA - S1T2_Fc - Sphagnum magellanicum MG | ecosystem: Host-associated > Plants > Peat moss > Unclassified... | reverse complement strand
GGTTTGGTTTTGGGTCCAGTTCTTCAAAAATAAGAAATTTCCAATTCTGGTCTTGGAACCAAATTCCAAAACCCAAAGCCAAAAATCAGGCCTAGTTATCAGAAGTGTCAGAGACAGACTGACTGACAGACGTAATGAAATGACGTCAGAGAAAAAGAAGCTGCGTACAGAAAGAAAGAAAAACTGTGAAAAAAAGAAGAAAGAGGGTACCAAAGAAAAAGGGGCCAGGAATCGAAAGAAGTAAGAGATAAGTAAAAGAAAGACAGACAGACGCACGCACCCAACAAGCGAAATTATATATAAGATCTGAACCCTATTTTTTTTAGAAAATAATGCGTACTTTACCGGGATGCGTACTTAAACGGGTGCGTACTTAGGCGGGAGGCTACTGTACCATCTCTCATTTATTAGAAAATCACGTTACTTGGGGTGAAATATTCTTGAAGATAAGATGGTTGGCAACTAGTTTGCAACTAACTAGGGATTTGTAAAGGAGATTTGGATAAGGGGGGTTAGTTTATAGAAAGAATTGAAGTGCCCTTGTGACTTATGGGGTGTGAAGAGCTTGTTAGTTCTTCATTCCATTCTCATTCTCTTCTTATTTTCTTACTATTAATCTCATGAAGATTCTATGAAGAGGGATGAGGTTTTAATGATGATGTACACTTCAAGTGTAATGGGAATGCACAAGTGTGATATTTCAAAAAAATAATGTGTGATTGTTTTTACTTCTAGATTTTTATTTTATTTTTTATTTTTGGCAGGTAGTCAATTAATTTTTTGATGGAGAAGATTGTAATTTTTTATTTTCTTTGCTTTTTCTCTGATTTATGAATAAAAGTCATTATATGGTAGTTACAACACTCAAAGTATGGCAACAAGTAATGGAATGTAACTACAACAAACATGAGTTTGATAATAGCAATGGAGAATAATGTTAACAACAACTTTAAAAATTGGTCTTCTAGCCCAATTTGCTACAAATGTACAAGGGGTTGGTTGGAAAGTAACTACCTTCTTTCTTTCACTCTAACATACTAATCATTCCAGTTTGTTTCCATCTTTATTTTTTTCAAAAAATATTTCCCTGGAAAGCAAGGCTACCTTCCCCCTATTATTATCTTGATGTTGTGTTTTCAGCAAACTTTTCCTTGGGTGGTACCATTAGGAACCACCTTACCAAAATCACAAAAAAGTTGGACCCAATTTAAGAAAAAAAATTCCATCTACTTATACATTGGTTTATTTGATTGGATTAAGTGGGCTGTGTTTTCCCCACCTATGCACACACTCATGAAATATAATGAACACCCAAAAACCTATAATATGCATTAACATTTTGATTCCTAAACCATTCCTGACCCATTTTTGACCCAATACATAAAAAAATTCTTTTAAATGTCCTTACATTTACACATTAAATATTTTTCCTATTTCTTTACTACATGTACAAGGGAATGATCCAAACTAGTCATTAAAATAGCAAAAGACGAAAATAGTTATCATTTGTGTTCTTGACATCAATGGCCTTTTAGGACTTCACGATTGTGATTTCAAAATTCATAACTAAATGAAAATTGATTCAATCAATTATCTATAAAAAAACATCAAGTACATTAGCATTTGAAGTATTCTTAAAAATTAGCATTAAAAAAAATTTTCAAAAAATAGATTCCTTTTGTGTTCATGATCAAAAAAATCCTTCATGTGACATTCTTGAAACTTTTTCCTCATGCATTCATTGTCCACATCAAAACATAGTTTTTTGTAAATTTAATTAGAGTTTTGAATTCTACTTGACTTGAGTAACCTTTTGATAAATAATTTGGAATGAAAAGCCCTCTTTATGTGAATCCTATGTTGTCCTAAAGTTGGACGGGGCTCAAAAATTTGGGGCGTGACATTCTTAGTGGTAACACCCAAGGATAAGTTTGCCTTTTTCCATGGATTTGTTATTAACTTATTTGTCAACCTTCAGATAAATCGATTTGGGGGCTTGTCAAGTTCATAATCATACACATATCTCAATGACTTTCACTTGCTTCCATGAACCTAGGGTATGGGGTTCAATTCCTTATAACCATTGTCCCCTTTTCTTACATGGTCTTCTACTCCTTTGCTTTCACACATTATTACCTTTTTTTTTTCTTTCATATGTTTGTTCCTATATCTATATTGAATATTCTTATATTGATGTCTACACCCAATTTAAAAAGATGTTTGCACCCCTAAACCATTCACACCTTACACCCCAATGGTATCAACCCTAATAATCACCCACATTAAAAATTTACCTTGTATTCAAACCTATAGGAGTGTTTGCAACTTATAATGTCCATTTTTTGATGTTATGATGCCAATTTTCTTACACCTTTGTGGATTAGAATTTTTCCCAAGTCAAATTGTTATTAAGTTTTATGAAATAAGACTCATGTATGTGATTGTTATATATTTTAGTTTGGCATGATCTTAAAATTTTTTGAAATTGAATTTTCTACACCAAATGGGGGAGGATTCACTCCATATAAGCTATAGGGTGATAATGCATAAAAACTATATAAATGGATTCACCATATGTTGAAATTGTAAAAAAAAACCTCATTTTCAAAAATTAGGTTAACAATTTAAATTTTTAAATAGATGTTTGCTTGAGTCATTTGAATGTGACATGAAAGTTTTGTGGACTTTTAGGTAGGCCAAAATTTAATGAAGATGACAAAATCTCTCATTACATTTTCATGAAATATAACTTTGTTCACAAACATTGTAGTTTAGGAGGCACTACAAGGTCACAATATGTTATTTTATGGAAAAGGTCACTTTTGTGGAAAGTTTATTGGTAGGAGATGATGACATCAGAGTTTAGTAAATTGTAAGATTTTAGGGTTCCTACATGTAGGCTATTTGAAATGAAACCCTACCTAATATGTTTTTTTTATTACAATTTTGCAAAGTGCAAGTGTCAAGTGTAGGCTTTGCTTGAACACTAATGTGTTTTTGACCTAATGCAAACGCACTACATAATGAAAGTCAAGGCTTTACACAATGAAAATCAAAATAAATTATGGGATATTTATTATAGGACTATAATAAAAAATAGTGGAGGATATTTTAAGACATCTTTTAGGATATTTTTGGGGTTGAGATCTTTGGAATCTACTACATTTTTTTAATACACTTACGGTTGTTATACTTAGATTTTTTAAGAACCTACACTATGCCAAAATGTGGTTTCTATGACTAGGACATGTTGCCACTATCGCCCAAAATAGTCATGTAGTTGTAAGTGGACTTGATTTGTAGTCATTTTGATGACTATAGTCATAATTGTGAATCTACAACTATAAATATGACTATGATTATAACTAAAGATAATTATGATTACACATATGACTACATGAATAATGTAACCATATTGAAGTAATTTTTTGACATTGTTTCAACAAGTTAAGAAAAAACTAAAATACATATCAATATGGTCAAATTTGTATTAAAAGTCTAACTTAGCTTAATTTAACTTAATTTAGTTTAATTTTTAAAAATGTTATTTCAATATATTTTATTTTATTTATTTTAATTAATAATACATTTTAGCTTAATGTAACATATTTTAACATATGTAAGATAATTCATTTTAGTTTAACCAAATGTAAACAACTTTAACGACATTTAAATTTTGTTAAGTTTTGCCAAACTTAGATTAAGTAACTCAATTTAGTTTATTTGGTTTTAGTTTCAGCAAAATACATTGAAAAATCTTATTTGCAAAGTTTATTTAACCATGTTTAGCCTAAATGCTTTCATGTAACTTGATTTCACCAATTTTAACCAAATTTAATTTTAGTATCAAAGTTTAACGTAAATGTTTTAACTTATCCACGTTTAGCCTAATTTATTGGAATTTAGCCAAATATATAAACAAATTTAACTTAATTTTTTCTAGATTTTGCCAAATTTATTCAATTTCAACAAAAATTAATTGAATTAAACTAAAAATTAGCTAAATTCAGCCAAATTCAGCCAAAATCATGTAGTTTAGAAAAATTTATCTTCATTTAACCAAGTTTGATTGAGTTTTAGCCAAGTTCATCAAAATAAATAAAATATTATCCTATTTTAGCCATATTAACCTACTTTAGCTTCAATTATATTATTTTAACAAAAATTAAACAAAATTAATGAACTTTAGCTATATTTAATATAAATATCCTATTTTAATAATAGAAAAACTTAGTTTAACAAAAATAACACAATTCAAGCATTTTCATGTTATTTTAACAAATTTTGATCAAATTTATCCATTAGTTTGGGATTCATAAATTACAACATACTAAACATATATATATATATATAATGACCTTTCAGAAAAATATGATTAAACAAAATCTACAATTTTCTAAATTATAATTTTATTATAAAATACATGTTGTATTATGTATATATATTTTAAAAATATTCCAATAATATTTATATACATATAACCCTACATATGTATGTGGGTATATTGTATTAAATGTGTAGATTTTCATAAATATAAAATTACAAAAATTGAAATAATGTAAAACATTACAATTATAATGTTATGTAAATTGATTGTATTATAGTAAAATTAATGTTATGAATATATAGTATGGTACATAATACATATACATATATTATATTATATTCATATCTCATAATTAGAAAATAATTTTAAAAATTCAATGTTTTATATTCAAATTATACATATATTTATCAAAGTTTATCATGTATTGAAACATATCAGATATGTCAAAATTGAAAATTTCTGAAAGTGAGTTTTTATGTACAAAATTTGTTATTTGAATTTTTAGTTGGTCCACATACATAGAATATGCTCCAAAGTCTAATAATTCATATTTTCATTTGAATAGGTATTGGAAAAGAAATTAAATTTTGTATTTTGTATTTTTATACATTCAAAACATTCAAACATGATAAAGTTTTTATGTGTCAAGTGTAATGTGGTAGGTGAATGGCAAAGGCCTTGGGCCCTATTGAGGAGGTCCAAGGCTCAATACTTGTTCTCGTGATGTTGACTAGTTTGACCAAGTTGAATGTAGTCAACATTAATGTACATTAACCAATCATGGTATGTATAATGATGTATAATACATTAGCATTTTACATGGTTGTTTATAAATTCTATACAATTTCTGTACAAATCATACATATATGGTACACAAATAATTTAAAAATAAATTAAATGAATAATTATTTTGTAAAATCAATATTCAGAATTATATTTAAATATGTTTAAATATTCATATAATTATATATAATTATAAATCATTTTATGTATAAATAATATTCTACAATCGTAGGTGCAATCGTAATGGTGGTTATGAATGTGACTATCTTAGCAACTAGTGGCATTTATGACTAGTTTTGTAGTCATAAATGTCACATTTTGGTGTTGTGCTATTACTAAAGCTTATTTAAGATTTTTTTAAAAAAATACTAATACAAGTGGAAGGTATCAAAAACTCTTATTAATAGTTTTTAAAGCATGCAAATTTGAATGTTTTGGGTTTTGGATTAGTTGCATTCTTGCTACATACCAATACTCATCAAATCAAAAATGCAACATGTCTAATATAATGGACTATTTCAATTTTCAACTACTCCATGGATAGAAAATTAGAATGGTTTTTATGATATGATTGTAATTGCAACAATTAATTTGTACTTTACATGTTATAATTTCCCAATAAGGACTTACTTTGGGATTGTTAATTTGAGTACACATATGATGTAAGTATTTAGTATGCATAACTCATGAAATTAAAATATCTATGAACTTATAAAGTGATCAATTGAATGGACTTCAAAATGATCCAATGATTAATGTTATGATTATTAGAGACTCTATTTTAATTTTAAAATATTTCAATAAAATCAAGTTTTAAATATTTTGTAGCACATCTATTGTAACTTCCAATTGGCTTAAAATAATGCAACTTGGAAATGTACTTTGGGTATCTTTTCATGTATTGCAGAGTGAGCAACCTTAGCTTACGCTCACCCTAAGAGTCATGGTTTGCTTGAATGTATATAAAATGTTGCCTCACATAGGTTCCCATGCAATTTTGAAATAAAATACCATATAAATATTGGTAGTATTGTATAAAGACCAAATTCTTGTCTAATAGAAGGAATACCTCCTAGGTACATGTATAAAATTGTTATATAGTGTAACCACTTGAATATAAAACAACTATTATAATATTATATATATATATATATGAAATGCATCTTTTGAATATCTAATTGGTCCACTTACATCTATATTGATGAGCCTCTAATAAAATGATGGGAATGTGCTAAAAATTCACATTTTTTGTTCACTTAGCAATATATTTTGGTTTTGAGCTAAATTGGGGGTAATCACTTCCTATTGTATTTGAAAGGAGTTATATACCCAGGTACAAAAAGATGATACTATTCATTCGTAATGATTTCCACCAAGTTACATGGTGTATCATACGCAAAATTGATACTATAATTTTTATTATGCAATGTACTCTAGTGTTTGATTTATTTACATTCACATTAATAAAAACCAACAATGCACCTTTAGTGACTTATTATTTTTAGAATATTTTAAAAATATCTTTAAAATATTCCATTTGTAAACTAGAAAAATCATTAAAATTTTCTTATGACCCAAAAAAATGTTGCATTATACTATTATGTAAAGATGTATACAGAGAATCCCTTTAAATGTATTCCATTTTCAAATCATTTAGGAGTCATTCAAGAGTCCATCAAGCAATAAAAAACATTGATACAATGTTTTAGAAGTGTTTTTGAGCATTCTATCCTTATTAAATCCATTCCAAATTCACATGTTTGCAAAATATATTTTAAAAATTATTATGTAAGCACATTAAATCATTTTACAACATTAATATAAATTTTAATACTAAAACATGAAAATCCAAACATTAGTTACATGTCAATTGGCTCCTATTAACTTGAATATACCCATCTATATTTTTGAAATTAATTATCTTAGAATTGTAACATCATATGATTTATAAATAGGTCAAAATACACATAAGATACAAGTTTTTTTCACCAAATATTAAATTTTTATAATATATTTGAACACAAAGTCAGTGATAAAATACCACAAGACTACAATACCATTTTGTTTTTGTACACTCAAGCAAATTGTGACTCATAAGCATCATGTGTGTAAGAACAAGACTACAAGGTATGTCTTTAATTGGCAACATCAACAATTTAATGCACAAACCCAACATACATTACATATGTGAATTATATTTTCACATGAAGGTCTAGCTAGAAATTTGGACCAATATTCCTAATTCAAACCACATAAACACAATTCAACATACATGTAAAACAACTATTGGCAAAAAGACTACAACTAGGCCATGAGTTTTTACCAATGTTGCATTATGTAATCTTTGTTCTAAGCAAAGAACTATAACAAAATTTGAGAACATGTTCAGAATTTATTCTATGAATAATAAGTAGAAAAGGACACCATCAAATTTCTCTAAATATATTAAATGAAAACAACAAATAGAAAGGGATAACAATAAATTGCTTGAATAACATAATCTATAAATAACAACTTGAAAGTACAATTGTTTCCAACTCCTAATTATGGTCAATTGATTTTAATTAGGAAGTGTAAGCATGTGTGTAAATGCAAAACTTCATGTTTACCTCTTGGCCACTTGCAACTATATACACATTGTAGTAGACAGACACTAATACTCTATAAATAGCAAATAAAAAGGGTGCCCAATTAATGTTATGGTCAATAAGGTATGTCCTTAATCAACAACATCAACTATGTAACATATAAACCCCAACATACATCACATTTGAATTATACTTTTAATTTGCAATTTAACAACATAATGTACCTTTGACACTCTTCACAAAATGCAAATGTTGTAGTGACAAGAACACAATATATTTTCAAGAATGTAGCAACAAAATCTAACTAAAACTACAAGAAAAGTACCTATGACATTCATTATATAATGTAAATGTTGTAGTGACAAAAGCACAAACTATTTTCAACAATGCAACAACAACAACAAAATGTACCTAATTACATTAAATACACTTATCTTTGACATTCATCATAGAATGTTAATTTTGTCATGACAAGAGCATATTATACGATGAAGAACATAGTTCAATATTAACAAATCTAACTATTTACACAAATTATCTCCTCCATGTGTGTGATAACAACATAACAATGTCTAAAAGATTGCATATGGTACCTTAGGACCATTGAGAGTGGTCAAGCATATCTACAAACTTACTTGATGCATATTATAGTTTCAAGTCTATAACAACAAAAATAAGTAATGAAAATATGAAGTACAATATTTTAGTATAATAGTTAAAAAATCTTCCATTTTATGTAAGTTCATTGATACAATGTAATTAGATCTACTAGGATCTAAAGTGGTAGAAAAGAAATATATGTATGACTTGGGGGTTCCAAGAAACAAATGTGTCAAGCATGATTTAACCTTAGAAACATTGTGTTACTTTGTGATGTTGCTACGATTTGGACTAACCCAAATGTCTCATTGTTCCACCAATAAAGAACACAAGAGATAATCAATTCATCAAAGACCTTATATCAATGCCTAAATTCAAGGTGCCTATTGTAATAAACATTTTAATGTGACATTGGTTCTACACTACATAGTTGGTGTTCATAAGGTTAGTGTTAAGGACTTTACTTAATGCTTTAACTTCAACCACATCTTTGTCGGCCATGCAACATTTAGTAAAATACCTTTATTTGCTAGATTTTCTTTAGATTACACACCTTTGATTACTTGAATCTCAACTTTCAATCCTTGGATAGGGGCATATTGAACTTTTGCTTCAATGTGAAGAAGGTACTAACAAGGGAGTCAATGGAATTTAAGCAAGGTATTTCCCATCAACTTATCGATGACTACCATTGATATGTTATGTTCAAAAGGGTTAGGCATTAGATAGCTTAATTAAAGATAATGAAAGTGGCAATCCACTACAACTTTCTTGAAACAATTCACATGTCATCTTATGGTGTTGTGACCACATAAGATGTTACTTAAATGTATATTCCTAGCCAAGCTATTCACCTTTCCTCTATAATTTTTGTTGTCTTTCATTTGCATTATACTTTCTTCTTTGAACATCAATTGCAACTAGGTCAACCTTTTTTTATTTACATGCATTAGACATTTACAAATTATCCCATTCCTATTCTATTGGTTTTTGGAGTTCCCCATCAAGTTGAATGCATGCACCCAAGTTATATGGAACCTATATTTAAATAGATAACAAAAAAGATGCAATTGACACATTTGGACTTTAAAAATGAACCCATTCCATGTGATTAGACTTGCTAAAAGCATAAGTCACATGTGTTTACAGATGTAAGCAAGCCTTCAAAATTTGAACACATTGTTACAAAGTTCAAAATCCCATTATGACACAAAAGAGACAACACATTATTTTTTTTTCCCTCCAATGCATTTTTTCCCACTTTGTGTTGCCATACTCTTTCTCCATAGTAACACAAACCTATCCTTGGGTGGTACCATTAGGAACCACCTTAAGGAATGGTTAACCAAAAGTGACCAAATCATTTTCCTAGGCCCTTTCCTTTAAATATTTTCACAAGTATAAATTATGATTTTTTCATGTTTATCCATTTTAGGCCTTAATATATGGCTTGAAGTTTATTTTGGAATAAAAATATGGAAATTGTTAAAATTTTGCATTCGTAATAAAGATGGCCCTTTCAAGAATCATTAACCTTAACTTTGGAAATTCATAATTAAATAATATTTTTTCAATTAATTTCCTACTAAAAAATAAAAAAGGGATGACTTGAAAATTACCTTAAGAAAATAATTCCTAAGAAAAACTCCAATTCATGTTTCAAATTTGTGTTCTTGACCAAAATGTTCAAGGAAAGGAATTCAAGTAGTATGTTTTTTAAACTTTTTTAAATGCAATGATTAGGAATATCAAAATACACAATAATCTTAATATTATTGAAATTTCAAAATATATGGAATTTAATAAATTTATTCATTGAAAAAAAATTATTTAAATGTTTCTTAGGGTTTTTAAAAGTTTGATGGGTCTAAGAAAATCAGGTGTGACATTCCTAGTGGTACCACCCAAGAATGGGCTTGCCCAACAAGCATCCTTCTCATTTGGTACATAGCTAGTTGTCACAATTGCACCTTGGCCCACCTACATCAATTTTCCATCCCTTTCATTCAACAAAACTTGTTTCACTCATGCCACTTTTCCCCATTTTTCAGCCATTATTAATTTCATTCAAGTTTATATACCTTGTGCAAAATTCATTGAAATTTTTTTCTAAATAATTGACAAATGGTTCAATTTGGTCAAGATTTTTATGTCTCTTTAATAATGCATAAATATTGTAGTACTATAGTATACCAAAAACTATTGCTAGGATAAATGTTTTTGAATCCCAACCAATTTATATTCTTTGTTTCAAATTCCATGGTGCTTAATCAAAATTCAATTATGAATATGATTAATATTCCAATCAAATAAATGCAAAATTGTGCACCTTTATATTGCTAAAATGTACTTGGTAAATTACAAGGCTATTTACTATTAGTGGATAGTTAAATACCTCATCAAATTGTGGTAACCAACACATAATTTTTTTCTTATATATTTTTATATGCAAAATTTCTTGTAAATTTTCCTCTTATTTAACTATTTTAAAGTCTTTTCTCAAAAAATTGTAGTCTTGCAATGAACAATTACAAGGTAAAAATTTATCAAAATTACCATTGCACAACATATTTCAAGAGTTTTAAATGAATTATATATCCACCTTTAATTTCACATTTCCACCACATAATCTTCAAACTTCCAAAAAGCCACATAAAAAATATGATGGAAGTCTTTGGATTAACGTGTCCAATAGCTAAAGCTTTAGTTGTAGTTGCAAAGCCTCATTTTCCATCGAAAGTATATAAACAATTTTAAATGTAAAGGATGCAATGGGGGAATATGTGTAACCAAAAACATATAGATGCACTCAAGCTTGTGTTTCATGTTCAACCACATATGCATGTTTTAACATGTGGTTCATTTTTCTTGTTTGATTGTGATTGAAAGTATTATTTCACTGAATATGATAGAATACATTTTATATTGCATGGGACTATATAAGGTCCTTGGAAATTTATGGGAAATTGTCTTGCATGAGCTCAATCTATTGGACTTCAACACATGTGCTATGCTAACATTTCTAGTTATAATAGGATGTTTAAAATAACAAGGTCAACATTGAAGCTTTAAAATCAAATCTAGTTTTCAAGGTTGGTTTTTTTATGGTTGACATGCTACAAATGCATCTTCATTATTGGACCTAACATATTACAACAATGTGTGAAAGCCAATGATATGTACATCCATCCCATATAATTTGTCATCCATAACAATTTTAATCAATTGATCTTTGTTTTAAAATCAACATCTTTGTGACCTATGTTTCACTTACTAGGCCATAGTTCTATGTCAATTTTAGTACATGGAATAATGGAATTGGGGTTGCATCCACTCCCTTCTAGGACAATTGTAGATTACATTGTCCATTTTTGCACGTCACAAAGTAAAAATCCAATATGTTTTATTATGACAATGTTTCCTAACTCCAATTAATAAGGAAATTTAGAAAAAGGGACTCATATATATAATACACATTGTTATAAGAAGCCAATAGCAAAAAATAAAAGCCAAATGACCATCTTTTGGTCTTTGAAAGACTTTTAAACTTGTGTTTCATCCTATGTCACAATACATACACTAAATGGATTCATAACTCTTGGAATAGTAAACAAAATATTTTATGGTACTCTAACATAAGTTTTATGACTAAAATGAAAACAAAATTCTTATTGGGGACATGATTACAAGTGGGAGTAAGCATTTAGGTACTTTTGAAAGCTCCATAATTAATTATCCCATTTTCAATGTTAATTTTTATTGAATTTGATAGAAGTTTTTTCATTAAGAATATTCAATAATGTATTTGAAAAGGAAGGCAATAAATAGTTGTTGCAAAAAAATGATTTTTGGTTGACATATTTAGTGTGAAAGTTTTGATAACATAAAAACTACTGTGCAAAAATGGACTCCTATCATGCCACTTTTGGTCCACTTTAGCTTGCAACTACCCTCCACTCCCCTTGCTTTCTCTAGAAGTTCTACCATAGCTAATGAACATTTAAAAAATGTTAGCTCTTAAATGTTCATTGATGATTCAATGATTTAATGGCTCCATGTTAGCACCATTAGTGGAATCAAATAGGCTCAAGCTATTGCATGAACTAATTAGAGCCTAAAAATGGCACCGAAAATTGGAGCTTGAATTAATTTGGATGTAACATTTTTCCTATATCATGCAAGTAAGACTTACAAATTAGGACACAAAATGAATGATTATAAGGGTCAATCAAAAGGCAAACATGAATATGAATGTGTGCATTCATCAAAATCATGGATGAACATATTAATACATTCATCCTATTTATGGATGAGACTTTTATGATGAGACTTAATCCTTGGCAAATGTTGCATTAATCCAAAAATGACTTTGTACCCAATAATTCATTTGCATAAAGAGTTATTCCTCTTATTATCAACATCAATAAATTAAGGAACCTTCTTCCTTTGAAGAATGATCTTCACCTACTCATGATTTGTTGTAACTTTTTAAAAACAAGCTTTTTCATCAAACAATCATTTGCATTAAAAAAATTGTCTTTGTGGGGAAATTAATTGTTAAATATCAAATGTGGTGGCTTAAAGCATGTTCAAAGATTGTTAGCAAAATGCCCACATGCAAATTTCAATATTGTCCATGCTTTCTCACCTTGGGTCATGTTCTTGTGTATTGGGTTGAGTTTCTATCTAGTTCCCATCATTTTATTGGGCACAACCAAACAATAATGACAATGTTGTCATCTAACAATGATCATTTGAACAGTAAATAGAAATTGGATTGCTATTATGGAAGGCCATTAAGGTTCTACTGATGACAACTCCACAAATTAAAAGTTATAGACTAGTTATGGAATATTGTATGCTCAATGTCTTGTCAAGTTCACTTTACCTATTTCCTATGTCCACTTTGCCACATTGTGAAGTCCACATTGCTATTATTCTATTTGGTTATTTTGCCAAATTGACTTTGCCATTTGCGAAGTCCATTTTGCTAAAGTGTGGAATCCATATGGGTCCAAACAACATTTAACAAACCAATGTGTCTCCTTTGCATTTAAAATTATTGTCATTTTTTGGGCCCTTTTGCCAAAAAACAATTTTCATAAAGAAGAATTTTCAAATGAAATATTTTAGAACTTGTTATTTATTTCTTTATAGTTGCACCAATATGTCATGTTTTTCAAATGTATATTTTGAATAAATATGAATTTAAAAAAGTGTATAGATTTTGCCATATTTTGTGTTTTGTTTTGAAAATTTATCACAATTTCAAATCATACCAAAACATGTTAACGTTTTCAAATTTATTTTCTTGTATTATAAGCTACAACTTTTCTTTAAACAACATATACATTGCATCACATTTCCATGTCGTAAAGGACTCATGAACTTTAAACAAACCTTAAATTTTGATAAAAACAAAATTGAAAATTATGAAAATCTAAGTGTTTTTTAGATGTGAACACATATTTAATTAATTTAGGACTTTACCCAACCTGGTGGATGGTATGAAATTCGCCTAGTGGCCACCAAATTTAACAAATAAACATTCAAAAATATAACACCCATGTAGAAAAAAATTTGTCTCAAATATTTTTTTTGCCTTGTGCGGGCCACCAAGTGAAAGTTATATGTCATTCATTTTTAAAGTTGGAAGTCAATGCTCTTATCCATGAGAAAAAAAAATTCTATTTACTAAATTACAAAGAACTAAACACAACATGAACTAATTCATAAATTGCAATAATGCTTATGGATCCCAAGTTGTTGCTCATATAATAAAAAAATTATTAATAATTTTAGGCGGCATGAAAGAAAAAAAGTGGCCACTAAGGGTTAGGGTTAAGGTAAAAAATATAAGGATATTGATAATGAATATTCAAGAATATACAAGAACAATTTTTTGCGATAAAAAAATTCCTCGATATTTTGCAAACTTTATGCCATGAAAGAAAAAAATAGACAACTAGTGGCCACCAAGGACGAAGGTTAAGGCAAAATGAAAAAGACCATTAACCACAATTGTTTAAAACATAAAAGTTTTAGGGATCAAAATATTGTGTTAAAAATCTGCCACATCAATTACAAAAGAACCCAAAAATGAGAACATTCACAATACATTTTAACTCAATGCCATGAATGATTAACAATACATTAGTGGTGGCCACTAAGGATTAGGATAAGGTGCAACAACAAAAATCATTAATTATGACTATCCAAAAATGTACACGAAATTTTCTACAATGAAAAAATTGAATAAACAATACACCTCATCGAACACAAAAACATAACACAATCACTAATAAATTTTGAATTCTATGCCAAAAATGAGAAAAGAGGATGCCTAATGGCCACCAAGGATTAGGGTTTAAATGCAACAGAAAATATTATTGGTCATTAATGTCAAAAAATATACATGAATAATTTGTACCATGAACAAATTGATTAAACACCATTGAAACCAATTTAATCATATAATAGGTTCTAAAAACTTAAAAACACAATTTCCTCCATGTCCAAAACTTCTTTCACACTTTGCTAGATGCATTAATAACATCAAGATTTACTTTAGCCTTACTAGCACAAGTAGTGGGAATAGAAATTTGACTCTTGTTTGATATATTTCTTTGGGCTAGAAACAAGAAAAGAATAGACACATGAACTTCAAGCTATTCACAAATATGAAAAATTTGTGTTGTCCAATTTTCCTACTTTCTTCTAATTTGTTAAACCTTTTGCTTCAAAAATTAGAAAGCCCCCCTTTTCACAAGATATCCTCTCCCCTTCCCCCCCCCCATTTCCTCTTTTTTGTTGATTTGATGGTTCTTTCAAGCTTGAGAAGGCCCCTTCCAAATTTAAACTATCCTTTGAACTTGTTAAACTTGATTGGCATATGCTAAACCTCCTTAGGTAAACCTCTTTTCCTTCAAAGAATATGTAAAGGGACATTGGGGTTATTATCGAAGACCATGACAATGCCTGCTAATGTCCATGGCAAAGGGATGCCCCTTATTGCAACCATCATTTCATGGATGAACTTAATTCCATGAAAGTTTAACTTTTCATCCATGAAAATTTGGTCATAGTCACAAAGCAACTTGATCCATTCATCCATTGAAAATTCACAAATGATATTTCTTGGATGAACTTTATTTCATCTTAAAAGTTGATAAGTTTTCATGGATGTCCTCTTGTTCCATTTGAGATGGCTTCAATTCCACATCTTTCTTTAAAATAAAACATGAACTTTGAATTCAAAAACCTTTCAATTTGTTCCCATTATATGTTCAAAAAATAAATTTAAGGGTAATTATGTAAGCTTGTTTTCAAGCTTCAAAAAGCCAAAAAATCAAAAGAAAAGAGAGAGGCAAGGAAATAGAAGGATAAGAGTGGTGAGGGTGGATGACCTTAAGTAACTTGCAAAAAATCAAGTGGCTCTACCACAAGAGGTTTTATTTTTATCAAATATATTTGATTTTTAACATGGCATTAAATGAATGGAGATGATATTGGTTTATTGTTATAAATTTGAAATGTATTTGGTAGTTTGAATATAAAAATTGATTTGTGAAAATTTGGCCAATATGCATTTGATACACTCAATTTGCATTCCTTCTTGGGTGTATTTGTCTATGTGTGGTTCAATTTTGATCCAACTTTTGTTGTGTAATTTTTAATTTCTATTTTAATTTTGATTTATTCAAAATATTCTAGTAATTCTTTTTTATTTTTTTTATGATTATTGTCATCTAATATGTTGATATTAAAATCTCTTAATTAGATAATGAGTGGGCAATTATTTGGGGATTTTTGAACCAAGGCTTTTAGTGTGTTGAGGAATATATAAATTAGACAAAAATAACATTAATAAGCACATATGATATGAATTGATCTTCAAGTTTTTATGTTTAATGTAGTTGATATATATTCAGATTTGTTACATTATTATAAGAATATATAAAAAATTGTGTATTGTACATCATTATCAAACTATGGCCACCACAAATTGAGAATTAAGAATATTTTGATGTATTCATGTATTTTTGTTTCCAAAATAAATAGAACATGTGACACTTGTAGATTTTGGTCATGATTTATATCTTGATAATGTTGTAGAGAATTTGTATTAAGGGCACATATAAATAACATGTGAATGTTAAAAAAAATCCAATCAAGGAACAAAATATGTCCAATTATAGATGTTTTTAATCTTTTCATTTCTTCAACTACACATTGATTAATGTGAAAATTGTGATGTTGGGGGCAGAGTTAAGAATTCTTTTGTTCACATGCAAGAAAAAGTTGTGCATGATAGTTCATGTTTTAAATATTAATGAAATCAAAAGCTAATGTTTTAGCAACAATGATTGATGAATGGTTCTTCTTGTTGTTAATTGAATTAGAAGTTGAATTCTTGTTATACGATAAAATTGATTTTTGCCAATTATTATTTCTTTGATAATTTGTTCACTTGGTATCCGATCTATTTTAATATTGTTTATATAAAGGCAATTGACTTTTGTCTAGTTAACATTCTTGTTTTTGGATTTTGGAAAAATATTCAAGTTATGGTATTATGATATGATGTTGATGTTTTGAACATACCATCATTTCCATTAACAAGGCCATTAGATGTTGCATAACTTCTAGGATGTAATTCAACTAACATATTTTGTTTAATATAAATTGTAGTATGCAAAAATGTAGTTTTGTTTGGGTTAGTTGGAAGTTTATATCATGCTAAGCATGAATGGTGATGAATGTCTATAACCTTAAAATTGAATGTTATTTTATTAAATACAATTTTATTATGTTTGTTGCACTATGAAATTTGTATAAAATAAATTGGTATAATTAATGCATTTGGTATTTGTTGACAACAATTTAAATCAAAATATTGAATGTGTCCTAAAGTTTATGTGCATATATGGAATTGTTTTTTAAAAATTAAAAATTTTGTATTAGTTTGTCATGTAATTATAGTCAATTCATAGCATTTAACATTTTTTTTCCAAAATTTTGATGTTAATGCATTAATAGTGTCATTCAAGGATTAAAAAATCTAACAATCTTTTATGGGAGGTGTGTTGTAAAATTCACGTAACATGATGACATCTAGATCACTAAAAAATTGGTTTTGAATATGTTTTATTATTTTTAATCGATGATATATAACATTAAGCATTATAACACCTACAAAAAATAAAATCATCTAAAACATTTAGTTGTAATTGTTCATTCGAGATGTGAGTCTCCCTATATGATTTGATGATAGATTCGATATATTTGCTAATGTTTTGTTGGACATGTATGTTCAAAGTTAAATGTATTATTTGATTTTCAATAGTAAACTCAACTTCACCTATAGATGCCATGAGTAAAGATTTTCTTTTTGTTAAGTTTAATGATAGGTTCTTATTATATAATTGTAATAATCCTTGAACTATTAATTTTAAAGTAAAATTTTTATTAATTCCAACACCTTTTACCAAAAATAGATGTATTGTGATATTAGGATATATTTATTTATTTTTGTACATGACATCATCAAATATTAATCTTTTTTCTTCAGTTAGTTGTTTAAAAAAATCTGACATATGTGGATTCATCCAAATTATCATAGAATTTGATGAGGTTGTGAAACCATCATTTTCAAAATTGAGTTTTTGTTTTAATGTAATACATGATTGAATGCTGAAATCATTTTTCAAATCATATTTTTCAATATTTTATGAGTTTGTAATGGAAATTAAAGGACATTTCTTATCAATGTCATCACCAATATCATCATTCGAAATGTGAGGATTTGGATTTTAAATTGATAACATCATCATTTTCATTTGTAAGTATGTGTTGCATCTTATAATTTAATTTGGGTTTAATTTTCAATATACATATATATATATATATACTTGACAATATGCATCATGCCATGTAACTTTTGTGCCTAATTGTAAATCCTCTAAATTCTTGAATGGTGAGTATAAAAGAAATAAAACCAATTTTCAATATATCTATATTTATTATAATTCACAAGCTTGATGATTTTCAATTTTCAACATTCCATAGTTTGTTATTTTTTAATGTTGTAATAGGAAACAAATTTTGCTATTGATAAGAATTCATAATCCCTTTTTCAATTTAAATATTTATCTATAGTTGATGAACATACTATAATGTTAGTAGAATTAGGTTTCAATTGATTTAGTAAGGATTGCGGTTTTAATACCAAAACACATTCTTGATACAAAATATTTGTGATGAATGATATAAAAGAATTGAAAGAACTAGGTAAGCAATGAGCTGGGCAAACATTTGTTGAACATTAAAAAGAATATTGCCTAATTTTTGGATCCTAATGTTGGCATCTATTTTATTTAAAATACATTTGGTGTTATAAAATGCAATTATGATATTATGAATTGTCAATTTTAGCCATGTACATGATGTAGCTACATATGGAAATTAGATATATGTATTTTCAAACCATAAAAGAGCAACACACATGTTATAGTACTCATTAATTCTAATATTTGACAATGTTCATTTCAAGAAAATGGATGACTTCATTTATTTGCTCCTTAACATGAACAAATTTATGTATCTTTGTCAAGATGTAAAAGTTTCAAAATTTTAGATAATGTAGTGTTTTCATTTATTTTGAAGTTTTTTAAAGATTCAAAAAAAATTGTTGTTTGTTCAAGTGCAATGAATTTTTGCTAAGAGGCAATTTTATTTTTTGATTTGAATGGATGTTATATTTTTGTTGTACTCATGGGGGGTAATGGATAATGGAATTTGTAAATAACATGTGATTTTTTTCTTACATTTTTTAATGTGTTGATGTTGTGCATTTTGTAATGCAATTGATAATAACGAAACATCACATCCAATGTACATATCCACAAAATTTTCAATTTCTTCATTTTTTAATATAATTCCATATATGGGTGCATCTTTAATCCATAAAAGGTCATGGTCACGTTCATACCCATGATTTTGAATTTTTTTGACAAAAAAAAATCATAAACTTGTCCAGAAAAGAGATGGGTCTTTGTTTTAAAATGTAGGTAAATAGAACGTTTGATAATCATAATATCTTGCATATGTTATAGGTTGATTAGTGTGTTTCAATTTTGTGATATGAATAGATTGAAGGTGTTTTATTTTGTTCAAAAGGTTCAGTTTTTTAGCATGTAAGGTGTATAGGGCTTTTATGGAGGGTTTCCATAATTTCTCTAAAAATGTAAAAGTTACAAAGAATGTTGAAGGGTCAAAATTTTTTATCATGACAAATAAATTCTTTCATGAGTCTTTTAAGTAATCTAGTGAAGTATGCAAGCATTTTAAATCACAATAATCTAAGTATGATTTGAAAATCTTATCTAAATTTGGTTTATATTGTATTTTGGAGACTTTTAATGATTTACCATTTAGTTTTCCTTTATGTACATGTACCCATCCATAGCCTATAAATTTTTGGATAGAAACTTTAACAACTTTAAAGAAAAATTTAGAAATATTAGTTGAGAAATCTTTGGATTTGTGAAAAAATTCCCATTGTGCTAATTGTTGATATGAAAAGTTTTAAAAAAATAGTTAGGTCTCATGGATTGCCGTAAATTAATGTTGAAAATTTTAATTCTTTTGAATGAACTGATCTTTAAACAACCTAAAGGATGAAAGTCTTGATTTGGGCAATAGAATATAAAACATTTTCATAATCATTAATTTTGAAAGTTTTAAAAGAGTTTACCAAGGAGTCTATTGGTGTTCAATCTACGAGTTTTTTATTTTTTGAATCACAACTATCAAATGATTATATATGTTCATCATCTATTTGAGTGGACAAGGTTATGTGCATAACCAAAAAAATTGGTTCATTGAGGGTGTATGTAGGTAACATTTAAATTTGTAAATAATGGTGTTAAAATTAAATCTTTTAATGTCAACATGACTAAATTGGCACAAACATTTCCAAACATGTACAAGGTGATTTGTATTCAAGTCATTGTTTTAAATATACACCTATCATTCCTTCATCATATGGGAAATGTGGTAACATTATTTGTGTTTGATTAAATTTGTTGGGACATCAATAACACTACCTTCATTTTATATTGAACATAACCACAAAGTTTATTTATTTGAACAAAAAATAATATTGGAAAATAAGACATTTTTCTGAATGTGTTAAATTTTTTTTATTAATTCATTTGTAACAACTTTAATTTGTTTGAAAAAACATAATCTTTCCCAACAAAAACATGTGGCAAAAATTATAAACTTTTTGACGTATGTTTTTGTCTTGGCATTTTAAAGTTATGTTGATCATTCCAAGTTGTGCTATATGATTAATATGAATGTTGAGGAATTAAAATTAAGAATTCATTAAATTAAATTTTGGGTTTTGGTTTTAGTAAAGGATTTTTGAACTTGAACAAGAGTTGTGTTGGATGTAGTCAATTATGCAAAACCGAACTAGGTAAAGGATCCTTTTGATAAAATAATTTTGATGGTAAGAAAATTAGATGATAGTCACCTACTACTCACATTCAAAAAAAAATCATAGTTTGTAAGTTATGGAATTTGAAATTTTTAGAACTTCAAGTAGGTTTCAAAATTTCAAAAATCCTTTGCCACATGTAAATGTGGTGTAATGTGCATGATATATAAAACAAAATTTAATTCGTGATACAAGAAAAAACCTAAAGTAATTAGCATATTTTGGTATGATTCAAAGTTATGATAAATTTTCAAGACAAAACACAAAATTTGGCAAAATGTGCACACTTTGAAAAGTTCATATTTATTCAAAAAATGATTATCACAAAATATGTCATCTATTGGGGAAATTATTTTTAATAACAAGTCACAAAATATTTCATTCAAAAATTCTTTCATATGAAAAAGTGGAAAGGACAAAAAAAAAACTTAAAGTCCTTTTGTAAAGTAATTCAATTGGCTCCTATCTATGTATTTGTACTTGTCTTCCTTGGATTTAATATGATGTTTCATAGCATCTATATGTTTGATATTTTAAAATTTTCACTTCTCGTGTGATGATTTATTTATTTATTTTTGGAATACAAAGTTGTGGGTTTTTACTATGTGAATACTTTACATGAGAAATAATTTGTGATTTATTTTTTTGATGTATGGAATTTTTTTCAATAAAATCAAAACTTTTACAAAATAAATTGAAAGTTGGAATGGATTTGTATTATGTTCAAAGTAATGCTGTAGTGCGAAATTAGGTCGCCGCACTAGTATGGCGGCTTGTGATTTTGATGGTTTTCCTTTATGATTACTTAATTAGCCGTAATCTAATGACGGCGCTCCTTTACTGCATGGGTTGCATGGGTGGTTGCCTTTTTGGGTGATGAATGCTCTGAGGTACTAGAGGAATGGTGGCTGGCCATGATGAGAGGAGATGGAGTCGACTTGATGAGGAGGACGAGCGATGGTGGCGCAAGGACGGTGTAACGAGATGGTGAACCTTCTGGAGGAAGCTTTTGGAGATGGAGAGCAGTAGCAGAATTGGGTGAGTAGTGAGTAGATCGGCATTGGAGGCAACGAGGTTAGACAGACAGATAGTGGGAAAAAGATCAAAAGGTTGAATTTAGGAGAGGAGAAGAGATCCTTGGTAGGATGCTCGTTAGATCTGGAGAGAGAGATTGTTTTTGAGAGAAAACAGAAGACGGATAGCTGGAGAGAGATGTTGAAGAGAAATCTGGTGAGCTTGGAGGACTGTTGGAACTTTCCGCTATGCCTGGTAGTCAATCAAGCGAATGCAGAAGGATTAGAGGAAGGCTGGACAGAACTGGGAATTGTCTTTTTCCCTTTCTTCTCAGTGAATGTTTGATGGAGGTTAAGCTCCTGTTTTCCTGAAATGTGCATGATCTGTAAAAAGGGAAGTCCCCTGTTTGTTGGAGTTTGGTGTGTTTCGTGCTTTTGTTGTGTACAATCTGAGAGCACCAGTAGGTATATGATCAACAAGGACAATCGGAGACTTGATTCATGAGAAGTAGATCAGCGATTACTCGCACGCTAAGGGGTTCGAGCCCACAGTGACTCTGCTGTGTGTTTGAAGACCCTCTCCTTTGGTTACAATGCCATCATAAAATGTCCAATTAATAATAAGTTTTTTTAGATTATTTTTGTGATTTGCAATTAGGTATTTTTTCAAATTTTTGAACATTTTTAGCTATTCATTTTTCTTCCACCATTGGAACATCTTCAACTATTGGTATTTCTTCCACCATCAAAACATTGTCAACTATTGATATTTTTTTCAACGATTGAAACATTTTAATTATTGATGTTTCTTCAACCATTGGAACATTTTCATCTATTGGTATTTCTTTAACCATTGGAACATTTTCAACTATTGGAACACATTCAGCTATTGATATTTCTGTAGTTCCATTAAAACATTTTCAACTATTGGCATTTTTTTAACCATTGGAACATTTTTCAATCATCAATATTTCTTTAACCATTGAAACATTTTCAACTAAATTGGTGTAATATTTTCAAATACTAAAATATTTTCAGCTATTAGTAGTCCTTCAACCATGCCATTAATTATTATGATAGAATTTCACAATATTTTTGTGTATTGTGGTAGGGCAAAACCCAAAGAAGTCAAATGCTAAAAAAACTACAATTTTTTATTTCATATAATGTGATGTTATAATATATTTGCCCAAAAAAAGAATGTCACAACGTATTAAAAAATACAAATGTACTTGAAATTTTATTGAAATGATTTTTAATTGTCGTAGAATTTGTAATATCTACTAAACATTATGATTCCATATGATTGGGATAAGTTTGTGAGCCATGTGAAGAATTTGATAATTATCATGTACCACAAATGAGGTTTTTTACGGCAATGACCATAAATATGTGGTAATTTAAAAATTTGAAAAATAATCACTTTCAAATGGAAAATGGTAAGAAATGTGAGGTGGGCCATTTTTAAAAATTCCATTTCAAACCTTTTTGGTTGACTAATTCAAACCAAAACCCTATTGGAATATAAAACACAAATCAAGTTTATTATACCCCATATACCATAAATATACTCATTATTCCTTGAATTTAATCTTTTAAATTTTGGTTTCATAAACCTAAATCAAAAGCAAAACCTAGCCCAAAGGTAAATGCAACACATTTTGGAGGTGTACAATACCTTACACACATGTTATGAAACTATCCAATTTAAAATGGATGACACTATGAGGGGGACAACTACCCATAATATAAAATGCATGGTAGTGTTATTAATGTCTATGCAAACATGGATCAAATTCAAGATCAATATTACCACATGATGAAACAACATTACATGTGTTCTTTAAATGAATCTTGAATAGAAATTGCTTTACATGTTTAAAAATGTTCATCCAAATATGGTGATGATTGCTTTATGAGATTTAATTGAAATTCCATTATACAAAGATTTGAATGTCACTTTTCACCATCAATGGGCAAGTTTGTTACTTTGCATATATATATTTGAAACCTCAAAAGGTGAAAACACTCTAGGGGCACCCCTTTTGTGCATCATTGTATATTGTTTTTCTAGGTGATGCACTTTTAAATTTCAACAATGTCACTATTAAAATTTTTAAAATCAACATTTTTTATGTTATGATCATAGTCCACTACATTAAAAAATTAATTGTTAAAAAATTACACCTTTTGATTTTATATTATGTCATGTTAAAGTATATTTGTTTGAAAATCATAACTATAATAATATATTTCAAAACACAAATATATTCCAAAAAATAATTAATTGAATTTAAACCTTTATGATAATCAAATATATATTGACCATGTGTGTGAAAAATGTGAAAATTTTGAGAATTTAAAACAAAATTGGAAATATGCTATAAATGTGTGGTAAATTGAAAACTTGACAAATAATCACATTCATGTAGAAGGTGACAAACATAATTAAGGTGGTTATGTTAATGTAATTTGAAATGAAAAATTGGTGTTATTATGCATATGAATACCATAGATATCCCCATCGATCCTTGACTTTAAATTTTTAAGTTAATTTTTTCATATAATATTAAATAAAATTGATTTTGTAAAAATCAAAATTGTAAGGTTCAAACATCAAAATTGGAACCTAAAATTAAATGGACCACATTTTTGGAGAAATTATATTATACATATTATAATACTAGACCCAAAAGTTTATAAAAGGGGTCATCCATAATGTGCTTTCACCCAAACCCATAACTAAGTGCAAGCACAATTAAACGAGCCAAAATTATTACTTTGCAAAAGGATTGTGGTCCTTTTTTAGTCCTCATGACTTTTGCATATAAAAGAATTTCTAAATGAAATTAATCTTTTATAACTTGTTACTAAGAATACTTATAGTTTCCCTAATACATCACATTTTTTATGTCACTTTTTTTCAAATAATTATGATTTTTTAAAAAGTGTAAAACATTTTTTAGATTTTGCATTTCATTTTGAAAAATTATCATAATTTCAATTTTTTCCAATATATATTAAAGTCTTTTGGTTTTAGTTTTTTTTTATCATAAACTATACCTTTGTTTTTCATGTCATGTGTATTACACACCATTTGCATGTTGTAAAGGACTTTTGAACTTTTGAGATTATAAAAACATACATTGAATTTTAGAAACATTCAAATTTCATAAATTTTAAATTATGAGTGCTTTTTGAGTGCACATGGGTAATAATTTATTATCATGTAAATTTTTTTATCCTCAAAAATTCTTTTTTAAGAAAGTCCTTGGCATAGTCCTTTGTAAAATGTACTACTTTTGATGTAATTGTTTTTCTAGTTCAAACATCCTTTACTAAATTGAAACCCAAAAGTAAATTAAATGAGTTTTTCATTTGAATTCCTAAACATTCATATTACTCATTTAGCACAACTTCCCATGATTAACATGACATTAAAGTGGCACCACATAAATATTTGTAACAAAATTGCAAATTTTTTCGGTTGTTTGACAAGTTTTTTGGCTCATTTGATCACACCCAACTATGATAACTCATTTTCCAATAAGTTTAATTTTAAAAGTAAAGGAAAACATTATACACCAATAAACTCAATGATACACAATTTTTTGGATGTTCCAAAAATAATGAACCATGAAAAGATTATATATTTTATTTCCCCAAGTCAAAACTTTCATCTTTTAAGTTTATTTTTAAATAAATATTCAAATGAATCAAAATTTCCAACCTTGTTTTATGGCTAGTTTTTTGAAAGTTTTTCATCTCAATAGATAGTTCAATGTGAGCTATTTCATAAATTTGGTGATTTTTCAAACAATATTTCAAACTTTTTCTTTAAAGTTGTTAAAGTTTCTATCCAGAAATTCATAAGTTTGAGTTGGGTGTGAGTATGAAAGGAAAACTATGTGGTAGAACCTTTAAAACTTCTAAAATCTGAAATAAACTAAATTTGGATTTAATTTTTTCAAATCATGTCTAGATAATTGTGACTTGAAAAACTCATGCAATTTAGTTAATTATTTTGTTCAAGGTTGTAAAATAATTTATTTGCAATGATTTGACAACTTTGTCCTCCAACATTCTTTGTGATTTTTAAATTTTTAAAAAGATTGTGGGATTTTCCAGTTAAGGCTTTACACCCCTTACATGCTACAAGATTAAATCTCCCAACAAACTAAAAGATTTCCAATCCATTCACATAATATAATTGATACAAATTGATCTTGTCACATGTGGAAATTGTATGATCATGAAGCATCTTCATTCCATAAACTTATGATAAAAGATATTTGTTTGGGTCAATTTTGAACTTTTCTTGTCACAAAATTTCAAAATCATGGTAGTGAAATGATGACCATGGATTTTAAATTATGGGTTAAAAATGCAACTACATATAAAGTGGAAATAAACAAAGAAATTGAATGGTTTGTAGATATATGTATATTTCTTGTGATGTATCATTGTTACCAAGTTCATTGCACAAAATACCCAACAATATCAATACATGCATGTACACAAGAGAAGAAAAACCATGTTACATTTGCAGATTTCAATACCCATTACCTTTCATGTATGAAAAAAAAATCTTGGAACCTTTACAAATGGATGGGAATAATCCAATTTTCAAAACAATATTTGCATACACAAGTAAACATTTCTTTTTGAAAGATTTAAAATCAATAAAGATTTATCATTTTTTAATTTCTAAATTCTTTCAACTTGGGATGAAAATACATGTGTATTAAGTTTGAAGAGAAAATGAACAAATCCACACATTAAGAAAATAGAACCCCTAAAAGCATAAAATCCAATGCATTTAGTATATGTGCTACTCATTTGTGTTTCACAAATGTAAATATTGTACCTTAAGGTCAGTTTCATCATTAAATATAATCCCCAAAATAATGAAATGAAATTTTGTGGAAATATGAAACTTTGACATGTTGAAAGTCATCAAAATTATCATAGGCTACACCTTAAATGATTTCATCACCCATATCACAATATCATAGTAGATGATGGATATATAATTTCAAAATTAAAAAATGAATTCATTTTTTGGAAAAAAATAATTATTCGTTTTATCAATGTGGAAACTAACCTTAGCATACAATATTCAATTTATTTGAAACCCATATGACAATATGATGTTTCATATCATATATGATGAAAATAAATAAGTTGATAACATCAAAATTGCATTTTATCATACAAAAGTGTATCATAAATAAATAAATGCAAATATAAGAATTCAAAATTTGGTAATGTTTTTCTTAATGTTCAATAACTTATTGTTTATCTTGTGTTTTCTTTACTATTATATCATTTATTTCAAACATTTAATTTCATCAATATTTCTCCTTTAAAGGAGCATGATGTTGTGTTATTTAACCACAAGATGCATTAAGTCAATTAGAGCCAAATTCAACCAATATAATGTATACATCAATCATAGAAAAATACATCAATTGTCCTAGTCATTTTGAATCATTGTCATTATCAAAAAAAAAAAAAAAAAAAAAAAATAAAATTTAAAAAAAAATAAAATAAATAAAAAAAAAAAAAATTCAAAAAAAAAAAAATATAAAAAAAAAAAAAAAAAAAAAAAAAAAAAATAACAAAAAATTTTAAAAAAATTATATTAAAAAAAAAAAAAAAAAAAAAAAAACCTAAAATTTAAAAAAATTTAAAATGTCACAAACCTCAAATTGTTAGGTTTGTAAATTATAATAAATATAAATATGTTGAAAATTGGTCTAGAAAATTACATCCATTATAATCACCATTTGGAAACTTAGAAAATTCATAACTTGGAAATAATGTCACATGGCATGATACATATTATCAACTACCTTATGGAATTTCTAAGATTAAATCTATTTTTAATTACAAAATGCCATATCCAAACATTAAAAAAATAGATGGTTCAATTTATTTAAAGTCAAAAGCATTACATGCAACTAATATTTGGAATGACAACATAGACTATGAAATAAATGATTCATATCATGTGATTCCCATAACAAGCATAATTAATATTGAACAATATGCTTTATGATCTAATTTTGTGATTCAATCATGTAATGGATTAAATGAAAAATCCATTACATGATTGAATCACAAATGTTAAAAAATGAAAATTTCACAAATTTATCATACTACATCATGATGGAAGAATCTTAATATCATAATTTTGTTAAACAATTAAATGAAGAACAAAGACTAATATTTGATGACATCATGCCTAAAAAAAATGTACCATGATTCATCAATACATGTGTTTATTTTTGACAGGGGGTGTTAGAACTAATTTTTTAAAATATTGAAAGTTGTAATTCAAAGGCTATTAAATTATACAATAAAACATGTTTTTAAACCTAACAATAGCTAAGACTTTATCTATGGTGTCCATAGGTAAAATTGCATTCAATATTGATGGTTTAATGATACATTCCATGTTGAACATGCTTGTCCAACAATCCTTATGTAGTTTGGCAAACTTATTGTTTGACACATTAAATAGGCTTATGTTCACATCGATATGAACAAAACAACTTGTTGTGATAGATGAAATATCATTTGTTGGTGTTAGAATGTTTAATGTTATAGATCATAGGCTCAGGTCCATAAAATATAGTCTAAACAAATTTTCTAATGGTCTTGATATCATCATGAAAGGTGGTTTCTATCAAACACCCCCATGAAAGATAGTTGGATCTTTTAAAATATCAAGGATAATGCATTAAATTTTTGGTAAACATATGTTTAATGTTATGAATTTAATATAGTTATGAGATAGTTCAATATGTTCTTTAGACAAACCTTGAACAAATTTTCTATGACAACAAAATTTTTGCAAGATATTCAATGTATAAATCCAATTTTTTATTGACAACCATCCAATGATCTTACTATTCCATATTTGTTTTATATACAAATGAACTTGTGCAAAAACACAATGACAATTTGTGTTTGCCAACACATCAAGTCCCACATTTATTTTCAAAATTATTTAGACATTAACCACCCATCATGTGCCCACCATCTTACAAATTCAAAAATGATCTAAGCAAAATTACAAGTTTGCATTCTATGATTTAGTATGTAAAAAAATATGTTAGTTGAATTATTAGTTAGTAGTTATGTAATATTTGATGGTATATATTCAAAACATCAACATATAATGAAAATAATAATAATATGGATAATGTTTCAAAACTTTAAAATTGGAACACTAACAAAAGAAAAATTTAGCCATTATTGCAAATAATGATATTGAATCAAAATGGACACCAATTAGAACTATCATCAAAGTTATAAAATTTGATAAGACCTAATCATTTAACATAGCAAGGATTTAATTTCCAATTCAACTTGAGCAACAATAACCATCCATTGTTACCAAGGATTGTCATTAGAAGAACTGGGTTTTGATCCAACTAATGCTAAGAAACACATCCTAACATATATGGCTTTATTTCACACTTGAGAAAAAATAAATTATTACTTCTTTTTGAACATCAAAACTTTTATGTCAATTTGAATATACACATACACAAATGACAAGATTGAAAACAATGGTGGTTTAAATGCCATTCATTCCTCAATTTAAAAACTTACATAATTCCCGTGAGATTATACAAGTTTTGAATACAATTTTCTTATGCCGACATTATGAAAGCATCAACCATGAACATAACCTTCAATTAATGTCTCACATCTTATGTTTTATAAAAACAAAAATACACCACACATCAACTGATGTGCACAAATTTGTGAATTCATCAAAGTATTCATATGTTTTTAACCAAAGTATTTATGTATTCATGGTCATGGGTTAATGATACATAGTAACAACTTTTAATACTAATACACAAAAAGCAACACATATTGTATGTGTGTATATAGTTCATTCATGTTTGCGGTTTACATTTTTGAATAATCTTCAAAATATGATTCGACATTCACTAGAACATTCTCCAATCATTGGTTCAGGATATGTTAATGTTGACATGTCTTTAAAAAAATAATCGTGCGAAAAGAATGTTAATTTCATGAAAAAATTCAAATTAAAATCACAATAAAGTGAAAGCACCACAAAAGCTAGATCTCAACTATACCATGTATGGGCAAATGTCCTTCAAAATGAATGCAAATGTAGTATAACAAAAGAATATTGGTCAAATGTTCATAAGTCAATTTATATTGCATTCAAACTACTATTAAACACATTTCCAATGTGTAACAAGAAACCATTAATGTCTCCATTTTTCTAAATATTAATTTATGTGATTACATGATTGCACACTTGTTGAATTTTTCATTTGTTGATCCCCAAATGGGTTCATCATCTATTACCACTAGATGCTTCACCATGTGTTGCACAAAGCACTTATTGATCATCATTAAATGCAAGGGACACGTCATAGCTTACGTTTTTTTTATCTTTGTTTATTTTTCAAAGACCACATGAAAAAACTTTTTCATTTGGTAGCCACAAGATGTGAATAAAAATCTATTTTTTTTTTAATGAATAGGCCCTTTTATTGTGACAATAGCAAAATCGTGTTAATCACCATTGATTCGAAACCACAAACCCAAAATGTAAAAAAGAAATGCACTATGAGTCCAATTTCTCTAAGGTGTACCAAATTTCTATCAAAATGTCACCTTTTTTTGTATTCTTATTTAGCCCCTTTTTAACATGTAAAGACACATTTATAAATGATTATAATGAAATATAAAATTGTAGTGATTTAAAATATGATACTTATGAAATATTTGACACTTTTTGATTCATTGATTTTGATAAGATCAAAACATAAAAGAAAATAAGACTACAATAAGAACTAGACCTTTTTTTTGTCTTGGGCGGTACCTCTTAAATTTTTTTTGTTCCTACAATATTTCAAAGTTCCCAAATCCTCAAACAAGCTAGGTATTTGGTTTTATGTTGTGCCTAGTTAGAACTCAAAGCCTCTTTAAAAGATTGTACACCTAAAAAAAGAAAAAATTAAGTCTTCTTCCTAAAGCCGACACAATGTTAACCCATTTAACTTGAGTTCATAATAATGAAAAAAATTACATTGCATGTTTTGGTAAAATTTCATATAAAACATTATTTTAGAATAGAGCCTCTCATGGTTAAGTTGCTTGTTTTTATTGGCCTTGCCTTGTAAGCAAGGATATAATGTTGAGATTCATTATAAAGCACACTAGCTTCAAGGGACTTTGTCCCCTACTTTGTAGGTTGTCTTCTCATTAGTTGACCATGAGTTACAAGAATTAAAATAAAAAATTAAAGCTTGCTATTTTTGTCCATGAACATAAAGGTTTTTTTGAAATTTGATTTAAAATAAATAAATAAGTGCCTTTCATTAAACAAGTGCTGAAAATAAATAAAATTCTCATGGCAGGGCCATCATGTGACACACACCTTGTTTGTTTTTGGGTTATGTTTAGGAATGTCAAACCCACCCTTTCCTCCATCAATGTGATGGTAGGAGGATTATAGATATAGCCATAGGCTGGGAGGGTTCTTACTTTTTCTGCCTACTGTAGCCAGAGAGGCCTAGAAAGATGATAGATACAGGCACTGTAGGAGGGGAGCGTTTTTCCTTTTTCAGCCCACTCGAATTACAAGTAGAGGCCTAGGAGTAGGAGTGAGAGGGATGTTACATTTATCAGCAGTAAGAATATTATGCCTACCTATCCCACAACATCCCTCCCACTCTTAGGAGTAGGCATAAGATCCCTCCTTTTTCTTAAATGGAGTATCCATGGATACAAGGTGCCTTATAAATAGACTAGGAAATTACTCCAAATGCTTCACTTGTACAGTGGTACTTGTAGGTAAATGTAGTTAGTATTTGAGTTATATGGTTGTGCAGCCCTAGTACAGCCTACTATGTATGCACCAGACCTAACTAATTGTGTAGTAGGACAATATAGTTTGCTCTACTGAAAGAAAGAAACATTTTGGAGTTGGCCCAAGATGCAATTTCCACTCAAAGGCTAAGTCACGGAGGATAGACAAAGAAGTATTGCACAGACAAATGCTTCTTTTGCAATTCATTTCAAGTAGGAGTGGGGGTTTCCTAAAGTAAGTGGCCACTCAAGGCAAAGTTACAGGGCACTTACTTTGGGAACAAGGCTGCACCTCTCCTCTGGTGTTACTGAGCATAAAAATTTATGAAATTATTTATTTATTTATTTTTCCCTCTTGATACCCACTCCTATGGTACCCACTGGGTATCATGAGAAATAATGAAAAAAATAACAGCAAAGAATGCTCATGCACCTGCCTCTTGCGCCTGACATATTACACTCTATAAGCAACCTCTCCACATACACTAGAAAAATTGTTGAAGGTTTTTACAATGTTTGAAACATGCTACTGAGAGTGGCGTAAGCATGTTATGATTCTCCCTAATTAAAACTCTGACCTGGATTGTAATTTCTAATAATTTCTTTAGCCATGGGATATCTAGGATGGGTGAAGAAAAAAACATACCAGCCACGTGGGCTATCTACCCAGGTAATGATTACCACCTTGGTCAAAACTTCACCTGCGTGCCCATTATATTCTGACCATGGTAGTGTATATTGACTCATATTAATTAGTTGTACTGACCCACAGGTTCAATTTCGTTTCTTTTGTGATGGGCATCAATTGGCACATCACAAAAATAAAACAAAATCCAGCTTTGAACAGCCCTAAAATAGATATGTTTTTATCTATTCCTTTGGGTTGATTATATAGGTTACAAGAGTAAAACCTAGGGCAAAAGATATGGGACAGAGTAAGTAGCTATTGTAGTTGTTTTGTGCTTCTGGTAGCATATTATACTCTATCATCCTACTTCACTAGGCTTATCATGTTGTGCCTTGCATGATTTTGGACATGCAAGGAACCCATTTGACTAAACATGCTGGACATGGTAGCAATTGCTTCGACTAGTTGAAATTAAATTATTTTCCAATCTCACACCCATCCTCAAACCTTTCAAACAGAAAAACTCACATCTCATACTTATTTTAAGTTATTTGTAAAGTCTCCTGATTAGGGGGTGAGTTCAGCCTGTTTGATCCTGATAGGGTACGAAACCAATAACAGGGGCTGAATTTTTTACAAATGAAATTAAGGGGAGCGAAATTGAATTTTACATTAATTTTGATGCAACAATTAGTTTCATTCACTATCTTTCTTTTTTCCTGAGCGCCGGCACTATTGCTGCTACATTTTCCCTCTCTGACCTGAATTATAATTACTCTCAACCACGTGCATTTAATCTTGAGTTTTAACATTTGATGCCTTAAGAAATTTTCATTATTTTACAGTTAACAGCGCATAAAGGTTAAAAGAGAGGTTAGGGGATGAATGAAGCGCCCATACGACTTTATGGATTTCTTTATTGTTTGTAGAGCGTTTTGAAAAATGAACTGCTTGTTTTGGCGAGCAATTGGTATTTCAGTTTTTGAACCACCTCATCTTTTCCATTCTTCCCCATGATACTACTCACACTGAACATCTACTCTGTATCACCATTTTTTTATTAATTTTTTTTGAAAAGGTCTTTATGCTTTGTCCTTGGCCGTGAGCTTTACCAAAATCAGGTTCATTCTTGGCTCTACCTTGTGTGGGACTTCATTGTGATAAGGGAGCCAAGAATGGGCCTGATTTCAATAAAGCCCATTGTTGATGGCTTTTCCCTACACTTTGTGGACTATAATATGCCTCTCCTCTAGAGGGACATGGCCTGACTGGACCAGCACCCCACCAATGCATCATGAAAGATGGACAGCCCATAGTAAAAGAAACAATTTTCTGTTGAGTTTCAGTTCCCTAGCTAGGATGGTTAATTTAGCTCCAGTAAACCCCTTTTTATAATCACATCCTTGGTGACCAGTTTTATTTTTGGTGATACTAAAGAATTGTGATTTAAATGTGTATAATCACATTCCATATAAACCCTTACAAGATTGTGACTATAGGCAAAATATCTTACAAAACAACTTTTTAGTTCTAGAATAAAGATGTCAATTGTTTAAACATTTTACATGGATTATTCGAAGTTTTATTATACATTATTAAACTTGAAGAAGGTTGTGATTTCTACCTATTTCAATGTAACGATTTACATTGAGTTTCAGCTCCTTAACTATTTGCTTGTGTATTTTGTTAACTATACTTTTTCAATTAATATTTTTTATTTTTATGATAACTTCACATATCTTTTATTTGTATGCACTAGAAAGTTTTTTTTTTTTCCCTCGTCAATTGAATTCATTGTTGTTAGTTTGCACAATTTGAACTCAAAGCAACACTAACATTTTCAAAGGGAACTACAATTTACAAAATCTTAATATTTGCATTAGATTTTCTTAATTATAGTCACATTTATAATAAAAAAATTGCAAAAATTTTGTGCTATTAACAAGTGTGATAATGACTCCAAAAAATGATGTTTCTTTCTAAAACAGATGGTTACCAAAAAATGTGTGACACAAACCAAAATGTGACTAAAATGATTGTGATTATAAAGGGGGTTTATTGTCCTTTTTTTTACTAACTACCTAGTAACATCCCACTTATTTATTACTTATGGGAGGTTAGTAGTAAATGGGAAAAACATAACTGAACAATGGTGTCACCTATTTTCTTACCTGTATAGGATTCACTTCTTACAGAATGGGTTACCAAGGTGAGACCAGATATAAACTGGTTGAAGTTCATCCACAACGGAGTCACAAGTTACAACAGGCATCCATGGATGGTGCATTCATTGGTGCAGGTTCCCTGTACTGGACATTCATTGGGTTGCTTGCTTTTTTCATGGCTGGTGGCAAGGGAGCCAGCAAAGTCGAAGTATGATGACAACTATTCAAGCTTTTTAACACAAGGACAGGTAAATTCCTAGACAATAGCAAGAAAAGTTCTTTCAACTTTGGAGCAAGGGCACTAATTAATATCTTGTCCGAGAAAAAGAAGAAGGGATAGCCCCTGAAATAAGAAGAACCCTAAAAGCATTTTGACAAGTACCTGGTCCTGTGCACAGTGAGCCCACGCTAGCTCCTAACCATGAGAAACGAGAAAAGAAATCAAGTTGACTCCGTGCAGTGGAGAGCTAGTCAGGTCTAGTCTGCTGTTGTGCTTCCAGAAAAAAAGAAAAACGAAGAAGAAAAGAAAAGAAGTTGTGGAGGGCAACCCAAACCCTAAAAAAATCTAGATCACATGCCAAAGTTATTTGGCACATCTTTACTATATTTGAAGGCAATGGTATGTTGAACTTGCTCTTGAGGTATGGTATGCTAGAATTTTTTTGGCAGGTCTTTTACAAAACAGTTGGCACCATGGCATCCTGACTGGGCACTTTTGTCCATGCAAAATTTAAGACCATTACCTTGTTTGTGAAGACCTCCTCAGATTTTTCTAGTGTATTTAGAGAGCACATTGCAAAGTGCAAAAACTTGAGAAGCATTTCAGAAAATGAAATGGCCATGTGGTATTTTCTCATGATACCCAGCAGGTCCCTTCTGTATACCTACCCGGCAGATAACATGAGAAAATTAATAAAAAAAATCTGTGCCCGGTCTTTATGCTTGGTAAAGCTCTCAACTGCAAGTTTTAGTGGAATCAGGCATGCACTGGGCCCTGAATCGGGTAAAGCCCATGGCCTCTGGCTTTACCCTACTCAATATTTGCCCCTTATGTATGCATTCTAGGTTGAATTTTTTTTCCTGACGGTCAGCCTTTTAACTTCCAAGGAAATGAGATTTGCATGTCTGCCCTTCAATGCATCAGGCGTCAGTTAGGGCACGTGATCACTCATCAGCTTTCACAGTGAGCTGGTTGCAACTTGCAGCAGCTCTAGTACAATCATCAAGCTTCTGATCAATGCTGCTGCATGGGAGTTACAAGAACTTGGAATCTTGAGCAGTTTTTGAAGGTAGGTACTAGGTATACCGACTCATGAGCGTGGAAAAAGTCAAGCACATGCTGGAGTTCTGTAAGAGCATTAAGAGGTGGAAGAGGAGGGGAAAAAAAACAGAGAATATATAGCAAAGGGAGAGAAGACAGTTGAAGAAGTGTGAAGGCAGCAGGATTTGTAGTTTTTCTTTTTTGGGTTTGGATTTGTAAAAGAAGGAAGAGAATAAGAGATTGGGTATTGAGCTTCTTCAGCTGCATTAATGGGTTGTAGCAATTTCTTAACCGGGGTTTTGAACTTCGTTACGTTTGTGTTGTCACTCCCTATCATCGGAGTTGGCATCTGGCTGGCAAAGCAGCACAACACGGTTTGCATTCGTTTCCTGCAATGGCCGGTCATAATTATTGGGGTCTTCATCCTGCTGGTGTCGTTTGCTGGCATGGTGGGTGCATGGTGCCGAATCTCGTGTCTCTTGTGGGTGTACCTTTTCGTGATGCTTCTGCTTATTCTTCTCCTCTTCGTTTTTACAATTTTCGCATTCGCCGTGACCAACGCCGGCGCAGGACACGCCTTGTCAGGGAAAGGCTACAAGGAGTACCACCTCGGGGACTATTCCACCTGGCTTCAAAGGAAGGTGGACAACCCATCCTATAGAGACAAGATCAAGAGCTGTCTCAGCGATGCTAAGGTTTGCAACGACTTGGATAACGAGTACCCGACCTTAACCAAGTTCAACGCTGCTTCTCTCTCACCCATTGAGGTGTATATATATTCTTTCCCTTTTACTACTCTTTGTTTCGTTCCTTTTTGTTTTGTTAGGTATTTCCGACTTCTGAGGGCCATCGCTCGCACTGCTAACTCTTGCACGGATACAAACCTTGTATACGGGGGTAAAAAATGCCATTGTCAAACTGCTTACAGTAGCAGATCCTTGGACAATACCCAGAACCTCCTCGACATGGCATTGAAGCAGCTCACATATTCATCTGAGCATAGAGTGTTAGTTGTCAAAACTGGCTGGCCAACACTCCTTTCTAGACTTATACAACTGTGCCTCCATCCTGGAGACTACTGTGGTGTATTATCGTTGCAGTCATGTCTGCGAGTCTTGCAGACGATTTCTTCCTGGTTTTTTGCAACAATATGTGCAGATATGAAAGGCCTGGAAGGTTCCCTCCTCTCTGTCCTAACTGTGCTTTCGTCAGACAATGAGTTTCAATTACAATTCAAAAGATGCAAGCCTCTACAACTCCATGTTGAGCAGTGGTGGTGGGGCTGGCTATGCCTCAACTTCCACCACTTTTGGGCCCCTCAACTATGACCACTTAACATATTTTATATGTTATTTGCTAGCTGAAGGATGACCTTGACTTTAGATCAAGATCATTGAGATTTTGAACTAGACCATGCCCTTCTTTTCCTCATTTTCTTTGTCTTATTTTGTTGCACCCCTCTTTTTCAAGTGCACATCAGAAAGCTGACAATATTGTTTTTTGTTTGATTGCAGTCAGGATGTTGCAAGCCACCTTCCAGTTGTAATTTCATATTTTTGAATGCAACAATCTGGCAAGGAACTCCATCACCATCTGCAGAAGACCCTGACTGTGTGGTTTGGAGCAATGCCAACCTTTGCTACAACTGTGATTCATGCAAAGCTGGAATCCTGCAGAACATAAAACAGGACTGGCGAAAGGTGGCAATTGTAAACATAATTGTGCTTGTGTTTCTTATCATTGCCTACTCTGTTGGTTGCTGTGCTTTCCGCAACAACAGATGGGAAGGTGGTTCAGGTGGTGGTGGCTATAGCAAGTAAGTGTAGAGTGAGGCCCGAGGGTGGTTGCATTTCTCAAACAAGGGGTTTAGGACTACTGAGTCTGGCCCCATGTTCTGAGAATGTTCCATACCCCTGGGCCTTTCCCATTGTAAAGCACTCAGTGAATTTGATCATGAGCTTCAAGTAGGAGGTTGGAGCTAGAGCCACCTTTCACCCGCAAGAGGTCTCCTGTTTCTGAGGATACATCATTAATGTGTATACAGTGCACTCCAAATATGCCAGGAAATTTCTGAGTGCTTTTACAGCTAGCAACCATCATAAGTCTTGGGTGTACATTCTGAACTTCGGTTTAGGGTTTAGGATTCATTAGTTTTTGACTTGTAAGAATTCCACAAACTGGTGGGTGGAAAATCTGCACAGTCCCAAGCCAAAAAACTCAAGATTTGAACTCATGACCTTCCTGTTGCATGGTGAAAATTTCTACCTTTGTAGTACAAACATAATTTTTCTATTTTGAAAAGTTTTTGAAGTTTCTTCTCAAATGACTTAAAATTTACATTTTTAAAATTGAGGATGCAAGACCCCATTTCTTTTGTTGTTAAAGTATTCTCAGTAATTTGTGGGGACAACCGCAATGGAAGCTGTAACCCTAAAGAAAATACAGGAGCAACAAACATCAGCACAAGGTGGTACTATAAGAGGAGTAGCTTCAAAAATTCTGCTTCACACATCCATCAGGTAGGACACTAGAAGTTCTGTAAGAGAAGTGCTCTGTCACATTCTGTGTCAAAACCTTTTGCTTCTTCTCCCCTTATAGAGACAAGGTTGCAAAAATGAGGTAATACTTGGCAACTAAATGGGCAGGTGAACATCTAAGCCCAAACACAGTCCATTTCCCATCAGTTCATCATATACCACTAACCTTGCTACACTACTCGGTGCTTCAATAACTAACATTAGTCAGACCTGAGGGCTTCATCCAAGGGTAGGTCCAAGGAGGCTGACGCTGGACCTGGACCTGCAGAGACTTTGACCATAGCAGGCCTCAGCAGTTTATCACCTATTTTAAACCCTCTCTGGAATTCTTCAATTACTATACCTTCTGTATACACTGTTCACTCCTCCCGCATGATTGCTTCGTGTACCTACACCATACAAAACATCAGAACCATTAACCATCTGAATGTTGGTGTTCTACTAGGAAACAAATGCTCCAGTCAATCAGACAAGTCCAACAGTCCAACAAGCCCACAATTTTGTCCATGTCCATAATCACATAGTCCACAACAACCACACAACTGTAAGCTCATCCCCTAAAACAAGAGAGCACAATGAGATCAGAAAATAGCAGGGCCAATTGATGAGGAGATAGATGCACATTGTGCTTTTGCTATGTCCACACCTGTAAACATTACCTCCTTACTACACATGCTTAAGGTGCCCAGTAAGTCGACAAAGAACTACTGAAACTTAAAAATGTGTGAAGCTAAATCAGAGAGAATTACGACAAGAGACTCAAATTCCAGAAAAGATGTGAGAGTCAACAAGTTAATCTACCTTGGGATCAAACTTCTTGCCAACAGTGTCAACAGCCACAACACCCAATGCCTTCATAATTTTTACAAACTGCTTGTATATGCCCTGGCAGCTGTTATCAATCTTCTCCTCTCCTTCAGTCTCTGTTTTGATGGATGTCTTTGCCCTTTCAAAATTGTCCACCATCGGCAACAAGCTTTCAATGACTTCCCCCCTTACATGGACAGCCGGTGCCACTCTGCCCACTTTCTGTAGTTGTCAAAATTTGCATTCAGGTGCAGAAACTTGTCCTTACCAACAGAAACCTCCTCAGTAAGGCTTGTCAATTGCTGGGCCAGAGATCCTCTCTCATTCTCCATTGCCTCAAACTGGGCCTCCAGATCATAAATAGCTGCCCTATCATTTGCAGCTAAAGCCTCTCTAAACCCCTGGAGCCATAACTGTGTTACTGATTCCTCTTTGTTAGCCACATCATTATCACTTTCACTTGTGCTCCCTGCCTCTTCTGTCTCATCCTCAGCAGCTTGCTGCAAATTTATCCATGCCCAACAAACTTCAGATGAATGGATTGTATGTAGATACAAGACTTCCAGTTAAAGATTAGAGAAGAACAGGCACAAAATAACTTAGACTGGTGCACTTCATTCAGGCCAAAACACTTTGCAACATGCATGACGTGTCCGATCCATCCGGTTAGTCATACTGAATACTTGTAGAGAATATGTGCAACCAGATATGTGCAAAACAAAGCCTGGTCTGGTAAAAGTACCAATCATTACGCTGAAAGGAGAGCTTCCATGCGTTGAAATGCAGGTTTCAAGACATGCATTCAAAATCAGAGGGCACAAATCTCAAAACCCTAAAACCACGGAAGATTTTTTCCTGAGATGGAAAACGATTGTAAAGTCGTTGTAGTGGTTCTCTTCTGAATAGCAGTGCACAAAGCTATCAAAACATCCTGTTCAGAAAAACGAAGAGTAACTCACCCGAGCTTCAGATTGCACGGATTTCTGTGCCACAAACACGGGCCGCCGTTGCCTTGAGCTCTGAAGCTGCTGGAGCCAGCTTGTAGACCTAAAACTCCACAAACACATTTGACCAGGAAATGAGGCTTTAGGCGAAATGCGACGTCTGTGGCATGCGCATCGGAGATCCTACAATCGCCCCCATGCCGAAAACCGTTGCCATACCCGAAAACCAAAAACGCCACCAATTCTCCACACATACAAAAATCCTCTCTCTCTCGCTCTAAGAGCTTTCCCAAATTCTCTTTTTCGGGTCAAAAATTTATCAAAGAGCCTCGCTGTCTTTGTTTCCTTCCCTCTCCCTCCCTCACCTGCTGCAGCAACGATCAAGCGCAAAAATGCCCTCTTCCCATCGCGGTCTTTTTGTGCGCTCACAACGCACACGAGGCACCCGCAGTGAGACGGACAAGCAAGCAGGTACGTAAGCAGACAGGAAGGTAGAAAGATAGGCTGCACTGTGGGACGTGCTGTAACACTGTAAGTGGCCACAAGTAAGGTCCCATTTCAGTCCTTCGGACAACACTAAGAAGGCTTTACACTTTTACACTTCGGATTTGAGGTTCGTCTTTTAGAACTTTTAGGGTTGCATGGACTTCGGAACATACTTTTTGGACTTGAGGTGCTCCTCCCACCCATGGTGCCATTCTTCAGTAATCCTTTGCACAACATTGGATCAAGAATTTGCAGAATATTAATTTGTTTTCTTAACTTATTGGCTTTTATGGAAAAAGAGTGAATTATTCTTGAACATATACAAATGATGAGGAGGTGCAAGGAAAATGGAGGCAAGAAAGAAAAATGAATAAAGAGTACTTCAAAATTCTCATGTATGAAGTTGTGCTATTTAATGTTCTTCAAAACAATCAATGAGTGTGCGCAACTCCATTCCATTTGTTGTTGTTGTTTGCATGGTTCAAGTTAACATGCTTTTCCTTCATTTCAAGACACTTTTGTTGGCTCTCCATGTTGGCTATTGTAGCATGCTTTTTTCATTTCATGACTACAAAACAATGTAAGTATTTTTATTCCATCCAACATTTTGAGGAATGTTCAAAAGGTGTTTGTGTGAACTATGAATTCATTTTTTGGGAACTTCAAGGAACATTTCCTTTTTAAACTGTTGGTAGTTTGAAGTTTTGAACCAATAAGTAATGAGCCACTTGTTGCATTTGTGTTGTTGCATGACAAAGTCTAATGTTGAGTTTTTTGGGTCATTTTGCTACATTTGATCACACTTTTAGGCTGAGCTTATGATCACAAATGCAAGGAAGCATAAAATCTTACAACATAAAAGCAAAGCTAATGCGGTTGCTGATTGGAGTGAATAGAGAGTTATATAACAATTTTAACACAATTCATGAAAGGATGATCCATCCAAATTTGTCAAACAACATCAGAGCCATGCAAATTCAATCAAAGGTGATAGTTTCTCAAATTAATTGCAAACTATGCAAATGATCAAAAAGCTACAATCCAATTTCTACATGTCACTCAAATTCTTGAATGGGCCCTTGCCCATAACAATGGCCTTGCATAAAGAATCAGAACATGGAGAACATGGCTAGTGGAATGGATTTCCAATGGATTTTTCTCAAATTTGTGATGGGTTTGGAAGGTGCCACTCAAGATGGTATCATTAATAATTTGTTGCTATATTATGGAAAATGTGTACTTGATCCTACAATTAATTGTTGTTAAATCCATTATATTATGCTTATGTGCATCTTATGTGATAAAAAATGATATAGATTTTCAATGAATTTTTCTCAAATTTTTTGATGGTTTCAATAATGCCATCTCATTGTTAATCCATTTGTATTATATCAAAAATACATTCAAATATCACCTTATCATAATCTTGCAAGTAATAATGTTGAATGCCCAATATAAATGTATTTGCATTAAAAATCACATAGGTTACAAATGGATATTCCACAACCTTTTTATGTTTTGGAAACCGGTGCCATGTCAAAGGTGGTATGATAGGCAATCCATTTTTATTCCATAGAAAATACATTTAAGTATCACTATAATAAATAATATGCATTTCATTATTGTTAATTACCCATATTTATGCATATGCAATAAATATGTGCATAAATTTTGAATCAAATTTCTCATTTTTATGATGGTTTTGAAATTTGAAGGTGCCATTCAAACCCTTTCCATTGGTAATTTACTTTGTCAAATGCCCCATATTGATGCATTTTGTACACAAATAACATGTTAACTCAATGATTTCCTATTTGATTTAATCATTTTTTCCATATAAGAAAATAATATGATTCACAATATGTGCCCAACAATTTCAATGTGACTATTTTATTTCAAGTTGTCACAAAAGCCATTTCTTCCCATTCCCTATTTTCATGATTGGGAACCCTGATGACGCGCCCCCAAATTCTTCAAGAGACCCAAAGGTGGGTCCCAAAGTGAAACAGTAAAAAATAATAATAATTGGGGCACGTTCTCTAACTCATAGCACTTCGGAGGTAGGAGGGTGTGCTATAGCTCCAAGATGGGACTAGGACAAACTCACAAATGAGAATTCAAAATGAAATCAACCTGCACAACCAAGAAAAGAGGGCGATTAGTGCAAATTGAATGGAAGTGGTGCAGCGGACTTAATAGGGACAACCTTAAGCACAAATTTTACACAACCTACAATCTTTGGGAGGAGGCACCACTTTCCTCCCTATAATATACTCTATGCCTCTCCATGGGAACTACATCTAAATGTCACTTTTCCCCAAAACTCCCAAGTGGGAGCCCCAAAATTGGGACTTTTGTTGTCCCAAAATTTTGGACGCTCATATCTTTCTAAAATCAAGTCTTTCTTGAGAGTGCGAAGACAATATCTTATAACCCTTGAAAATATCTTTTCAACGATGTATAGCACGCTCCAATTGGACCTTGTTTGACCCCTGTTTTCAAGGGATTTGTGGTCGGGAGTCAAATTCCCACTTTGACTGTTGCCTTTTCTTTTTATCATAACTCATGCAAATCAAGTCTAAATGAACAATGCGAGAGCACTTTAAGCATCTACGCTTCAAGACTTTTCTAATGATATTTTGGGGGTTCAATTTGGTGTTTTTTTTCCTTTCCAACCAAGCCTCTAAACATTCATAATTCTTGCATGAGTGCAATTCCCAAAGTGTGAGTGCACTTGGGAATCATTGGGCTTCATCCCTTGCACTAACCCCCATTTGTGAAAGACACACTTTTGGCCCCATGGACCCTTGCATTTCACACTTAATTACGAACCTAATGTTAAGGTTCCGACACCTGACCAAACAAAGAAACAACTCTCTTTGTCAACTTACAAATTTATTGTCCTTCTAGTTCCATAATGCATCCCTTACAACCATTGAAAAAAAAAAATTTACAACTCGTCTTCAAACCTACAAAACCATGAATGTCTTATCTATGTAAATGTTTTGCACACAATCACTTAATGCCATTTCCTAACACATGGGCTTGTGCACTGACCTTTGCCAAGATAAACACATGATTGTCATAACTTGTGCTTCACAAGAGTTTTGCACTTGTAGTTGGGTAATTAATTGGCAATATGTTGGGATTTGTTTTTGGAAAGTAAATGGGTAATTTCCCCAGTCAATATTTTCTTATGTTGGGCAATTTTTTTTATGCCCATTTTTCTACTCTAATTGGCATTCCATTGTTTGGCATCTAGGTGCAAATAAAATAACATGAACCACACCTGCCTACTTAAGGGATTGCTTTTGGTGGAATATTTTTAAAATTTAAAAAAAAATCAAATTTTTTAAAAAAAATTTGAAATATTATTATGTTAAGGTTTATGTAAAAGATTTCAAGATATGTGTAATTTTCAAAAGTTTTGAAGTCTATTTGTAAGTCTTTTTAACGTTAAAAAACACATGTTACAATGTTTAATGAGTGTTTTTGATAGTTTTTTATTCATCGGATTTTTTTTTAATTAATTCACATGTTCCAATGATATATTATAAACCTTATTATATATAAAAATCTTATATTTTCAACACCAAATTAATTTACCACTTCTAAATGTGAAAAATTAAACACATGTTACACTTGCTATATTAGTTCATTTTATTGTGATTACACTCATATTGCTTTTGGAACTACTTCAAGCATGAGCTCTTACTTGGGCTTATGGGTTCATTTTGTTTATAATGGGCTTTCTCATGTCAAGGAACTCCCCAACTACTAATTAATTGATTTTTTTGAAATCATTCCAACATTTTTACATACAAGAATTTTTGTAATTGATTCATTTATGATTGAAAAATCATTAGCTGCTACTAGTGCACATAGAGATCTTCCAGAAAATTTCTTGCATTGTTCATTTTTATCTGTCTATATATTGCCTTCTTCTCACAATGGGTATCTAAGTGTTAAAATTGCCACATTGTATTAATGTACTTATAGTTTTTGTAAAGAATATTGAATCAACATAAAAATACTTGGGGTTGGTAATTAGTTGACTCATTCACAAAAATATAATACTAGAAAGAACTCACAATTAGTGTAAGTATTGGGTAAGATTTTTTTAAGCAGTCTGCCAAATTTTTCCAAAAATTAAAAATATTTGGAAAAATTAAATTAAATTGGTAAGCCTTGTTGATTCATCTAAATGTTTGGAGTTTGTACATGTCAAAACATTGACAAGTTGTTAATTGTGTTGGGTAGCTATGTGACTTATACAAAATCTATAAATCTAGTTTTTTTATACTTGAAAAATCAAAGAACTTCCAATAGAAGAAATCCCCCCAAATGCAACCAATGCATTTACAATTACGTGCAACTAATTGTCATTTACAACTAACTCTAATTGTTTTTGCAACTATTTTGCACCTTTGACCATTCTTATAAATATGCTACAACTACATTTGCAATTAATGACTTCTTCATTTGACACATTAGAATCATTTTCATCCATAATCATGCCCATATGTCCCATTAATTACAAATGGAACCAAACTCAATCGCATC
>Ga0116229_10000828_pt1 | contig 45096 bp, 44 predicted proteins | sample S1TSphgellanicum_3_FD_87313 | JGI IMG/M metagenome (GOLD analysis project Ga0116229, IMG submission 87313) | Host-associated microbial communities from peat moss isolated from Minnesota, USA - S1T2_Fc - Sphagnum magellanicum MG | ecosystem: Host-associated > Plants > Peat moss > Unclassified... | reverse complement strand
CAAATTCAGGTTCAATGTTTGTCAATCAAGTCCTTTGAACTGTTTCTATGCCAGGTTTACTGCTAAAAACACGCCAAGTAAATGTTGAAGATGCATTGAAAAGACAAAAATCCTCATGCTGTCCTGCTGGTCAGTCCCCACTGAAAGCTGAAATACTTCTGCTCCCCTCCATCTCCTCTCATTGATCTTCGCCACATACAATTCCCAACTTACCATCCCCAAGTTAAAAAGCTCCATGATATTCCCCAAACAAGGTTCCACAAACATTCTCAGAAGCAAATACCATAAGATATGCATGGTTTAGTTGTTGATGATAAGAGAAATATAAAGGACAAAGAAGTGTAAAAGCCCTAAGAGCAGCTCCAGCTGCAGGAGCAAAAATGAACACTACTGCTATTTCTCATGCAGTGCCACTTTCTAGTTGCCAGATCATTTTGGCAACATGGAAGAGCAACCTACACTCAAGGTTGAGAGTTTGCATGGCCATTTGGCTAACAAGTGCAAAAATGTAACCTCGTATATGAATAGTTCAAGCTTTTAATTGTTTGGGTTATCAATGGCAGTGTGTCAAATTGTGTAACTTCACTACAACACACCCATTTGAAGGTACCATAGTTCAACAGCAGCTTTGGCATATGTTTATCAAATGATTTACTTAATTTTGAAGATTCCATGTTGAAAATTTGAATGTTACAAGAGATTCTCTATTTTCCTTCACAAAAATTTGTTCTTTGAAAAAAAAATCTTTTGAGAATTTCAATATTTCTACTCATAGTATAATTTGTGCTATGGTATTTAGCAAAAGTAGTCCTGGGGGCATTTCACCTTTTATAAAAAGTAGTTCATTTGCCAATAAATCAATTATCATGTTGTGAGTTTATGATTGTGTTTTACAACCTGACATGATCACAAATTTGAGATTTGGCAAAAGGTGATGAGAGAGAGAGTCGTTTACACAAATGGGTAGAATGTGTGAACCAACAGATGGGATTCCTCAAACTCCCATTTACACATTTCTTAATTTTTATCTTGAGATTCTTAATAGAACCCAATTTGAAGATGAAAATTGTGTCCAAAGTGGCTAATATTGAACGCTATTGAAAAGATCTCCAAAAAGGCTTTGAAATATTGGAGTTGCATGTTATAATCAAAATCATTTAAAAAAGGTCATGGGTTTGAAAAATTTAAAGACACTAAATATCTAGGCAACTTGAAAAGGGATGCACCGACATATTTAAGGAATTTTGGGAATTTTTATTAAGCATGTAATATTTCCAGTGACATCTAGAAATATATATATAGAGAAGTAGTGCCTCATATAAAGGTTTGGTCTATCTTAAATCCATGATGGGTGCAAATTCTAAGTTTTATTTGCTTTGGGGAGGAGAAGGGTCTTCAGCTAATAATGTACTGTGTCATTGATGCATATCTAAACATTCATTGAGATCTAATTGCCAGGAGCTAAGGAGTGCATTCAAAGTTTGTGAAATAGAAATTGCATGGGTTTATCAAGGAATTACTAGTGATATTAATTGGCAAACCCAAGCCGTACATTGTGCATTGTGTTGCTTTTTAATACTTTGAACACTGCCTTGATTTTCATTCTTTTGACCTTGAGAAAGTTGATGAAGTTCATTTGGAAAACTTTGTATGATCATGTTCTTGTGTACGGTTTATCATAGTTATGCGCATCAACTCCTTTGTTTCTTTGTATTCATGGAGTTTGATTTGTTTTCTTGGATTTGGAACATAATAATGATTTGACTTTTGATTCCTTTTTTTTTATAATGGGATTGTTTCTCCTTGCATATCTTTTCAATTTTCTTTCAACCATGAACTTGTGTGATCCAACCAAAAAAAAATTAAAACAATTTCCTTTAGCCCAAAAGATCATTTCTTACACACCTACACAATGTAAACTATTGTTGATTGCTTCAAAAAAACTTTTATGCATTAGACATCTCACTTGCTACTGTAATTGGCATTAGAGTTTGGCATTTATTATTTCAAAATTGAATTGGCTGAATTTTTTTTAAATTAATTGTTGTAAATGTCGAAAAATGAATTTAGGGTTTAAGGTAGCAAAACCACTAAAGAGAAAAATGATCTTGCCAAGGAGCTTACTAAAGTCAAAAGAAAACATGTTGAGAATCTAATGCATTGATGGAAGAATGTAGTACTAGCAACAAAGGAGGAGGAGGAGAAGGGTCATCATTGTCCAAGGATGATGTCAACTTCTCACAAGAGGATTGTCAACAAATTTCACCACCTCTCGTTAAACCAAGCCAAGGTCAGTAGGTCACAAAATATCTTGGTCTTATAAATAGTTACCTACCAAACTTGGGCACCTTTTAACAAAAATAGGCTCTATAGAGGTACTAGAAGTGGCAATGAAAAGCTTTCGAACCTTTGTAGGAAATGCAAAGGTGGTTATGAATGGGGCAAACTTTGCAATGGATGTTGTTGTCATCAAGCCTTTGAATGTACTTCTAGTTAGTAGTAAAATTGCCTTTGTTTAATCCCTAGATCTTTGAACTTTAAAAGACAATGATTATTCAAAATTGCCAGCTCTTAGTATCAAGGGCCAATGTAGTAACCAACCCAGTGAAAGAAGGAAAGAGTGGCAGTTTTAACCATATTCCCAACAATAGTCACTCATGGGGAAAAGTAGTAGTTAGGAAGGGTGGTGGAAACATAACATGAGAAATTTGCCAAAGGCATGGTACTTGGGGTAGCATCGAACAAGATTTTTATTTGTTTCACAAGGATGATATATTGAATGCTTCATTATTGCATCCTTGTAAGGATGCATTCTTGCTAAAAGGTGTTAAACTCATTTTTGGAGTTTCTTATTTTGTTTATCACCAAATTTATGATATTGCCAACAAGAGTCTTTGGTAACTCACTAATTGTGACTACATCGATGTAAAACTCTTATTGTCTTTTTTTTGTCATATGGTTTATTGTGCCACCCACCCTTATGCAAACAACAATAAAAGAATGAGAGAAATGTTGTTCTTATAACTAATATTTATTAATCATCAAGCACCTTTGTGTTTTTCCCTAAAGTGTTTTGATACTACTATATTTTGTTTTTGCATTTCTTACATTTTTTGAATCTATGGATCTAGTTGTAAACCTCATGCAATGTTAATTGTCACCTTTTGCTTGTTTGGTGGATATGTTCAAAAAATTGAATTGGTCTAGAATGTGGGTGTGGTTGAACATCTAATGCAATTCATGTGAAATGATCTACTCCAAAATGGTAGCAAGAAGGTGGTTGATGTGATTGCACACCATACCATGCTAACTAGGGTGATTGGTGTAATGGAAAATTTTGAATATCACAATCAGTTTGTGCACCTTGGAAGCCAATGTTCATTAAATGACTAGTTGCAAGAAGTTCGCAAAGGAAAAATAAAATTAAAAAAGATGGTGGTAGTTTGAAAGAATGTGACAAAATAGTGGAACAGATGCATGCAACATATGAAATAATTGCAACTTTTCACTCATAATTAAGGTTAGGAGATGTGTGCACACATGAACAAGTGATCTATTGAATTGGGTGGGTGGTTGACAATTCCAATTTTGGGAAAACGTTGAAGGAGAAGGAATTGGATGAACAAGATTTAAATAATCTTCAGAACATCATTGTGAATGCAAAAATAAAGATTAAAAAAAATGACATGGACTTGATTGTGGTGGAAAACAAGTTATGCCAAATGCAATATGAAAATGGAAAAATGTTGTGACTACTAAAAACTCATTTGCACACAACAATCATGAGGGAGTAAGTGGACCCACATTCTATAACTTCCCATTTGTTTAGCCTTCAAAGGCTATGGTGAATGAATGTTGTATTGAATACATTTTAAATTTGTTTTTAACAAGATTGAATATGCACCACTAGGTTGAAAATGGCAACATAAAAATGTATTTGGAGATGGGTTGCAAAACATACTTATTGAATGCTAGGTAATTTCATAGTAAAGACCTTCAAAGAAAAGCCAACATTCAAGTTTTAAAAAGAGCCAACATCTGAATCTTGAGTTTAACATTGGAGGTGAAGAGGATTAAATAGTAGCTTGCACTTGCATGAACATAATTGTAGCATCTTGCAACACATAGGTGGAGAAGGAATGTTTGCAAATTACTTTAATGTTTATGGGTTGCACAACATTAGCATGGTGGTAGCAACAACAGTGCAATGGAAATATCACAGTGGTAGTAACATTAGCACAACATGTTGTTGGTAGGGATGGCAACATAGTAGTAGCAATAACAATGCAATGGAAATATCACAATGCTAGTAACATTAGCACAACAACATGTTGTTGGTAGCAATGGCAACATAGTGGTAGCAATAGTAACAACACAATGGCAACATTATGGTAATACAACAATAACACAACGGCAACAACACCATAACAACGTAACAACAATAACACAATGGTTGCACAACAACAACTCATGATGGCAACAACTAATGGAAGTGTGCAACCCTTAAATTTTCTTCCATGTACATTGTTGAAACTTGAATAATAGAGGTAGTAATGATAATAGTAATAGCTATCAAACATTGACATTCAAACATTGTTCCACGATTTCAAGCATGGAATCCTTTAGATCAATGTTGTCATCCTCCTCTTCTTGTTTGACTTCAAAATCAAAATCAACTAAAAATAAAGGTGTGACAACATTCACTCCCATTACTTTAGGTTAATATTGTCCATTGAAACTCTTTAAAAGCCTTGTTTCTCCCAACCTTTGCAAATCATATTGTTCATGTTTTTTCATGTGTTCCCACACATGAAAAAGTCATGCACAAAGTTTTGGTTTTAAAATTGACATTTGGAAGTCAACTTTAAGTTAGTTTTTGATTGTTGAATAGGTATAGAAATTGATTTTTTTCTTGAATGCATGCTTGAACGAATGTTGGAGAATAACATCAACAAGTTGAAAGGTGTTCGTGCAATTTGTTGGAACAAATATGACACACACATATGGGTATTGTTGTTTCATCCAAGCCAAAAACTCTATACTTTTGTAAACTAAACAATGGTGAATCAACCAAACCATTTTTTAGTCTTGTGTTAAAGTAAATGTTTCCATTTGAATTGCATGATAAGGTATGAAGATGTGTTCAACAAACTATTTGGTGGTTTCCAATGTAGACCAATGGTTGGAACTATAGGTCAAATGAACAAGTTTTTTTTTTTTGTTCATAGGGGGAAATGAACAGTTGATTGTCATGTGGAACACAATTTGTAAAGGCAACAATTTCCATTAACTAGAGATGAAACAATATTTATGATTTGTCTCTTGTCTTCTATTCCAAATACTTGAATGTGTTTTGCTCCTTGAATCTCCCATGTTCTATCAACTCCCATGGGCATAAGGTGAACACCAATTTGATCTATGTTGACTACCAAAAAAAACAAAAATATTGTATACTTTGACAAGGTAATTAAGCAACCATGTGTGCCATGGCTATCCCCTCTTGTTGCCATGGTTCCAATTATTTTCATGTTATAGTGGTTTTCTATGGGTGTAAGCATATAAAATGAACAATTTTTTTACCTTGTCAAAACTCTAGTAAATATATTTTAAATAGCAATTAAAGCCATCATAAAAGGGTGTGAATACATATATAGGAGCCAAAAACCATGTCAGATAATGGTGAAAACTATGATTTTTTTTACATATGTTTTTTTCTTGGCATTTAAAAGTTATGTTAATCATTCCAAATTGTGCTAAATGACTAATATGAAAGTTGAGGAATTCAAATTTAAAATTCAATAAATTAAAATTTGGATTTTGGTTTTTAAAAAGGACGTTTGAACTTGAATATGTGTTATGTTAAATGTGGTTAATTTTACAAAAGACTAAGTAAAGGACTATTGTAATAACATAATTTTGATGGTAAAAAAATTTAAATGATAACAAACTACTACCCAAGTTCAAAAAACACTAAAATTTTAAAAGATATGGAATTTAAAAAAAATTAAATTCAAAATATTTTTTTATTTTTAAAAATTTCAAGAGTCCTTTACCACATGTAAATGAGGTGTAATGTGCATGACATACAAAACAAAGTTGTATTTTATGATGTATGAAATAAAAAACTAAAATAGTTAACATATTTTGATATGATTCAAAATTATGATAAAATTTCAAAATGAAATGTAGAATCTAAAAACATTTACACACTTTGAGAATTTCATATTTATTTAATAGTGATTAACATAAAACATGTGATCTATTGAGACAACTATATGTATTTTTAATAACAAGTTGCAAAATATTTAATTCAAAAATTCTTTCTATGAAAAGTGAAAAAAACTAAAAAAGACTTATAGGCCTTTTGTAAAGTAATCTAGTTGGCTCCTATCTACATACTTGCACCCAAAATTGTGAAACATTTTTTTTTTGCTTGAATGATAAAATATAAGATGTTTTTACATTAATGTGCATTAATTTTCAAATTCCAATTTGTAAAAGTAGGTTTCAAGTAGGGTTTTAAAAAGACCAGTAGTTTTTTACGTCTACTTTTGAACATGGGCTTTTTGTTTCAAGTAGGTGTCAAGTAGGGTTATTAAAGAGATTTTTTATTAAAAAATTGATGGCTTGATAAAATAGATGATGATCTTCATATTATAAATTAATAAATAACTACTTGATTAAATTTTTTAATGAAAAAATAGGTTTGAACACATATAAACCAATCAATTTCAAATCTACTTTTCATTCATTTTTAAGTTCACTTATTTTTTATTTTTTGGGAACTATATTGTTATAAAATTAATACAACAAATGAATGTTACATGACATATAGTTTCACCTAATTTGATATTACTTTTTTGTAATTATATGTGTGACACATGTTTTAAATGGAGACATCTATTTTTTCTATATATTGCATCTTATTTTGACCCCTATATGACTAACTAAGGTGGGTTTTCATGAAGTTTTTGGTATAGGGCAAAGTCACTTTGAACCTTCACTTTATAGAGTCCTTCTAAACTTTAAGTGTTCAACATTCAAAGATCCTTCTAATGATTGGTTCAACAAGTGGTGCATAAAAGCCTTGTTTAGTAGTTTGCATGTTTTTCAACACATTAATGAATTCATCTTTCAATTCCAGTCTTGTTTCTAGAATTGAAAAATGGGTAGGAATGGAAGCAATCCCTTTTGCTATAGCTTCTTTCAAATGTGGTTTAAGCTTTCCTCTTGCTGTGAACCATTCATAAAAAGCTCCCATGCCCACTTTTTTGTACATACAACTAACTTCTTTTAATTTTCTATGGAAGTTTTTCAAGTAGTGAAGAGCATTAGTGAGATCAATGCATGCTTCTTCACATTTACAAAAATGGAAGGCCAAAGGTGTGGTGTAAATTAGTTGGTGTAAGTACCTCATGTCTTTCTTCTTTTCACTAATTTGGAGTTTTCATCCTTATTGTTGTTTTCCTGCTTGATTTTCTTATTTGTAGTCAAAGTTGCTTGAAATTATTTTCACGGCCTTGCAACAAGTCATTTCAAAGTTGTGGAAGCCACTACTCTTTTTCTTGGTTGTGATTTCAATCTCCTTTGAAAATAACTCCAATTTTTGAATTACGACCATTAATCTTTATTCTTTATCCACTTGTTGAAACATGCAATCTATCATTTTTTGTTGATAGCTACTACTTACTATTATGTGGTATTAGTTGAACACACAAATCTTTCTTATTGTTTTGTGTTGTTTTAGTGATGGATTTGTTTGCCTCCATCCTATGTGGAGCCCTTGAAAGGTTGATGAATTTGTTAGAATCTTCCTATAAATCTCTTACCATTAATCCAAACTTTAACACACCAATTCAAAACAAGGTACTTATAATTTTTTGGAAGTAAATTTTGTAAAATCAAAAAAAACAATTAGGCCCACAAAAAATCCTTTTTTTTAGTTAAATAAACTTTGGATTTATATAGCTAAAGATGTTTTACATTTTTAATTGAATTTACAAATGTACTATGAATATGAAATTTTATGATATTTATAATCAAAGGAGGATAAATATTGACATTAATCCCATTTATGATTAAATAGAAAAATAATACTCATTGAATGTTAGGGTGCCCAAAAAATATATATGATGACCTTACACCAACCCTCCCTTTATAGCTTCAACATGAGCTTGATCTTGAACATTCTTTGAACATCATCATCAACTTATTGAACTTGATTGAAGGATTTTTCAAGGTAAAATCTTGAACATATGGGCATGTGAAATTTGTTGTCATTTGTTTGAAGGATTTGGATTTATGTAACATATTCACATTGGTTGCATTTTTGCTTGCATATTTAGATTTTTGCACCATCAAATGACTTAAATGAAATTAATCAAGTTCATAACATATAAAACATCCACAACATATCTAGATTCATAAACATTTGTTATTAGATTTTTTCAAAGGATTATTCTAATTGCTTTAATTTTTGAAAGTTAAATCATATTTGATGATTGTTAAATCTACTCACCTTGCCAAAAAATAAGTAGTTGGTTACAATGACATTAGTTTGAAAATTGTTCAAACCCTTTAATCCTTGGTGGAAGAGTTTGGCAATTGGGAAATTTTCCATCAATTTTACTTTGGAAATGCAACAATAGTAAAGAATGTGAATCCAAGTTGCTTTAAATTATATTAAGTGTTTTCTTTTCATCATTTAAGTGGTGAATCAATGTTTTGGGACAATATTAAATTGTCTTTCTAAATGGGGAATTTTTTTTCAATGCACATTCAAAATCCATGATATGAAAATTTTTGGACGAACAAAATATTAATGGTTTTTAGACTTCAAAATTTAAATTTCAGAATGAAGTATAAAAACTTAAACAATAGACTTTGAGGGTTTGCAAATATTTTGTGATAGCTTTGCAACCTAGAGCTTCTAGCCCAAAGTTTCATAAAATCATGTTTATCACATGGGAATAAACACCTATTATGTTTTCTTATAGAATTTTTTTTTTCATGTCCAAGGTGAAAGGAAGAAGGAGAGGCCTTATATGTGTTTAGACCATGAAGACTTACTCAAGAATTCAATATCTTTTCAAAATTACTTAACCAAGTTTTGATTCTTATGTGAATCATTTAAAAAATAGCCATGATAAATACTTTTAGAAGCAACAAATTGAATTTCTTTTTCACCTCAAAATTGATAAAATGTTAGTGAACAAAATACAAGCCCCAGACTACTTCAAGATGAGCATCATGCATACCCAAATCCTCAATGTCACAGTTGTTTAATGTAAGGTCATCAAAGATGTGATCCATGGGACTTGAGAATGTCAATACAAAGTGTATTTTAAAGACCATCACATACAAAAGTGTTTTGAAAACCATGGGCCATTACAAGATTACTTAGGTCAAACCTTAAAATAAAGTGATATCACAAACAATACCTACCAATCTAGAATATAAGGTTTAAGAACATCATTGGTCACAAAAAACTTACACATCAACACCTATCTAGAACTAGTGGAAAGATAAGAAATATCTATTATATTTATTTCCCCATAAACAAGAAGTTTTAAGTTCATTTTCACATCATTAGTTCACATTGTGATGTCCAAATGTTAACATGGCACTTGCTTGCCAAGATTTAGACTTTTGAATGCATTTTCTTTCAAGGAACGTTGGGTTTTGTAAACATTGATTATATTTATGTGTTTTGTAAAACTCACACTTTCACAAACCTTTGATTGTACTTTTTTTGTTTTGAAGACCTTGGAGTTTTGTAGATTGGTTTGTGATTTTTGAAGGGTTGAGTTTCATTCTTGGTGGTGTCACTATTGCCAAACTTTAAAATTTATGCCCACAAGTTGCAAGTTTGCCTTACTTTTCTAGGCATTCAACTTGCAAATTCCTTTTTTTCGTTGTTCATGTCATCATTCATTTCATGCTTGAACTACTATTTGTTCCCATATTTTGTGTTATTATTTTCTCAATATTTGTGTTTCTAACTTTTCTTCATTTGTTTTTTTTGGGTTTTCTAGTCTTTTCCCATTTGCATTGTTTTCAAGTTCATTTTGATGTTTCTTTTCATCTTCAATTTTTTATTTTTTGTATTTGTGTTCTTGTTTTGTTATGGGGTTTTTTTCAATTTTATTGAGGGTCTTATTGTTGGTCCTTTCAATTGTTTATATTGATGGTTTTTTTTGAAGGTCCATTTTCGTTTTCATTACTTTGTTTACATGTTTGTGTTGCATTTTTCTTTGCCTTCATTTGATGTCATCTTCTTCTATGTTATTATTTCTTCTGCTCTTCCTTTAAAAAAATAAATGTTGTTTTTCTTATCTTGGTTTTTCTCTTCCTCACACTACCTAAAATCCTTGTTTTGCTAATGTTTTTGACTTTCCTATTGTCTTTTCAATCTTTCTCATTCCCTTCTTCCTATCTTCACTTAATATTGGATTAACTTAATATAAAGGGAAAAGACAGAATATCTTTGTCCTAAAGAAAAGCCTACAAATGAATATCTAAGCTAGCATATCATGTAGAAAAAATGCTACCAAACTAAAATCAGAGTCAAAATGTCGTGAAATTTTCTCCAATTTTTTCAGAAAATTTGGGAATCAGGTGAAGTTCAAGGCAACAATGGCTTTTGTGCATGTGGGTTTTGTTTTTTTGTGTGTTTGGTACTTTGGGGTGTCAGAATAAGTTGTGAGGCAGTATGATAAGAATATAGAAATCTCCAAAAGCATTTTAAATAACCTAAAATGATGTAGGTGTTACGCAAATTCTCAATTTTACATACTACCACATTATGAGTATAACCAAATTTATGATTCTTTGATCATGATATGGTGTAGTTATTGTGCAGATCAGTACCAGAAAGTACTGAACATGAATAGCAATCTATCTATGAAGCAAGGTAGTTAGTTAGTTTGTTTTGTTTTGTTTTGTTTGTAATTATGAGATCCACCGAACCTGGATGCTTCAGATCGTGTTCTTGGTCTCTTTGGAAAGCTCTCGATGAGGAGGGGTGCATGGCCTTGGTTCTATGGCATTTGGACTTGCAGTGCAAAAGTTCTTCAATATTGAATGATTTCTTCACTTAAAATTAAATTAAATCGTAGCTGAAAATTTAGGAGGAATTGGAATGTGCCTTTGGTGTTGTTGGAAAGATCTTGATGAGCAGGATTTAATGGAATTTATTTGGTGGTAAGATTTGGATTCAGAATGTGGGAGAGATTGATTTTAAAGTGATTTCTGCTGCTGAAAATTCAAATAAATTCCTAAAAACCAGGTTTTGGAAGGAAAAATCAATTGAGGACATGGTAACAGTTGGGCCAACACCACAGGCCACACTAGTACTGTGTGAAAAATCCACCATTATATCTTAACCCACCATTATATCTTTAAATGTTCTGCATTTCAACTTTCAACCTAAACCTTGCTATCAAGCACATATTATAATACAACCTATATATTTGTATGTGCTTCATAAACTTTCACAAACAGCAGTCCACAATGACATATAAATGGAAGAGCAGAATTCTATATATACTGCAAGAAATGCAAGAGACAATATACATCACAACTCAGTAGTTGCCATACAACTTTGATATTCCGCACTCCCAAGTAAATAATACAGGAAAGCAAAAGAAGCCACAAGAGAAATGCATATCCAGAACAAGCTCAAAAAACAGGACTTGGATTGAACAAGAGTAACTTCCACTGCTTTGTCAAAATGCTCAAGAGAAAGCATTGATGTGGAAAATGGGCTTTGGGCATACCCACAGGCTCATGCACTTCAGTACCAATGAGTGTCCATGGAGATGACATAAGGTTCTTGTCCTTACGCAGTTTCTCATTCCCCAAAGAGTGGGAAACTTGTAACTTCCCTTTTGGACAGAAATCCTATCTTCTCAAAACTCACTATTTTTGTCTTTCGCTTTGCACCATGCTGTGGAATTACAATGGTATTGAAGTATCTATCTAAGTCATGTGCAGTTGGCACTGACAAAATTCCAGCATCCCTTAAAAAAGCTTGATCATACAAAGCAGTCTCTGTTGTCACAATTTGCAAGCTGACACAACTGGTTATATGTCACCATATCTGCAAGCACAGAAGACAAGAATCAGATGCATAGCAACAATTGAGGAACTGATCCAATCAAGAACCGCACCTATAACTCTGTCTTTCATTAAGGACCTTTTGGATATCAAGGCAAACAATGGGGAAAATGGTCCAATGTTCTAGGTATCATTCCAAAGAAAACAGATTTAGCTAAAACTGCCAACCCTAAAACCACAATGTTGTTAATTATAACCCATACTGCACATGTACATGCCTCTGCAATCCCGCATGAGCAGTTTGCATGTGTCAAACATGTGAGGAAGTTCCAAAGACATTTCATCTTTTGATATGTAAACCCTAAACCTTTCATCTGAAAACAAGGTGTATCTGATTATCTGGAAAACAGAAGCACCTGAACGCCATTTCCTTTCCTAATCCGTTCAATCAAAGGGTTTAGGATTTGCGGTGAAGTTTCAATTGAAATTTGTGCTCCTCTTTGTGTCTGTGTTCTTCTCAAGTCTGTGCAGTTTCTTTAGCTTTTCCATGGAAATTTTAATGAAAAAACCTCGCGCAAAAGAGGAAAGCTGCAGCAAAGACGAGGAACAAAGCCTAATTAAGTTCGAGGACGGACCGAAAGCATCTCCGAAATTGGTACAGATTTCAGCTCGCAGAGCACTCTCGCCCTCGACAACGCCCACAACCTCGACGAAGTGTGAGAGGGTAGTGCTGCTGCTAGCAGCTTTGCGCACGGTGATAGAAGTACCGTCAGGCGCCTGGCCCACCAAATCCGCACCATCAGACCTGAACACTTTTACCACGGTAGTGACTCTTCGTCCCAGGTACTTCTTCAACAGCCCCGCATTCACCATGGGCCGAGGATTGCAAATGTCCGTCATTGTTTCAATCAAAAACCTAACTCAATTATGTATCAAACACACAGATTGCACACCCAACTCGCGCCAGCGCGCACACACGCATACACCAAAACCTGTACAAACAGGTCAAGCAATACACAACTAAATACAAAATTGTACACCCGGATTTGCACGCGCGAGCACAAACGTAAAATCGCAGATCACGAAAATGCGCACACAATTCGCAAACATATTTGCATCAGGAAGATCTAGAGCCTGAAGAATCCGAATCACGAGCCTTTGCGATTGTGCACCGCGGACAGTTCTTCGTGCACAGTTTTAGGGTTTGTGGTTTTGGAGGAGCGAGGGCGGGCGAGGGCGGGAAAGTCTAAGAACCGGAACAGCGCCGGAAAACATGACCGCCGGTTTCTTTTATGATTTGGTTTTCTTCTCAAATAGGGTTGGTTGCCCTTGGCCAAAAAAACAGAATTAAAAGTTGTGTGTATGTGTGGGGGAAAGGGGGCAGGCGGGAAGAAAAACATTTTATGAAAGGATATTGTTGGGTTTATTATCTATGTAATATTTACCTCTATATATATATATATATATATATAAAACAATAGGTTCTATTAAGTGGGAAGACATTAAACTGGCCAAGCAAACAGGTGTGTTGCAGGTTGTTTTTTCTTCTGTTTTTTGAAAAATTGCACAATTTTGCCACCTTGGCAAAGAAAGGATTGCACATTTTGCAAATATGCCTGAGTTGTGAAGAAAAATTTATGCAAACATTTTTCTTTGACATCACCAATTTGGTGAAAGGGATTTTCTTTTTTTTGAATATTGTTGGTGACAGATTAGGGGTGGAAATAGAAAGTTTTGGCGAGCACTATTTAGGGTTTCATTCAAAATTGATGAAAAATAGTTAGTCGATAGGGAAAATTTGGCTCTAGCTTTCATGGAACATTGCTAAAAAGCTTGAAATCACATTATGGAGAAATTGAACCCCAGTCATCAAAGATTCTACCCACATCGACATAATAGGCCTCCCCAAATGTTTTTTCCTATATGTCTACATGAATTTTCCATGGGATAGTTTTTGACAAAAGGCATTTGCTAATACCAATTGTCTTAGATATATAATATGTAGGTGGGCTAGCCTCAATTGACATAGGTGCATTCAAAAAGGCATTTATTCAGGGCATGCCATCCCTTGGTTTTTGGGCAACAAGTTGCACATAAACAATTTTACACTTTCAAAAAAAGTGAGTTGTTATACAATACCTTTGGCTTTTCATTGAAATTCAAGGACCAAGCTTCATTCAAAAATCTTCCACATTCAGAAAATTGTGAAGGACATTTTACTTGTCATCATCATTGAAGTTGTGTTCAATGTTATGCACCCTACTACTTAGTTTATTGACAACAATAGTGCATTTTTTCCACCATTGTTCCCTAACAGTAACATTCAACATCAAGGATTTTCAACTGCATTTTTTCCCTATCTTTAAACACATTGGACGCCATGCATTGATCTTATCATGTTTAAAGTCCTTTGTTCACCTATAGGTTGCCAAATGTGTTAAAAAAAATCACAACCCACCAAACTACAAATTATAGTTTTACACAAAAGTAGATGCAATAATCAAAACATGAAACACTCATGATAAGTGTAAAAATAATATATGGAGATAATTAAACACCATGCATAACATCACGCATGATGATGCATTGAATTTTGATCTTATGTTATGACATTCATTAATGTGCCCTCAAGTCCTTAGTTAGCCCCAAATTGGGGCTAAGTCACTCAAGTTGCGGAATTTCTGGGACTCGGGGCACGCTCCCAGCTTCTAGCACTAAAGGGGGTGAGAGGGGCGTGCTGAAAGCTCTAGGATTAGACTAGGAAGAGGGACAAGCTTACTCATTTATTTGGTCCTGCATCCAAATCCAACTAACAAGTTGGTTAAAACTCATTCTGCACATTTTCAATGTTGGGACAAGCCATGGGCGACCTTGGACTCACTTGATTCATCACGGCCCGGATTCGGGGGAAGCCACCACCTTCCCCCATATAGTATTCTTTGCAGCTCATCGTGTGGCATGGGATCTCCTCTATCTGGATGCATATCAGAGAAGCTCACGATTCTCTAGCCCGAATTTAACATTTTTTAACTTTTTCTTGAGCGCTTCTCGATGGTTAAAATGGAAATCTGCTCTGATTCAGAGGATCAACAGATCTCCAAGCTAATCGAATCCTCTTTGATTGCTTACAGGATACGAAAAGCGGGGCGCGGCGAGCGTTTAGGGTTCAAAAAATTCAAAAGCAACAAACTGAGCTCTGGCGGCGACGACGGCGCCAAAACTTTCCCTCCAACAAGCAAGGAAGTCTCGTTGGCTACCAACAAATCCTCTGATTCGCCAGTGCAAGGCTCTTGTGAAGCTCCCGCTGCACCGAGCACTCTCCTCCCGGAAAGCTTGCTTAGCGAAAAAGGGAAGAGCATAGGACAAGCGTCGGCGGACCTGGTTGCACTCAACGAATAAGAGAAATGCCAATCTCCAAGCAAGGACGCGCAAGCGACCATCGCATGGAGCGATGGAAAATCACACGAAGGCCACCTCCAATGGCCATCTTCGTCGATCAGACATCGGGACGTCTCAACGCAATTCGCAAAGGGCGCAACCGGGGCATCTAGAAGCTCCTCCCAACCTCAAGTACCTCCAAAGAACTCTCTTCCCCTTCCCCGCATTTCAGAACTATTCTCTGTAGTGGTGGGCCAAGGACCAAACTTGGAGAACCAAGGCGTTATCGCCGAAAGGTTAGTAGCAAAAGAGGACCTTTCAACCGCGAGAGGAAAAGATCCAAGTGAGAGAACCAAGTCAAGAAGGAGATCGAACACCTTCTCAGCCACTCTCCCCAACCCAGCTCTGATCACACGTCCAGGCCCATCGCCGGTAGATTATAGTTTGGAACTAGAAGTGGAGTTCCCACAAGATATGGTGATTGAAATGCAAGGCAACGCTGCCAAAAAAGTTCGTAGAACTGTAATCAGATGCACCTTGGGGGGGAGAACGACATTCAAAGCTTTGCATGAATGCCTGAAACTCGACCTTCCGACGTTCTACACTTCAACCACACTTCTAACGCGGGGCTACTTCCTGATTCTCTTTGAGAACAAGGAAGGAGCAATTTCAACAAGGAAACTTACAACAGTAGAATGGAGCAGGCTCGGCCTCTCCTTCTCAAGATTCTCGCCAGACTTTGATGCAAGTGTGTAAGGAGCAGAAGCGCTCCTCACGCATATGATAAAGGTACAATTTCCGGACTTGCATGAACAATTCCGGAATGCAAAAGCTTTTACCATCATGGCAAGCAAGCTTGGCGAGGTCCTGGACATTGAAGCTGCCGACTCATACATCAAGAGGCCGGTCGGCCCCATGGTAACGGTAGAGGTTCAGGATATCTCCAAGCTCGCGGGATTCATCAGAATCCCATCCATGGCGAAAGGAGCAGCAACCACAAACTCAATACGACAAAAGACTTTCTACTCAGGCCTCTCAAACCAATGCAGGAGGTGTCGCAAATTCGGACACCATGCTCGTGCTTGCAACACGAGCAAAACCAGCCCTCGAGAAAGATCAACGCAACACAACCCTCCCCCGAATGCAAGCACAGGGGAGGCTCTGGACCCACGAGAAGAAGCTCAAGGCACGGCCCACGCAAGTAAACTAAAGCCGCCTTCAAGAGTTCCATCGGACCCACATGTTAAAAGGAGTGGTAGAACGCGGGCTGACGCACCGACAACTACGGGTCCCCCCCGGACTCTCTCACAACCAACCGGACACGCAAATCCTCATATTGAAAGCTTAGCGCAAGTCTCCAGCCAAAGGAGATTGACGAGCAACAACCTGAGGGACCAGGAAATGTCAAAACCATTAGAGCCCCCAACTCGCCTCAAGAGCGAGACCCAACCGGAAGCAGAGCAACTCACAGCAGGAGGTTCCACACCAAACGCTAAGCTCCACTTTGGATTTCCAAGGCTAAAAGGAACACATACACAAACACTAGAGGCGAATGCCAATCCGTTTGCCAGCTCAGGGGAAGGAAACAAAGAGGTCAAGCGACACAATAGGCCCCACGTGGAAGCAATGGAAGGATGGTCCTTTCAAGGGAAAAGGAGACACACTCCTAAACTGGCCTCGCCTAGATAGGAAGCAACTCAGCTTCCCTTTCACACCCCGCAATGGGATGCCACGCCAAGAGGAAAGAGAGGCCTAATGCATTCAAAGGTGCACCCCTCCTTCTTCACCTCGCTAGGCATTCCAACCCCGCCAAATAAAGAGCCCTTCAGAACCAGGATATGGCCAGTCCTGGTCAAAGAGAAGAATTCTCAGAAAGAGATGTTAGTGCACTCCAAAAACCAAGCTTTGCCGAGCCTCCCATTGAGCATCAGGATCATGAGGCTAGCTGAAGCCGCGGAAGTGGAATGGTCCCCCAGCTCGGCTTGGGTGGACCTCATCCAATGCATAAAGTTAGAACTAAAAGAGAAGATACTAAGGTTCAAACTCAGCATCACCGTACAGCCCCAACTGGAATGGGTCTAGCAGGTCTGGCAGGAAGAGCTGAATAAAGGAGGGATGGAATGCACCATCCTTGCCTACATTGACACGGGATCAAGCGCGCTGAGTGTCCAGAACAAGCGGCATTTGCACTTGAAGGTCTTGGAACACACTCCTAGCATGAACAATGAGGTTGAGTTCGCCGCCTCGACACACAACCTGTTAAGGAAAACTGACGTGGAGAGCACGACTCGCCAGGCACACAAAAACTGCATGGCGAGCATTCTAGCCTCTCCACAGGCGGCAAGGAAAAAATGGTTCACTAAGGTAGACCTACGTAGCTGATGACCCTTCAAAAGGGCAGCTTAGACCCAACATACACCGACCACAAGGCGGAGAGCGAGGACCAAAAGCCCCCGCCTAGTGACCACATCAGACTCCCAGGATCGATCAACCAATCGGCTGCCTGCAATAGACTCACTTATGACTGAGAAGGCCCTCACTTTAGCCTCCCTCAATGTCAGAGGACTAAGGGGTGGCACGACCAAGCCAGAAGAGATTAAAGTTTAGCTCCCCTCCCCACCCACCCCCCCCCCCCCCAATTGTACTCATTCAAAAGCACCACCTCGGGAAGGAGGATACCTAGGATTTTGCCAAAGGTATTGAGTTCTGGCAGGGCAACTCCTTCTGGAATGAGGGCATCCCTATGGGACGCTCGCAAAGAACTAGCGCTGGCACGGCCATTATGGTCGACAAGGCAATCGCCCCATTCATCACAGCGCAGGGAACTCTGATAAAAGGCCACGCACAGTTCATCACCCTTCAACCTCCTGGTAATGGCACACTAACCATTATCAACGTATACGCCCCACGCTCTTCCAATGACATAGCCCAACTATGGCAAAGGATCAATCAAGCCGATTTCAACTCGGACCACATCATCCTAGGTGGTGATTTTAACCACCTAAAGGTGACGGACTGTAAAGGCACAGCTGGTGAGAGACAAATGCACAAGAGGGAATCTGCCTCCTGGCATCACATGATGCTCAGATATGGACTTACCGATGTTTGGCGCCTAGACAGTTTTCAAAAATTATCAAAGAAGGAGTTCACGTATGACAATGGGAGGGTAGGAGCAACCTCAGCCATGTCCAGAATTGACAAATTTATGGTCTCCCAAACCTTAGAAGAAAGGGGAGAGAGAATTGAAGTAGCGGCCTCGGTGAGAAAGCTCACAGACCACTCGCCCCTCCTCATCATGATATGGGGGCAGCATAACGCCCCTAGCAACCCCCCGCGCTTCTTTGACATTTCTCTACTGAGTGATGAAAAAAGCAGGCAAGAGATGCTGGAAGCCTAGGTCGGGAACCATCCCCCCCCCTCTAACGATCTGGACTGGTTAGCCTGGCTAGAGGCCACCACTGGCAGGGTCATGTTGTGCAACTCGTGCCTCTCAAAGGCAAAAAGACATGCACAAGGGACGTGCATAGGAGCATGCACCAAAAAAATCCAACTGGCAGAAGTTCAGCTCCAAAGGGACTCGTCGAACGAGGAAGTGAGGAGCATCCTTTCCAACTCGCAAGGCAAGCTCGCAGAGGTCTTTCAGAACTCAGTCGAACGCAACTGCCATTTATCCTCATCTAACTGGCTCAGGTACGGGGACACATGCTCTAAATTTTTTTTGACTTCCACCGTGTAGGAAAAAAGAAAACCATCTTACGAGAGTTAGAATCCGTGACAGGCACCATCACATGCCAAAACGATCTCACACAGTATATAACCGAATACTACACTCGCTTCTACTTTTCAGACGCGCATACACCCGGCACGGCGAAAGCTCAAGCAGAATGCTGGACCAACATTCCGGTAAAGGTCACTCAAGACACTAATGCAAGTCTGACTAGGGACCTCACGGTAAGAAACATTCTAGATGCCATCAAAGCGCTACCCAAAGGGAAGGCACCTGGGCATGATGGTGTACCAATGGAGTTTTTCCATGAGTATGCGAAAGAGGTAGCGCCAACTTTGCTTCAAACCTTCACGACTATGCTCAATTTTGGGGCAACCTCGGCCTCCATTAACAAGGGCCCAATAACCCTCATCCCCAAGGTCGGGGACCGAGCTAAGCTTAGCAATTGGAGACCCATAACTCTATTGGGCAACATCTACAAAGTTCTGGCAAAAACCTTCGCTGGCAAGATCCAATCGGCCTTCAGTCACATAATTAGGCCCAATCAAACAGGCTTTGTGGAGGGGAGAAGCATACTAGATAACATCTTCATGGCGCAAGAAGCCCTGGGATGGGCAGAAGAAAGTGAGCAAGATCTCGTCCTGCTCCTTCTGGATTTCGAGAAAGCATTCGATAGAATCGAATGGGGGTTTCTTTTCACGGCACTAGCCAAGTTAGGCTTTAGCGGCACCTGGGTGAGATGGGTCGAATCCCTGTACCAGGCGGCCTCTTCCGCCATCAAGGTCAATGGAGCCGCGGGACCTGATTTCTAGTTAGCCCAATCAGTAAGGCAAGGGTGCCCTTTGGCCCCATACCTCTTCATATTAACCACTGATGTCCTGGGCTATATGATGGCGGACCCCAAACATGGGGTGGAAGGCCTTTCCCTGCCTAGAGGAGGTCTGATCAGAGATCAGACGTTCGCGGACGACACCGCCTTGTACTTATAGGGCTCCCCGGCCAACATGGATAGGGCGCAAAAGGTCTTCAAGACCTTCTGCCGCACATCCGAAATGAAAATAAATTGGCACAAATCCGCTGCCATCTGGGCTAGCAAGAAGGAAAGAACATGGGAATGGGGAGGAGACGAAGGCCTCAAGTGGATTCCCACTGGCGAGGGAATTCGATACCTCAGAATTCATGTTGGTTTACACCTCCCCCCCGAGGCAAATTTTGACACAATGATGATTGCCCTCAAAGGCAAACTCATCAGTTGGAGCCACAACTTGCTCTCACTAGCAGGCAAGATCCTGGTGGCAAACCAGGTCCTACTCGCATCAATATGGTACCTGGTAGCATGCTGGAACCCCAATCCCAGAATGTGCTGCTAGGTGAGGGGGGTCATTAGAAACTTCATATGGGGCGGCAAGGATGCGCCCGCGAGAGCCAAGGTAAAATGGGACATTCTAGCGTTCCCAACCACCCAAGGCGGCCTGGGGGTCACCTATCCCAAGTCTCAGTCTGAAGCTCTACTAGCTAAGTTACTCGTAAGGGGCCTCGCACCAAGCGGGGAGCCCTGGAAAGAACTGATGAGGCACAAAGCCGACCAGACCAGGCTCCCAATTCACGGCAAGGGCCCCACCAACCTCGACCTCAATTGGCTTCTTGCTGCACCCAAGCTAAAGAGGCTACAATGCTCGATGTGGAAAAGCATTGTTGGAACCTGGCTAAACATAAGGTCAGGCTTGACCAAATCAGACCCAACAAACACAACCAAAGTGTTCAGGTAGCCACTCTTTGGCAACTCGTCCATCCTCAGTACGAACGGCACCCCGTTCAGAGTAAACGATCTGAGTGAAGGATGCGCTTTTGCACATTCCGGGTGCTCTCGGATCAAGGACTTATGGAGCCCAAAAAACAAAAAATGGAAAGGTTTTTCGAACTTGGGAATGAGCCACCACACCTCAAATAGGCGATGTAGAGACATCATCACGGCTAGCATTCCATGGCGCCCGGACGAGTACGATAGCCACATCCAGGTAGGCGACTAGATTGGCAGCCCAACCCCCGGCACAGGTAACCCATTTGATTGGGTCTATCTAGTGCTCGAACACACCTGAGACAAGGCCAGCGTGATCGAATTCAAAAATATCACGACCAACGGTCGCATTCAAGCTACGACTCAACAAGCCCTCACGATCTCTACGACGAACTACCACACGGTTAGAGTACTCTCCCAAAAGAAACCCGGGGCAACCCTCAAAGTTGCCAAGGACCCACCGGCACCAGGTAAAAAGCCCCCCTTATACTGGATTTTCGAAACAGGGTTCATCCAGGATCTCCCATGGGACCCTGGAGAATGGCACTGGCGAACCAACCCACCTCTGGGCGACGCACCATTCTTTGGCTACACCGCCAAAAGGGGCTATATAAACACCCGAAAGACGACCCATTCCTCCAACATGCTGACCTTCCTGCAAGGCCTCAACCTCCGAAACACCACAAACTCCTAGATGATCGCCAGGCTCTGGCATAACGCTCGTCCACGCAAGGTGGGCACGCTCATTTGGCTGACCCTAAACCAGGGCCTCACGGTGGGTACCTGGTTACAACTCATGGGAATCACTCCGCAATGCAAAGTCTGCGATTCCAACGTGGAGGAATCCCCTCAACACTCCCTACTGGAGTGCCCTATGGCGTAACGTGCCTAGAAAGCTTACAAGAAAATCTGGGACGAATGGCAAGCGCCCTAGGACATGGTAATCACTTGGCCCTTTGCCCTCCTTGGCGAGGCGACCATCGAACGCGACAACGACCCACCCAAACTCCTTGCATACCATACTGGAGGATTCACATACCCCAGGCAGCCATTAGACATCCTCCGTAGTTTCATTCTTTACCACCTTTAGTCGGAAAGATGTAAGAAACTCTTTGGATAATAGTATTCCCTCAAGAACGTTCTTACTCAGGCCTAGGTGGCCACCGTTGAGGTCGATATGGCCTCTTGGAAGGCCATTAAATCTCACCGACCCACCAAGGATCTTGCTATTCAAACTAGCATTGAGTTAGACTTTAGAAAAGAGTGGCTCCACTTGAACATTCTGGGAAAGGATAATGCCACCATTGGGTGGCATTTCTTCCCTCCTTTGTACTATTTGGACATTTCTAATGAATGATGGGGCTGTTGCCTCCCTCCCCTCTCCGGGGTTCTCCTGCAGCTCTCTGCCGCACTTGCATCCAAATGGCTTTTTCTCCTGGGACTCCCAAAGTGGAGTCCTAAAACTGTCCTAGTTTGGACTTCTGGGACTGTGGGTGTTCATAACTTCTCGCCTTGAACTCGGATCGAGACGAGATCTAAACCAAAGTTGTAGCTATCTTCAAGAGCTTTCTTACGATGTGTCACATTTCACCTGCACGCACCGGAATCGGGTTGATTCCTAACTTTTAATGGTTGGCCCTTCTTTCGACCATAACTTGTGCTACAGATGTCCAAATGGCTCATGCGAAGCCATTTTGGACATTTACACTTCAAGACCTTTCCAACAATATAAAGAACGTTTCAATGCAAGGTGTTTTGACCCCTGCAATCGCGCTCTAAATTTTCGAGAGTCCCGAAGGACTCCCAAGTCCCATTTTCGAGAATGTGAGTGGCGACCTCACATTTCCCTCAAAGTGGGGTTGCGACATTCACATTCATGTTTCAGTATCACAATATGCATTTTTGTGTTCCCCTTGTGATCCATTCAAAAGGATGTTTAATATTTTCTTGATTTCTTTGAGTTGTGAAGTGAACATGAGATGAAGGAGGTCATTCACCTTTTGTCCAATTGTAATTTTTTGTAATGTCACAATTGAATGGTGTCAAACATTATAACTCACAAGGTTAACATCTATCATAAAATAATTGTAAATAAGTTGCAAAAGATAAGGATATTTAAAATCCATTTTTCAAATGGATAAATGAAATATGAAGGAATATATTCATCAAACTAGTTGTAAAATAGTTGTAAATAAATTGCAAAGGATTGGGACAAAATCCATTCACATCAAATGGATGAATGAAATAATGAAAGAATATATTGTTGAATTAGTTGTAAAATAGTTATAGATAAGTTATATAAAATAATAACATAATTCATTCATCAAATGGATGAATGAAATAAAAGATTATATTTGTCAAACTAGTTGTAAAATAGTTGTAAATAAATTACAAAAGGTATTAACATACATCACCTGTCGACAAATGGATGAAAAACCATGTTGGCATTTCATTTGCCACATTGGAATTTTGTTCACCACATTGGAATGTGCGTGAGAATATAATGTGGAAATTAGTTGCAAAAAAGTTGCATATAGTTACATTGTATATACGATATTATATACAACATAGGGTGTCCATTGCAACTGCTACAATTATTACAACTTGTTCATTAGCACTCAAGGTCGTATAAATACCATGAGTTACAAATGTCCGTTGCAACTTGTTCATTAGCACTCAAGGTCGTATAATACCATGAATTACAAGTGTCCATTACAATTGGAAAACCTAGTTGCAAGCCCAATTGTAAAACCTTATATTTTTTCATAGTGTTAATTAAATTATCTAGTTAATGTGGCTACAACACAAAAGTGGAAAAAAAAACATTGATACCCATAGATCTAAAATGGTCAATTCCAAATACTTAAATAAATATCATGACAAATATTTTCATTTCAAATTCATTTAAAATTTTCACAATTGGACCCACTTAACCATTTCATGCAAAAAACTATTAACCTCAATTATGCCACACTAATTCAATTACCATTTAGTTGATTATGATAATCATGAAATTGTTGTCCGTAAGATGCACTAGATAGAAGGTCCACAAGTTACCGGGGGTTCTTTAATAAGAAATTTCCTTCATTTCTCCAACTTTTGTAAAATCCTTTTTTTTCAATTGTTCAATGGGGTTGCAATATCGATTTGCTTTTATTTTTGTAAAAATAGAAAAAAAACCATTTATATAACAAAGGGGATGGGAACCCATCCACAAGAAGTACAAGGTAAATAAAAGCCCAAAAACACATGTCATGAAATAACATAACAATCAAGACATCACTAATACACTAATAAAATAAAAGATCATAAACTAAAAAGGCATTGTATGTCACAAATCAATTAATAATCAAGGTACATTAGTTGTGATGTGTGGAAAAAATGAGGAATGTTTCCCAAGTGTGATAACATGCTAAAAGAATCATAATGGCCTTTACATGTTAGAAGGTTATGGACACATGTTGTCAATAATAAAAAATAAGCATTGTGATAAATAAAAAGGATCATTAATGACAAATTATAGTGGCTTGAGACAACAACAACGACAAAAGGAATTGAAACAAGAATGAAGACAACCATAAGTCTATGACAAGGGGGATGAAGTTGTGTTTTGATGCACACTTAATGTATGATCATGTCTTTTCTTGAGTGGCAATTGTCATTACATGTGATGTTATGGACGATGCATGTTATACGGTATCCATGTAGGTCAGACTAGCTGTGACAATGTCTATTAAGGTTTGAAAGCCATTTTTAAAAATAATAATATTGATTCATTGTCAAGTGTGGTAGGGGAAAAGGTGGAAAACCTCTTTTTATATGTGTGTTCCACTTTCCAAAACAATAGTGACAATGACATTTTGAAAATATTGTGGGTTGCAATGTGTTCACTCCCACATGGGCATTAAAGGAAATGGTATGTCCATGTTGACAACATGAAAAATGTGTAACTATAGGATGTGACAAGCCAAAGTAGGTACATAACATCATGTGAAAATGAACCAAGGACAAACAAAATGTAAGTGTGGTAAGACAGGTTAATAACTAAGCACTTGTGGTTGGACCTACACAAGATTGGAAATATGTTCTCATGACATCTAAAGGAACATTTATTAAAAGTGTGACAAACTTTTGCTCATGTAAGCAATCCATCAAGGAAGCATGTAAATGAAGATACAATTATATCACAAGTTTTTCAAGGGGGACATGAGAACATACAACTTGGGGTAATAAAATTTGGGTATTCCACAATGCCAACTAAAAGGGAAAAGTGTTGGTTTTGACATGTGCCACCACATTGAAAAGACGAAGGTGATCATTTCATTAGAAATAAATGACAAGTGTGAGTGATTAAAGCCCAAAATCTCAAAAAGGCGAAGGTAACAAATTGAACCATGGAATGAAGGACAAGCCCTTTGAAGAAATAGGTAAAATGAATTACTAACGAACTAAATGACGGAACATAATGTCAAAAGATCTTGCACCCAATAACTTTTCCAACATAGCCATGGTACACAAATTTAAGTTGGCAAAATGTTATAAAATATTATAATTTGATGTAAATAATTTGTTACTTATGTAAATATTTAAAAGTTAAGTTTGGTAATTTATGGTGGTTGGGTTTTATAGTTTGAGAATGGTTTGTTGATTTATCACCAAATAATGATAGTTTCAGTTATGTGCATGACTCACACATGATAATTCATAAAGAAAGTAATGTGCATGATTCAAGGATGATGACTTATTAAAAAAATCTTTACACAAATTAACGTGCATGATTCAAAGTTGATGACTCATTAGAAAAATTATGTTACAATTTAATATGCATGTTGAATGACATGGTGAACCATGTGATGTGTAAGTATTTATAATTTTTTTAATTTAGTTCTTTTTTAGTTAATATATAAATGAATGTTTGAGACCTTTGGAAAACATTTCCACTTAATGAAAATAAGTTGTTGTATGAATACAAAGTTCCATGGAATAAATGTATGAAAAAAATTAGAAGTTTAGTCTTCAAAGATTTTGAACATTGTTTATAAATGTGTGAAATTCACGGATATTTATGCAAATAAGAACATAGATTTTCATAACTATGTAATAAACATACATAATTTCAATCCTACACCCACTTATGGTTTGCAATACCATGTGATGATGAAATTTGAAAATGAATTGAAACCAATGAAAAAATATTTGTGTTTTCTAAGATTCACGAAGTTTCAAATGAAGAAAAAAAAAAAATTAAATTATTGGCAAAGATGATAGAGAATGCGTTTTTCTTGACTCAATTTGATGAATGAGTTCATTTTGTTTTAATATTTGATTTGTATTTGTGGGAAAACAATCCTTTCATGTTTCAACAATTCTTTTTGTTTCAGTTTAAAAGACATTGGTATTTGATGATTGTCATTGCTAAGATTTTGGCACATGGTTTGAAATAGTTAAACCAAGGTTTTATTTTTTCAATTTTGTGATGTAGTTGAAATGGTAATCATCCATAAAATGATTTTGCTAGATTTGATTACAAACTAGATCTGAAAGTAAAAAAACACAATCTTTTTATATTTTTAGCTACCTATTGTAACTTATCATAAGAATCTGGCAATCTGATTTTTTTTCAATTTGGCGAATTTGGGCTTATTTTTCCATGGAAAAGTCATTTGTACTAGTCAAAATCACATTTTTCAGGTTGAAATTTGGCAAAATTTCAACAAATAAAAAAACACTGAATTAGACCTGGAGGATTTAAGCTTAATAAGGCAAGCTTTTTTTGGGGGGAAATTAGGTTTTCATAACCAGCTCTTGTGGTTTAGGGTTTAGGGATTTCATTGTTAGGTTTTTGGCACAGGGTTTAAGAAACTTAGACCTGGAGGATTTAAGCTTAATAATTCAAGCTTTTTTCTTTGGGAAAATTAGGTTTTCATGAACAGCTGTTTGTGGTTTAGCTGTTTAGGGTATAGGGTTCTGTGAGACTTTGCAGTTTCAATTTTGTGATGCAACAACCCTTTGCATTGCATTGTGTGGCCCAAGCTGCAGATATGTAAGAGATTTTTGGAGAGGCATGCATTGCAGTGATCAAGCCTTCTTCCTCTTAATGTCTAGGTATGTTCAATCATTGAATTTATATTGCTTCCTTGTTCTTTCTCAAACCTGGCATTGAGATTTGCACTTTGTTGATCTCCTAGTTCCATATTAAGCTTTCTAATTTTATTCTGGTTCTTCAGAGAGCTTCTTGTTTTGAGTTATGGATTTCAATGAGTTAGAGGCAGGTGGGACGACAGGGTGAGGCTTGCATGACATACATGGCCAAGCTCAAGAATAGAGGCAATGAAAGACAGTGGTGCCATTTCAGGTGATATGCAACCCTCTTGCCACACCACCAGAGGTTTCAATACTGCCATATGAGTGAATGCTTTGCAATTGTGCAGCGGTGTGATGAACCCATAGTGTAAGATTGATTTGGATGCAAGGATTTGGGTATGCCAGTTCTGCTTTCAGAGAATCCATTTTCCATTGAGTTGCTGGGATGAGTGTGGCAATCATGTTGCAGGGACATATCTCCAGCCAGTTGGGTGGTAAGAGTGTGCTGTGTTACAAGGCACTGCAGGATACATGAGTCTGTCAGGGAGACTGGCAGGAGGGAGGAGGATTTGGAAGTGGCATGCATGGTGGGGACAATGCCAGGGCTTGTGTTTTGTGGGTTATACATGTGCAGCAGTAGAGGATGTGACATGCATAAAGAATGCAATCAAGCAGCTACTGGCAAATGCGAGAGATTGTATTAGCGGGACTTTTGTCTTATGGCAACATGGTGCAGGTGAGCCCATTTAGTAGTTGTAGGAGTTGGCAGTTCAGCCAGACGAGATGAAGATCAGCAATTAGGTTTCCCCACAATCAAATTCTACATGGAGGCAATTTGGAGCTCTGGCTATGAGATTTCTTTGGCATGGTCTGGTTCACTGGAGCAAAATAGTCTCATGAGAAAACTTGTTTAATATTTTGAGAGTTTTGATACTAACATAGGCAAAGATAGCATGGAGAATACTGGGGGAATTGGTGATGGCTGAGACTTTTGTTTCCAATCAGTTAGAGAAATCCTTGCAAAAGCTCTTTGTTAGCGATGAAAAACACCTGAAGATGTTCTTCAATGGTCTGTGGAACTTATTACAATATGTCAAGTCAAAGTTTCTGGTGCAATTGAACCTTGCAGTTCCTTGCATAAAAAGGTGTTCGCTCCCTTCATAAGCTTTACAGTCCTGCTTTCATGTTTCCTGTTCATTGTCTGCAGTTGCCTCATTTCACATGAGCAAATATGAGGTTGGTTCTGTTCTACTGGTAGACAAGATGTGAGATCTTTGCCTTATTGAGATGGAAAAATATGCCGGTGTGTCTGTGAGTGAGACTGAACTTGGGATTGGGGGTACTACTGCATGGAAACTGTGTACATTGAACGGCAAGAAATCTATTTCTTTCAATCTAAAGTGTTGAATGCATTATGCTCCAATCCAACAGCTGCAGGGACTGCATCCTGAATGCTGTTTATGACTCAATGCCAACACAGTCAATCCCTGTTCCTCCAGGTATGGTGTGATGGCTATGGAACCTGAATGTCTACTGTCTATTTCAATGTGCAGCACATCTTTTAGCAGCCCTAAGATGGTAGTGACCTTTTGAAAGGCAAATGTGTCATCATTGATGTTCTGCATACATCAAGGAATGGTTAAACAGAGAAATAACATTACCTTCTATGGATCACTTCTCTCCTTAATTTTTCCTTTTGTACAATCTTTGCCATTTGAAACTGCAGGGCCTCTTGGTTGTATACTTCCACTGTAAACTAAAGGCGTGCACATTGTTATTATTATTGGAAGTCTTTGATGAACATGCATGTTCTTTCTCAACAGGGTGGTGTTTCCAAGCACTGGGGGTTTGAAGCATCTCCTCCTGCATGTCACAGAGGTCACCAAAAGGTGTCTTGCTGTCCAAAAACTGCAATGGTGCTCTGGTCATTATAATTTATTGCATACACTGCCTATCTCCTGTTTGGGAGAAGCTAACTCAATCTGAAGGTGGGTGAGTACCATCCAATACCCAGAATTTGGTGACAGAATGGTTTCATGGCAATCAATTTCTTGGACATAAACTTTTCCTGAAAAGTCAATTTCCTTCATGTTAGTTTCTCTGTGGAAATTTAAAGATGCCTTCTCTGAACTCATCATGGCCAGCCTCCCAATCTCCAAATCTCAAGCTCTCAAACATTGTCCATCAATTAAGTGCCCCACCTCCATCAGCTGCATTCCTGTGCCATAGCAATTCAAGCTCTAGCAAACCTTTCTCCTGCTTGCATCAGAGTAAGAAAAGAACTCAGAAAAGAAAGCTCAAATTTCAATGTGTGTTTGCAAAGATATCTGTGCTCCAAACATTCTAATATGTTGGCTTTGAAATCTATGTTACAGATGGCATGAAGACATGCAATAAGATCCAAGTTCCACTTCCTGGCAGAAAACCCTCCTGATAAGGGGGGCAAAATCATCAACAGAAGCTCAGAAGAAGCACAAAAATCTGAAGGTAATTTGGGTGAGGGTGACCAAAATCCTAAAAGGGTCTCCAGATAAACCCTTTTCAGGTGTGGGAAAAATCCATTGAATTTTTCACTGACAGTCTGTTGCAAAATGCATGAGGTACTATGCAATCTTATGTGATATAATCATCCTCAATATAAACTAGAGAGTATTTTCATTGACTTCTGCACTTACTCATGTTGCAGTTTCTGAATGCTTTTGGAAGTTCCAAATTCAAGTGGAGAAGTCCAAGCTCAGCATATGAAACACAAAGCAAATAATTAGGCTCATATCAAATGCGTATTTAGGAGCCAAAGTGGGATGGTGGGGTGGAGGATGTGCTAAACCAGATGAAAACACCCCATCATGCACCCCACTCCTGGAGACAAATTTGTGGCATACGCATGGGTAAAGTTATATAAAATTCCAATTCCCATACACAAAGTTTCTGGCATAGATGTCAAAGTGAGTTATGTAAGATCATATATGTTGCATTGTTTGTATGAGCTTTGACGATTTACCCTGTGAACTTTGTGCAGTTTAACACAGGTGTGGTGGAGAGAGAATATTATCACGTGTACCCGGTGTGTACGGGCTTTACTGCAGGAAAAGAGATTGATAGAAGTAAATGAATTTATTATGCAGTGTTATGTGGTTCTCTGTCACAAGGAAAAACTCTACTTTGCATCAAAATCAGATTAGTGTTGTGCATGGTTGATGTATTAAGTAATGACCCGGCCAAGTGATGGGTCGCTGTGAGCAGGGTCTGACGAATGACCATTATCTGACCATGATTGGCACATGGGAGAGATTCTGCCACATCATTAGGAACTTTGTAGACTATTTACTAGACCTCAGGATGTTCTTATGTGCTAGTCTGCATGCATTTGAAAGAGCAGTTTACCCTGAGAAGTTTAGAGTGAAGGGGGGAATCTCTCCTGAGTGACAATTATGTTTGTAGATTACCTAAGTATCAGATTAGATAAGTGCTGGCATGGGTAGTTTGCTGATTGCCTTACTTTCTACTTTACATAAGTATCAGATTAGTGAGTGTGCACGCATGTGTAGTAATCATCTCTCTTGTGGATGATTTGCAAGCTCTTCTTGTCCCAGAGTTTCTCGAGACACAATAATTCCTAGCCCACCTGCAAGCTGCTGCAAAATAGCAAGATCAGGCTGTAGGTAAAATATATGTATTCCAAATCCCTGACTGAAATGGAAATTCTTCTGGTTTGGGCCAGTTTGTACCTAGCACAAATGAATAGTCATGATTCCTTTCTATTACCCTTTTTGGATTTTGTTGCCAAACCACTTTGGCAGCAAGCTTTGTCACTAACTTTGCACAAACCTTGCTGTAAAAGTTTCCTAGTTGTTGTTGGGCCTGTTTAAAAATCATTGCTCTAGTTGTTAGGGCTGAGCTGCTTCGGAAATATTTTAATATATTCGAACTTGTCAAAGCCAGTGCTAATTGTTTTGTTGGCTGTGTTGGCAAGCAAAATGAAGAGAAAAAAATCATGAGCAGACTGTTGTCTTCTTCTCTCCATATACACCAAGCAGCATGCTATACACATAAAAATTAAGAATTGTGTTGGGTACATGATTGCATTATGCATGGTTTCACATGGAGCCATGATCCACCAACCAACCTTGTCTCAGATTATTCAAAAGATTGAATTTTTTTCAAAGGGAAATCCATTTCAAATTCCCATGCTCTTGGTTTCCACAATTTCCAGAAAGGGGAAAGGGTTGTTATAAAGAGAGAGTGGGGATCAAATAGAAGGCAACAATTTCCTTCTATGATTCTTTTGAAGAATGTGCTTCCTTAAGAACAAAAAACATTCTGTCTCTGAAGAAAAAAAGATGCATGGCTGAATAAAAGTCGCAGAACATCTCGGGGATCACATTGGGAACATCAAAATTCAAAAGATCCTCTCCCCCCCACCCAGACCTTCTTAGTGCCCCCAACCCCTCTCCCCAAAGGGAAAATAGTCGACCCATTTGGTCAGTCTGATTGAAATCTTCTCTTGCTTTGGTCATAGACAAGATGTTGCCTCCATTTTGAAGGCAGGCAGGCTCCATGGTGTGTCCTTGCAATATATATATGTTGAATCAAGGCAAAGTACACCTGCTAAGAGGAGGAAACCCATTGGTATTGGAGAATGGGTGGGAAGCTTTGGAGTGAAGGTAACATGAGCTAGAGAGTGGTTTGTCTTTCACCCCACCCACACTAACATTAGTGACAAAGTCTACTTGTTAGGAGTGGAGAGACAGAGACAGAGAACTCAAATCAACACCTAAAAGGACTCAATGACAGACAGACAGAAAGATGACAGTATCCACCCTCTCCTCGTGAAGACAGCTGCTGTTGCAGCAACTAGGCTAAAGAAGAAGAAAGAGCCCCTGAGAGAAAAGTCTCCAACCCACTGGTAAATAGTATCAACCTATTGGGGGCCAGAGTGAAATCCTCAACCATTATATGTGCACATACTTGTTATTGTAGGCAGCACTTCTGTTTTTTTCCCTGACTGATACTTTGCCCATCCAAGATGTGTCTGGTGGTGTCCAGACACATCTTGGTGCTGGCCATATACACTTTAGACCCTGGTATCCAGGTTTTGGGCTTTGTAATGGACACTGGTGTTCATTTCAAGCCCAAAATGTGCATAATATGGGTCCAAAGTGTGTATTTGCATCCTTCATCTTTCGAGAAAAAGATGGATTGGGCCAAGGGCAGATAAAGAAAAAAAAAAGCAGGCAGTACTGCCTGCAATAACAACTATGTGCACATAGATAGAGTGGTGGGGGAGCAAAACCCACAGCCACCATGAGGGATGGATGTTGGGTGGATGGATAGGGGGAAAAAATTCCATTGGTATCCTGTTCCTTAGTTAACCATGGTCGTTGGCTCAGTTGCTAATTTTAGCTACCTCCTATAAACTTGCTAGCCCTGACCTGTGTGGTAGCTAGTGTTGGACTGATATATAGACTACAACCTGCGTATACAATGTATTAGTAGGTTAAAAGAGTGCCAATTGGGTATGACCTGAGGCAATACCAGCCTTATACCTGTACCAGACTGGTAGACTGGCAGGGGACATGTATAATACCTACCTTGTAAACATTCCAAGACTAGGTTCATATTTGCCTCATGCGAGGCAAACATCAGCCTGGGTTGCAAGTTGCAACCCCACCCAACCTGGGACAGCAAATAGGTGCGGGACTACTAATAGCAAACCACCTGGACCAATCATTACAATGGGCAAATCAGAAACACCGAGTAACAACAGTCAGATCATATTCATTACACTCTTTTTGGCAGGTGAACAGCGTCGATTGGCTTCTTACCAGAGAGCCAAACCGGCAGGTTTTGACATTTTTTCATCCAATTATACTCTGCAAGATCACATACTCAGCACCGCTGGAGATGCTGTAAGGGAGCATTTATATTTCACACAGGAGCCAATCACTATGATTAACCAGTCAATAACAATCAATTCTTTTTGGTTCATATTTTGAAACCTTCACTCTTTCAGCACAATTTTACAGAAAACCCATTTTCATACCCACTATATTGTTGACCTCATCCAAAGTTTGGATGGAGGTGCTCTATCTCTCCCCTTTAAGCCTCAAAAGGCAGGAGTATAAATAGTCACAATAGGTACTCCAGCTCTTAGGGGTACTAGTTCAGGCCAAAAATGGTGATAACTGATTTTAGGAATAGAATTTGCATGCAACCAATGAGACAGCTGAACATGCACTCTCAAGAGGGCTTGTCTCTTTTCCTTTGGGGTCAGGGGTGGGGTGAGAAGGGTGGACTTTTGGGGTTTTTTTTGTTCCCATCAAGTTCTCAATGTGTTCCCAAAGATGTTCCTAACAGCACCACACTTTTGTCTCATAAGCTGTGCCCATAGTTGTCCTCTTTTCAACTAAATAGGTGAGCCAAAAAAAAAGGAATATTGAATATTGGATTTTATCTTCCAATATAAACTTCTATTTTGGAGAGTAGATTCCAAAGATTCAATTTTTTTAGTGACTAGGCCAATCAAAATGGCTCATTGCAAAAAAAAAGAAATTCAACTTCAGAGCCTCCCCTGATTTAATTAATACAAAGATGAATAAGTACCCTAGACATGAGAGAACATGGTCACAAAATCTACATCAACATGAATATGATGACTGAAAACTTTTGATAACATGATATGCATTACTGACTCACTTCCAGCCCTTTTTTTTTTACCAGCAAAAATTTCACCAAAAAGAAAAAGAAAATTGGAAATTTGAAATTTGAAAAATAAGTAATTTTGGAGGTTTTTTCAGTCCCCTGAAGTGGGGGAAAAAAAGGTTAAAATTGCCAGATTCATATAATTGGTTTTCATTGTGTAGCCAAAAACATAGAAGAGATGATAAAAGATGTGTACTTTATTTTTGGTTTATAGCCAGATTTGGCTAAATCCTCCTACGGATGATCACCAACCACATTGGCTGGCTACAAACAAAAATTCCCCCAAAAAAATAAAACACTACAACTCACTTGGTTCACTTTGCTTGTTTTGGGGAATAAACTTGACTAGCCTAGTTAGCACTTAGTACCCATATGTGGTACAATGTGAAAAAGGAAGAGAATTATGATTTTGCCCTTAAGAGTCCTTATGTCTCTCCAATTTTTTCTATGGATAATTCGGAACTGCCCATTTTTCCAAGCAAATAAAAAATGCATAGAGAAAAGGATGCACAAATATCAATTATTGTAGAGCCACAAAAGTGGTTAGCAAAATACAAGATGAATGCATTATAAGTGGCCTCTGACATTGTACCTCCTTGTGGCCACCTACCTACCTACCCACCAGGCTGTCCTTAATTGAATGAATACCTACCTACTCATGTAATACCCACCATGGAGCCATTTTGGAGACCTAAAACCAAACATATACTACACACCCATTGGCAATACCCCACTCACAAAGGCACCGCCCATTGTCAGGATTTTCATGGGATGATGGTTCATAAGATGGTAGCTTCCTTTTTTTCCTTTCAGACCATGATTCAATCCAACCATTGAATCAATGATTACTAGCCACTTTGGATTTGATCATAGAAAAAAAAAAGGAGTATATATATGATTTGCCCTTTATTTGAGTTGTCATGCTCATGATTTATTTATTTTTAAATTGTTCATATAGCATGCCATGTGCTCATTTTGGCATTTCCAATTTTTGTGGCTCATGTTATTCTAGGTCAAAATCACATAATACATACCTAATAGTTCCTTTCATTGTTACAATAGCACGCCAATTGTCAAAGCATAGAAGTAAGGCAAGCACAAAGTGAAACTTTTTCAACTTCAATGGGCTTTTTGGGTTTTATATGACCTCCAAACTTCTTAGTCTTGAACATTCCCAAACATTTGTGTATCTTGTTGTAATGTATCTCCCATTGTGAATTGGGTTTGGGGTAGAAAGTTTAGAGGGTTGCTACATGTTTTTGTTCACATGGGATTTGGATCAAAGTGTCATGTTATGGCATGCTATCAATTAATATGAAAAGGGTAGGTACAAAATGATAATAGTTTATTTTGTTTACCTAGTAAATGTTGTAGCAAAGTTCACCTTGAATCCTCTCAAGATGAGATTAGAAACCTCATAATAACATCATCCATAATAACAAGCATTTTTCTCATTTGTCTCTCCTTATGTTTTTGTGTATTGTTCATGTTCAACTTTGATTTCAAATGATCAATCCTAGTTCCTTTGATCTTTTTCTTTTCATCCTCCCTCCATTACTAAAAACATATTCCTAATTCCTATACATGTTTGACCATGATAATCATAGATGTCCCCATAAAGCAAATGTTGCTATGAGTTAATCAAGTTTAAAAGCCCACCCAAGTTCACATGTCACTTTAAAAGCAATCAAATTGAATTAAAATTTTCGAATTATTTTTCAAGTAGTGTTGTAAAGTAAAGTGTCCCTACATTCTTAATCACATAACTTAGAGTCCATTCTAACATAGTCAAGCCAAAAACAAGTTCATGTAGCCCTTTATTAGAAATGAACCAAATTCAACACAACATTTTTCCTAAGTCTTGGGTTGAGCTATAATTGATCTAACAACCTTTGTCTTTTAATTTCAAAACCCAAGTTATGGACTCTTTATCAAGCTCTGGCTAGTTTTGTTTATTTTTCTTACTAATTATACAATACCATTTAATGCAAAGAATCCAAAGAAAGGAACTTCCCCAAGCCCATACCTTTATTCTTAGTTCCATGCCCTTGAGTCCCACATCATATTCCACACAAACAATGTTTTCTAAAAAGAAGCCTATTACTTCTTTTTAGGAGGGATTCCAAGGTCAAGACCCATGATCATTTGTTTGCTTTGGAGCAAACCAACAAATTTATCCACAAAAAAAAGGGGATTCAACACCACATTGAGTAGCAATTTTTCCATTAAAGGGGGGGAGGAGGTTAAAATGAAATCAAAACATGACTCAAAAAAACTCATTGACATTAAACATGGCCTAAAAGTCCTTAAATCAAGCCCTAATGTCGGTGGTCAAATAAGGTTCAACTTGAATTTTAAATGTCCCTTTGTTACTATTATCATTGTTGTTTGAACTATTTAACACATATTTCAAATCACATGCAATAAATGTTTAGATTTAACATTTGAAAGTTAGTTTCAATGAAATTCGCTCACTTTGTGAATAACCAACAATTTAGAGGTGAAAAAGGGTTTCAAAGTGAAAAAGGGTTAAAAAGCAAGGCTATTTTCAAAGATAACTTTGATCTTTTCACATGCTTCAACCCGGGGTTGCTAATGTCTCATCTCATCCTATTAACACACCAACTTGTTGGATGCCCCAACTCAAAATCATCCTAATAAGAAATTAAACCATCACAATATTGTTTGGGTGACATTAATACAATGCCAAGGGACACCTTGAAGATATGCTAGGGATGTCCGAAGAGGCAATGAAAGATGTTGAAGACATTAGCCAAAAAAATTTTAAATTGGGCATTAAACGTGATAAAAAAATAAACGAAGGATACCAAGGATGTTGGGAATGCTAGCAAAAACAAATAAAATTTTGGAGTTGGCATGATGCAAAGGACACTATAAGACTTTTGGAGTGCCAAAAAAATAAAAATGCAACAAAAGATACAAGAAGGCTCCATGTATGTTAAGGACATCGAAAAAGAAAGCCTCACAAGCATGACAAGGTGTTTGGGGCATTGAGAAGGGGTGACAAGGTGTGTCCACAACAAAAAAGAAAGGGGAAAGAACAAGCAACACTCACCATGAAAGGATTCATGTGAACAATAAAAATGATGATGGACATTGATAATTTTGAACCTTAAATCAAACATAAAATGATAAAAATAGGTTGAATGTTGCTAGTTGAAGTTTGAGGCACCTAAGCATGTCCCTAGCCTAGGGGTAAATACCTCTTTCTAGCAACCTTCCTTGAGCCCACTTGCTTCAATTGATGTATTGTTTATTGTTGGATTTACCATCAATGTTCAAGATTCTTTTACTATTTAATATTTGAATGTGAAAATAAATCTACGAAAGACTACATGAGGAAGTCATTCTTTGTATATTTTATGAAACAAATGAGATAAAGGGATTTTTTTGGTATATTACATGTGAACTTCAAAATAATATTTTATTAAAATTGAGAATATTTTAAAAATATTTCAGGTATATTTTCATATTCAATTTTAACCCCATTCATGTTTAAATAAATTATAATTTTTACTTTTTAAAAAATGCATCTTACATTGTTTTGTATGCCATTTATTTGGAAAAATTGTAATTGTGACTTTCCCTAGAAATATTACTTAAATCAAGTTAAATCAACATTGCATAGATGGAAACTTATTTTGTTGCAAATATTACCCATTTTCTACTATGTGAAATTCATGGATTCATAGACAATGCTTATAATTGTATGTGCACACCTAGTTATATACGACTTTGTAATTTATTCAAACATCTTGTATTTACTATGATATTTACATTTATCTCCACATGGATGGTATTTCAATGATTATAATTTTTAAAAAAATAGCAACCCAAGTTTATTATTATTAAATATTATTATTTTGTTGTTGAAATTATGATATTATTATTATTTTTAAATTGCATTCATAAAAGCCACCTACCATGAATATATAATTGTATGTGCCATGTTTGAACCCACAAGTGTATTATGATTATAATATGTAGATAAAAAATTGTCCAATATTTTGCAACAATGTAAGTCATAATTATGGGTTTTCACAAGAGGGAATTGAATACATCCATAATTGTGAATCAAGTCTTTAATCAACAAACCACACTTTCAGTTGTGACAATTAATGTCAATGCATACTATAGTACCTTTACCATTTTGACATTTTTTTTTTCATTTTGCTAAACTTTTGAAATATTATTTATGATTTGTGCTGAAATTTTAATAAAATTAGAAGTTCAATTGTCGGGTTTTGAAATACAAACCTTCCATAATAATGATTTAAGACGGAGGTAGTCTAAAGATATTAGATTGTTCCATAACATTGACAAGAACTTTTTTATTATTTTTTATAACCATTACTTGTCAACAAAAAAAAAAGATTAAAAAACCAAGTGTTGAAGTTAAGATTTCAAATTTAATTAGTTATTCAGCAATTTGTTGCCAAAATGGTAAAGGTACTATGGTAATTATAAACATGTTCATTTAAAATGTCTCTCATATTTAATCTTTAAAATAATTTTTTCCTTTCATATATTGTTCAAACATTTTTTCGTAAAGAACTTTCAAATATTCACAAATTGGATTACACATAATTTTACAAAAATTCATCTATAATGCATTAAAGTTTTATTTTGGCCCTAAATTAAAACACAATTTTTAAAATTTTCAATGGTTCTTTTTATAAAAAATTATTACGTAACTAAAGATTAATTTCATAGTTGGATTTATAATGTCATTAGTGTCAAATTTAAATGTAATACCACGTGGCAAGTTCATCATTATTTTATTTTATTTTGAATTTGTGAAAAAAGAAAAGAAAAGTTGGAAGCATTGTCAAAAAATATGAAAATCATAACCACCACATGTCAAAAGTCATGGAAAGCTTACAATCCTTTATGTCAATTGTTGCAATTACAACTAAGAATTCAAGCTAGATATGAAAAGGAACATTATGCACTACCACTTCTAAATATTATGTGAAGGGCAAGGATGGAACAACTAATCATTCACACCATGTGGATTAGAGCTAATGAATCATCATATTGGACATTAACATCATTGATATGTGGTCTTGTTCGGGTGAGTTTCGCAACTTTCATCTTTAATTGTTGTAATGGTATTGAGAGTCCACATTCCTGCATTACTAGAAACAATGCAACTATTGTCACATGTTCTTCCTCTGTTAATAAACTTGTAGGCCCCATTTTCTTGCTCTTTGTTTTCCCATTCAAATGTATGCAAAATTATAGAATGAAATTTTAATTAAAATTTTTGATAATCACTTTAACTTTTTCTTTTTTGAGCAATTCACCTTAAAACATTAAGCTAATTTTACATCTTATATTGCCCACCAAGCCAATTAAATAAAATTTATAGACACACATTATCTATATATTTTCATTTATCCATTACATCTATTGTCAATAATTTGTAATTATAAAAGTTGGAACACATGTTATAGTCTTGTAGTCCCAATGATTATTAGGGAAGTTGATTGTGCACAACTAGATGGAGTACATGATTTCTTGAGTAACTTTTGGGATAATCAAAAATTGTCTTGAACATGGATGTTAGGTATTGACACAAATGTTTTTAAATTAAAAATGACATTTCCAAGCCTAGGTCCCATGGTTGAAATAATCCAATGCCATAATACACATGTAGCTTTAGCACTTGTGTGCAAAATAATCTATTAAAATTTAAAACTCAACATACAAATTTTAAATTTTTTGAAAAAAAATCATGTAATTATTATTATCATTAAAATCACAATAGTTGTTACAATTTTATCGTTGTCTTCGTGGCTAGATGGTTTATAGTTAGTACAATTGATTGGACTAATAAAATAGGGTTCAAATATAATTGCATTCAAATATGGTTTTTACAATTTTGATTGCATTTATGAAGTAAAGGATTGATAAAAAAAATTATCTGGAAAAATAAAAATAATTAATTTATGTTGAAGTTGCCCAAGTACTTCAATATATAGCTGCTACCAATATGGTGTTTTTACTATTAATCACACAAATTTTGCTCCAAAGGTAGCCAACCTTTGGAGCAAAATTTTGGGTACAATCATAAATGTCCTCCACTTGAATACACCTTTAAAATATTATATAAAATATAGAGGTGAAAGTTTAACAACATTTCACTCCTAATTGTTCTCCATCTTCCATGACCACCTTGATGGATTTCTAAAGATGGACTTAAAAATTTCATGAGACATATTAGGCTTGCCTTTGTTAAAATTCCTTTCACATTCCACTAAACATTAAAATTCATTGCATTTCAAAAGTTCAAAATGTGGTTTCAAGAAAAGCATTGGGAAATGAAAATCTAGTTCAAATGTTGGAAGTATTGGGAACATAAATAACCATTTGAATTGTAAATGCGGTTTATTTAAAATTATTTTGGAAGCATGATTATAACCTTTTTGGGATGATTCACGCAACCATATTTCAAAATACATGTGGAGATGGTAAAAATGAATTATAATGTTGGTACTAGTTGATTTTTAAGTTGAAAAGCAAGGTCTTGTTGTTATAAATAAATACAATACAATTGTTATTATGTTTTTCTACATGGTGCAACATGCATTATAACCATTTGGTTTATTTAATGTGTTATTGGCTAGTGGAAAGAAGATTTGGCAATGTCCATTAACTTCAATATGTAAGATTAATGAGGGACCATTTCAATGATGATGTGAAGACAAAGATAAAACTAATGGAGGAATTGAGGCTTAGTTAAGCACAAAAGAAGGGGAGAGAAAAAGAGGAATACAAGGGTGAAACATTGATGACAATGTAACCATTCTAGTGTGCAAGTTAAGATTTATTTTTTTATTTTTATTATTTTGGTGAAGAAGGTTTACAAATGGATTGTAATTGCATTATAGAGCTAATCATTAATTAAAATTTGAAACTTGGGAGGAAAAGGTGATGTAAAAGGTTAATAACATATTAGTGATTTAATCATTGGTGGAAATAGAAAGGATCTTGGTAGGGAACCATATGGTGTTCCATGTAGCTATTGTGTGAAATGGGTGGTGTTGTGAATTAAGTTGGGAAGTTAAAGGGATGTGGTTATTGGAAATCTAATATAGGAAGAAGATAGTGTAGTTGAACTTTGGAGCTATTTTTCGATGTGTAACTTTCATATTTGGTGTGGTGTTTTGTCTAGCATGGTGCATTTGAACTATGCACCACAATAAGCTTGTCATATTTTTTAAGCACTTGGGGTTGTGATAATTGTGTATGCATTTGTTAAACTTTTGGAATGTGTAAAGTTGGGTAATTTGTTTGCATGAAGTTTTTTATTAAGAGTAGTAGCATGCTCTTGCTAAAGGTTGCTAGAACAAGTTTGATATTTTTAAAATGGGCGTGTGTTTGCTTCACCATTTTGATGCATACAAATTATTTATCACTCCTTTTTGGCCACAAAACTTTTGGGGCATATCCCCATTGCCCCAACTTGGGAATATATTTGGAACTTTCTAACATTGATGGGAGATTTATTGAGGTGTATTTGGTCACATGTCTTCAAGACTTCAATGAAGATCTATTTGATTTGACATTTTTGTGAATTTGAATGTATGGAAATACATGAAGAACTTTTTTTGGGCCATCATCATTAGGAAATTTCTAGGTAAAAAATAAGGAACATTAAAAAGTGAATGGTTGAAACTTGTTTGAAAAACTTTTAAGACAATGGCAAAACAAAACAAATTTTACAAGTCCAACCCTCCAAATCCATTTTCACTCTATTTGAATGTTGAATTTCATTTAAAGTAAAGTGCACATGCCATTTTATTGCTATTGATGGACTTGATATTAGTTTTGTTATCATAAATGAATAAAAGTTTGTTCACACTTTAAATCAAGTTATTGCTAAGTCTAAGTTTTAATTCATCACACATCCACACCTAGTGTTAAACATTAACCTAAGGTCCTACATGGAATATGATGTGACACCTTTTAATGAAAATGTTATGAATGTTGTTATATTAACACAAGGTGATGGAAAAGCAAAGTAAATCTCAAATTTTATGCATAAACAAAATTTTAATTTAAAACTCCAAAAAATGGATAAATAAGTTTGTGTTAAGTTCCATGTTTGTCATCCATCCAAGTGAGGGTTCTTACATTTTTTCTAAGTTTTAAAAGCTTTTCCTTGTATTTCAACATTTTGAAACACAAGATGTTTTTAAAAGTGAGCATCAACAAATTGCATTTTCAATTTTTGTCCAAAGGATAAGTGATTTATCAAGCGATCATTTAATATAATCTATAGAAACATATAGTGGAAGAATCAAGTGCAAATATTGCTTAAAAGAATCCACGGGAGCAAGAAAACATGCATGTGACCATCTACACAAAAGATTAGACAAAGAGTGAATAGATGCAAGCATGTAAGGAAATTTGCAACACCCACGAAAAGCAAGTAGATAATCGAAAAGAGACACAACATGTTAAAAAAGGTTACATAGTTGTTCATTGAAGGGAAAGTGTGGTGTGTTAAAATAAAACACCATAGCAAATATAATAATAATTTGATAATGCAATAGGGTAAAAATTGTTTGAGAAAACAACAATTTGAATTATGACAAACTATAAAATACAAGCAAAATAGAATGCAAACAACCTACAAAACATAAGCAAAGATTAGAAAGGGAAAGGAGACAACATATCTTCATGTTATAGACATGTAGGTGTCGATAGATGGGATGAAATATTCTTATGGCAAGTCGTTGTGGATATGATTGGTAACATGTGTGAATATGCTATAAGGATTTATGGTGGAAACTAGTTTTAATAATCACTTAGTCCATAAATTATGTGACTTTAGTCATTAGGGTTCTAAAAAATAGATGTTAGGGTTTAATGTTAGAAGATATTATATTTAGATTTGAGACCATACACTATTAAAATACATGGTTTTTCAAATGGTCAAAGTTGATGATTAGTCTTTCTTGATTAGTGAACATGTACATTTTGATTAGAAGCTTGAAGCTTAAATGACATGTGTATTTTTTTATTAATCAATTTGATTATTATTTTTTATTTGAGTATTTATTAAATTAAACATCCAATCAAGTTGGACAAAAAATCATGTTATTCAAAATTATTAATGAGTTCTAATCAAGTGGGACATTTAATCAAGTAGATGCATCTAATTCCCAAATGGCCACCTACCTTGTTAACATGGCAACTAACATTAATTATATATTTTTTAAATGCTCAAAATTTCAAATTTTGGTTTTGATTTTTTCAAAGAAACAAATTTGTGAAAGAAAATGTTGAATATTCACAAATATATTATTTGTCAAAATTAAGAATTAAATTTGAATTAATTATTCAAAAAAATGTGTTGAACCTAGCAAGATATTGTGGTATTGTCCTACTTATTCACCTACCCATAAGACCCATGTTTTGACATGAAAGGTTACCAAGGTTGAACCCCACATCGATTCAATTGGAACTTGGAATGCATTCACAACAATTCGGTTGTAATGGGCTTCCAATGGATGTTGTGCTAATGGCTACTTGTTCATTCTAGCTATTTACAAGAAAGTTTAATAAATAGATTTGAACTTTAGTTAATATGTACAGATTTAAAAATATTGGGTGGCTATTTGATTTTTAAAAAACCATTGGTTTTGTTATTTTGAAGATCTAAAAACCAAAGGGTTTTCTTTTAGTTTTTTTTAATGCTTAGAATTAACAAACCTCCTGTTCCAATTTTCCCAAGACCCCTAGAAGAAATGACGATTATTGTGAAATAATTGATAGAGAATTGATTTTTATATAAAAAGGTTAATTTGACCTATTCTTGTACACACACATAGAACAAAGTGGGCATTTATGTCTGACATTGCCCGTCACATGCATTTTGATGGGCAAAGAAGGTTAAAAAGATATATTGCCTAGTCTCAAATAAAAACAATTTGCAGAAGGAAAAAAATATGTGCATGTCACATGAAAGAAAGGCAAGTAAAAAAAGTAATTGCATCATATGCAATTGAAATGTACAAAATTTGATAAGAAAGCTCTATAATATATGCACATTAGGAAAGGAGAAATTTCAATTCCAACATGGGGCGGAGTCTTGATCCAAATCGAAGTCCTAAACCCCTCAAGCCCTCACCTAGGGGCCAACATTAGTGGTCACCTTTTTTCTCCTTCTAATACAAACTCCCAATTCATATGGCATAGTTGAATCTCCAAAACCCTTGAGTGTTGGACATATTCAAACATTCTTCATGCTACATGGATTGATTTGCTCACCCCATGTCGCACATGGCTAAGACATGTTAAATGTCGTAATAAGCTTTCATAGGTTAAGAATTCCAAGAAACTCATTAATTTGTTGTAATAGGTTTTCATAGGTTTGCAAGAAGTTGAGAAGGCCTATTATGGTAGGCTTTCATAGGTTCAAAAGAAGTCACAAGAAGACTTGTTAAATGTTGTAATAGGTTTGTAAGAAGTTGAGAAGACTCATTAAATATTGTAATAGGCTTTCATAGGTTTGTCCAAATTCCAAAAGACATGTTGAAAAATGTCATAATAATAGGCTTTCATAAGTTTTTTAGAATTCCCAAAGACCCCTTAAATGTTGTAATAGGCTTTTTATAGGGTTTTGTAAGAAGTAGGGAAGACCCATCAAATGCTATAATAGGCTTTGATGGGTTTAGGGTTTAGGGTTTAGACCCATGACATATTGTAATAGGCTTTCACAAGACCCATTAAGCTTTGTAATAGGCTTTCAGAAGACGTGTTAAATGTTGTAATAGGCTTTCAAAGGTTTGTAAGAATTCCAGAAGACCAATGAGAGTGTGTCTGAACTGTGGCATTGTTGTCTGTGAAGTCATGAAGGAGAGAGAGAGAGAGAGAGAGAGAGAGTGTGTGTGTGTGTGTGTTGGGGGGGGGAGTGGGGAGAGGATTTTCCTTTCTTTCCTTACTTTTGCTGTCATGCCTGCCAGGGAGGGGATCTTTTGACAGAATATAAGAGTGCCCATTTCTCTTTGGAGCTTTTGATCTTTTGTCTGTTTGGATTTGGAGTTGACTTGGGATACATTAAGAGATTCAAGTCTTTTGCTCGGATGATTTGTTTTTTTGGGAGGGGTGGGGGGAAGAAAACTCAGAGTTTTGGAGGTTTGGGTGCAGGAGGAAAATCGCAAAAGTTGGTTGTGGATCAAAGGAGGCGTAGGAGGAAGAAAGAAAGCTCAGATTTTTGGGAGTTTTGGGTGTCGAGGAAAAATCGCAAAACTATGTAGTTCTGGATTGAAGAAGGAGCTGGAGGAAGCAAGAAAGCTCACAGTTTTGAGTTTTGGGT